>Ga0172372_10009720_pt1 | contig 12464 bp, 11 predicted proteins | sample LakKiv5m_2_FD_114544 | JGI IMG/M metagenome (GOLD analysis project Ga0172372, IMG submission 114544) | Freshwater microbial communities from Kabuno Bay, South-Kivu, Congo - kab_092012_9.5m | ecosystem: Environmental > Aquatic > Freshwater > Lake | place: Democratic Republic of the Congo...
CCCTCGGGTGGTGCGCCCTGCAGAAAGCCCGGCTCGATGATCTCCATGCCCTCCGCCACCGCCAAGGGCGGTTCGATCACGATCGGCGTCGCCTCTTCCACCAGCACCTCGACCGCTTCCGGATCGGCCTCATCCGGTTCCGCGGCCGGTTCCTGCGGTGCCGGAGCGGACATCACGGCAGGCCGCGGCGCCGGCAGGGGCATGGACGGCAGGATGGTGGCCGCCGACGGGGTCGACACGGCAGGCAGCGGCGAGGCGTTGGGCTGCGGTGCAGGGGCCGGCCGCGAGGGCCGCGTGCCGGAGGGCTGGGCCCACACGGGCGCCGGGGTGATCGTCAGAACCGCCACCAGGGGCAGCATCAGGAGTCCGTCGTGGAGTTCTCGAATGCGTGGCAACGGTGGTTTCTCCAGGTGCTCGTTCAAAGTCGGGGCCGAGCGGAGGGTAGTCCAAACCGGCATGGCACGAACGGATCACTGCGGGGCGGATTGCCCCTGCAGTACCTTCATTCGGCTCGCCAGGGCATCAAACTCCGAATTCATGCGTTGCCGCTCCGACTCGGACAGGTCACGGCGGAGCCGGGCACGGGCCACGGCCTGCATGGCGGCCTGCACCTCGGCCTGCGTCATGTCCGCCATGCGGTCCGGATCGATGGAGGGTGGTGCGGCAGTCGCCGAGGGATCCGCAGGCGGGGCTCCGGCGATCTCCTCCGCGGGTCGAGCCCCGGGTGGAAGGGGAGGCTGGACCGGGGCGGGCGGCTGCGGCTGGGAGCCCGCCACCGGCTCGATGCCGGGTACCGCCTTGCGGGTGCCCCAGGCCTCGTTGAAGAAACTGTCAGATCCGCGCTCCCACAAGGGGACCTCGTACTCGCCACCGAGGTAGCCCAGCTTGACCTTCCACGGGGCGTCGGACGCGATCACCCGCACGCCTCCGTCTTCCTGACCGATCCGCACGCGGGAGCCGTTGGCGAACAGGATGGTGTCACCGATCACCGCCACGGGCTGCGGACCGGAGTAGGTGGACGGCGGTCCCACAGGCACGGGCGGCGGCGGAGGCTTGGGAGGCTCCACCGGCTTGGGCGGCGGCCGACGCACCGGAGCAGCGGGCATGAAGAAGGCGCTGCGGCCGTCGAATCGCTTGCGCTCCAACTCGGCCATGCGCTCATGACGCTCCGCGGCCTCCGTCAGGGACGCTGACGGATCGACGCTTCCCCCAAAGGTGAGCGCGGCCCGCAGCAGCGAACCGACCGTCCACAGGCCCAGGCCGCCCAGGGCCACGGCCCCCGCCGCAGCCACCCCGCTGAACGGGGTCCAGCGCACGCCGCCGGGCAGACGGATCCAGCCGGGCAGGCGGCTCACGAGAGACCTCTCGACTTTCGGGCACCCACCACCCAGGCCTCCACGGTCAGACGCACGCCCACCTTGCGATCGCCCTCCTTCCGCTGCATGCGGATCGAGCGCACGCTCTCGATGTGGGGGCTGGACTCCAGCCCCGCGATGATCGCACTGGCGGCCTCCGGCGAGGACTCGAACTGCAGCTCGCCGGAGATTCGCGAGAGCCGCTGGCCGCCCACCACGGCATTGCCCCCCAGACTGCTGCTGGCCCGCTGGGCGTCGTAGCTGAACTCGCTCACGCGGTTGCGCTTCACCACCTCCACCACCGCCTGGGCCATGGCCTCGGCGCTCTCACTCTCGCCGCCCGGGGGGTCGAGCGGTCCGAAGATCTCCGCGGCACCCATGGTGGCGGCGTCGCCACGGCCAGCGATCTCGCGGGCGTCCGCCAGCACCCGCTCCATCCTGTCCGCTTGCGCTGTCCACGAGCGCGCCCAGCCCCAGCTCCAGGTCTCCAGCGCCAGCCACAGCAGCAGCACGCCGATGCCGGCCACCGCCAACTTGCCGGCAGGGGGCAGGGCGCGGAAGCGATCCACGGTGGGCTGGGCATCGATCGCCAGACGTGGCTTCATGGGGCCAGCTCCCGCGTGCGCCTCATCAACTTGTTGAACTCGTCACGGAGCCGCTTCTCCGTCTCGTCGTCGGGTGCCCGCTTGCGGGCCATCGCCACGCGGCTGGCCGCCTCTTGTGCCTCGGCGCGCGTCATGGCCGCGATCTGCTCGTCACTCAGGGGTGGTGGGATCGGCGTCTCGGCGTCACTCGATGCGGGCGTGCGTTCGCTTCGTCGGGCCAGACCGTCGCCCGAGGACACCGGCCTTCCGGAGCGGCGGATGCCGCGGGTGCCGCGCGAGGCACCGGCCTCCGCGGCCTCGCCATCGCCGGCGGTCTCCACGGAGGCCGCCACCTCCGGCTCGGTCGCGGCCGAGGTCTCGGCGACGGCGGTCGGCACGGGGGCTTCCTCCGCGGTGGGCTCCTCGGAGGTCGTGAGCTCCGGCGACGGTGGCAGCTCCGCCGAAGCCGGCGGCTCCGGAGCCGGTTGCGTGGGCTCGGCCGGTCCGTAGCGACGTTCCGCAAGCGTCCGCCTTCCAAAGTCCTGCTCCGCCGGCCAGTTCGGCCGCAGCGTGGGACGGCTCACCACTGCGGCAAGCGTGAAGTTGACGCTGCCCTTGCTGTCGGGCGGGTCCCACTTCTTCTGGATCTTGTCGAAGACGCGGCTGTCGCGCATCTGCCGTTCCATGAGCAGGATCACCTCGGTGCCGTCCTTGCCGTCGTGGGGCCGAGCCACACCGCGCACCATCACGTTTCGGTCAAGGGAGATCTGGATGTCGTCCCAGTCGATCCCCTCCGGCGTGACGCAGGCCAGGTCTCCCAGAAGCTTGCCCATGGGCCACACGCGCCGCTGCAGTTCGCCGTACAGCGCCACGCGCTCGCGGTGCGACTGGATGGCCCGCTCCTTCTCGGCCAGGTCGCCCACCTTCCACTCCAGCAGGAGCAGGCGGGCGCCCGACACCAGCGGGGGAAGGACGGCCAACGCCAGCACCGCCGCCACGGCCAGACGAATCGCCACGTTTCGGTCGGCAAGGCGGTTGAGCACATCCCCGATGACACCGGCCCGTTCGCCGGCCGGCTGCCGGCGAAGCGAGACCAGCGGTCGAAGCGGCCCCAGCCACGCCAGGGCTGCGCCAGCGGCAAGACCGTTGTCCCGCCACCAGTCCGGATCGGCATCCGCTTCCACGCATCGGCCCAGCAGCCGCTGGTCGTGTCGCGTGCAGCCGAAGCCGCCCTCGTGCGCCATCCGCATGGCCTCGCGCAGGTTCAGCAGCAGTTCCTCAAGCCACGCCGCCTCGGCTCCGCGTGCCACGGCGCTCTCCACCACCGCCAGCTCCACCGCGTCCGGCCAGGCGGCCGGGTCCACCTGGGTGGAACGCAGCACGATGCCGCCGGCCACGCGTACGGCAAAGGCGATCCGGTCACGCTCCGGCGACACGCTCAGCAGCGGGCCCTCGGCACCGGCCTGCAGCAGGGCCGCCAGCGCGGCCACGTCGCCGGCGAACAGCGGATCACCGTCGGGCGGCAGGTCACGCGGCGTGTCAAGGTCATCATGGCCTTGGGGCCACTCCACCACCACGCCACGGCGGGTGGGCGTGCCGTCATCGGGCAGCACCACGTGGCCCGATCGCCACGACGGCAGGTTGCCAAGCTGCAACGCGCCCACCTGCAACTGCAGCGCGGCTTCCAGTTGCGTCTCGGCGGCCTGTGGCAGGTCGATCACCCGGCTGAGCGCGTGGCCCGCCGGAAGCAGCACCAGCGAGGCACTCGGGATGGGTTCGGACTCCGACTGGGGCCATCGCCACGGTCCGGCCAGCCGTACCCCGGATGCAGCCTGCTCAAACACCAGCGGGTCCGCTCCGGTTTGGGGCACCACCACCACCTGGTTGGCAAGGCTGGGATGTCGGACGCGTCGCTTGGTCACGGTTCTCGGTACTCCAGGATCCTGGCGGGCACTTCGGAACGATCCACGGATACCACCATTTCAGCTTCCACGCCGCTGGAGCGAGCCTTTCCTCGGCAGGCGATGGTGTAGACGCTGCTGGTCACGTCCGCCACCTGGGCCAGCATCACCAGCTGGGCCGGGTCGGCACCCGGCAGATCGACCAGATCCGCCAGACTGGTGATTCCCTCGGTCCGGCCTGCCCGACGCGTCAGGATGGCGTCGGCAAAGCGGGTCTCCAGCTGCAGCACCTCGATCAGCAGGCTCCGGCTGGCCGTGTTCAGGTTCACCTTGCCCACCGTGGTCGCCCGCCCTGCGCGGGCATCCGAGAGCGTGCACTCGTTCATGATCGCCCGAAGCTGGTCCTTGCTCAGGTCCTTCACGCCGGGCTGTCCGGTCGGACCGGAGGATCGACCCACGGAACTTCGGCCCGTCCGGCCCGCATTGCGGTTGGTGGCGGCGCCGCTGTTGTTCAGCTGCCCGAGCGGCGTGGCCAGGAACTGTCCAAGCGTGGCGGTGCCCCGGCGGGCATAGGTCTGGATGGCCGAGGCCTGCGGCGCGTCGACGCCCGTCCGGGCCATGATCTGCTCGGGTGAGGCGGCCCGAAGGTCCAGCCGTTCCTGGCCGCCGAGCGTGAGCTTGGATGGCCGGCTGATGGCGGTCAGGAAGCCGCTCCATCCGGCATCCAGCACGCCATCCGGGCGGTCATCCGGAAGGCTTCGGTTGCCGTCGTCCTCGTTGGGATCCAGTCGTCCGTTCAGGTTCCAGTCCTCGCCGCGGACCGTCTTGGGCCACGCGCCGGCCACCAGTTCCAGTTCCGCGATGCTCCGGAAGTCGCCGTTGCGCGGGGCGTAGCCCAGGTCGCGGTTCATGTAGAAGGCTCGCTCGGCCCCCAGCCCCTGCGGCTCGTCGTCGGCATCTCGCCAGTCCATGATCGAGTCCACCACGTCCAGCGTCATGCCCGGCAGGGCCTCCAGCTGCCCGCGGCTGGCCACGTTGATGTTCAGCTTGGCATGCTCGTCCATGGGCCCGGCCCACTCGCGGCCATCGATGAAGTGACGGATGTCCCAGGTCCCGGTCTCCACTTCGCCCAGCGCGTTGGCCTCCAGGTCCCGGATCAGGGCCTTGGGATCGGCGGCGTCGGGATTGAGCGTGTGCCACTCCATGATGGCGATCATGGTCTCCACGCCCGCCCGCGCCGCCCATCGGGCCTGCACCCGTGACAGCGACTCCCGGCCGATCGCGGCCTGTCGGAACGCCACCACCTGCGTGGCGGCCACGATGACCGCCGCGATGGCGATGGCCCAGATCACGGTCAGCGTGACCATGCCGCGACGATGGCCGGGGCATGGACTCATGACGGACCCCGCGCGCCGCCGGGCGGACGGAAAGGAACATTGCCTCCAGCGCCGCGGCCGCCGCCCCGGCCCGGATTGCGGCCGCCTCCACCCGGCATGGAGCCGCCGCGTCCGGGCGTGACCTGCCCCGGATTCGCGGGCACGCCCGGGGCGCCAAGTTCGCCCTCCGCCGGAACGCCACCCTCGGTTCCCACGTTCTCGCCGGCCGCGGCGGCATCGGTGGCCACCACCGGCTCCTCCAAGGGGGGAGTCACGCGGTCCACCGGGATCTCGGTTCGGAGCGTGACCAGCGACCTTGGATTCTCCATGGCGGGCTCGCCCAGACGGGCCCCGGTCGCGGTCACGGTGGCACGCACCGACCAGGGCAGGCCGTCGATGTCGCTGTCCCACTCCTGCCGCCAGGCGGCGCCGTCGTACGCCTCCAGCCGCAGCGACACGATGCCATCGCCCAGCGGCTCGGCCACGCCGCCCGCCGCCTCGAACTGGTCGGGGACCGGATCGCGACGCCGCCACAGCGACGGACCCTGGCCGTCGGTCTCGATCCGGTACTGGGTCTCGTACTCCTGGCCCTCGCCGCTGTAGTCGATCGGACGAACCGGCCTCAGCCGCTGACCGAAGGCCAGCAGCTGGTCGCGGTCCACCTGGCGTCCCTCCAGGGAGCCGGTCTCCGGAGCCAGACGGAAGCGTGTGTGGAACAGGTCGTCGCTGCGGAGCACGCTCTGCACGTCGCGGCGCAGGTGCTCCAGCGCGTCCGTGGCCCGTCTCGTGGCGGTCATCCGCAGGTGGGCCACATCGCGGGCTCGACCCAGTTGCGACAGGCTGCTGGCGATGGCGGCGGTCACGATGGCCGCGATCGAGATCGCCACCACCAGTTCCAGCACCGTGAAGCCGCGTCTCGACTCACCCATCGGTCCGTCCCCCGTTCTCGAGCGCCTCAAACCTGGCGTCGCGGTCCAGCGGCACGGTGGGAGCCCGCGGCGGCGGCATCAGCTGGTCGTCGTGCGGCGCCACCCGGGTGGCGCAGCGGAACGCCGTGCCCTCCGGATCGCGCACCATGGCCATCACGTCAAACGGATCACCCACCTCGCCGGTCTGGATCTCCACGGTGAACTCCCAGTCCGGCCACGGCTCCGGCATGCGCCCTCCGGTGCTGCGGGTGCGTGCGAACGCGTTGGGGCCCTCGGTGACCACCTGGGCCAGCAGTTCGTCCAGCATGGCGGCGGCCACGGCCTCGCGTTCGCCGCGCTGCAGCATGGCCAGGCTTCTCTGCGAAAGCGACACCAGGCCCGCCAGGCCCAGAGCCAGCAGCGCACCGCCCAGGATGGCGTCCAGCAGCGCGAAGCCGCGGCGACGGTCATGGGACGACCTGCTCACCATGGCTCCCGGTCCATGCCACGCTTGTCCAGGTCCACGCTCACGCGCGATCCCTCGCGCACCCGCCCGTCGTCGATCCGGGCGGGCATGCTGGCCGACGGCTCCAGCAGCAGCACGATCTCGCGGTTGTCGGCCAGCAATCGCATCTCCACGCGTGGCCGTGGTCCGCCCACCGAGCTCACGATCCGCCACTCGCCCATCGGCAGCCGCTCGCCGTCACTGAACACGTCGACCAGCTCCACGCCCGGCGGCAACCGATAGGCCTGCACGTAGCGGTCGGGCGTCCACCGTGGTGGCTCGGCGGGGCGTTCGGGGTCGCTCTCCAGATTCCACAGTTCCACGCAGTCGCTCTCAGGGTTCAGCCAGATGGCCGACTGCTGCGCGCCGGTGGCGTCGCGGAAGGCGAACATGGCCAGGACCTCGCTCAACCGCTCCGCGGCCATGTCCGCCTCTCGACGCGACATGCCGGTCAGCCGCGGCACCACCAGGGCGGCCACCACGGCCAGCAGGGCCGCCACCACGATGAGCTCGATCAGGGTGAAGCCACGGCGCATGCCCACCCCGCGCCCTAGCGGGCTCCGTTCACGATGTCCTTGCGATCGCCCTCGCCACCGGGCTGTCCGTCGGCACCGTAACTGACCACGTCAAAGTCGCGGTTCACGGTGCCGGGAACCACCACCACATAGCGGTTGCCCCACGGGTCGATCAGGTTGTTGATGTTGGAGATGATCGGATTGTCACCTTCGCAGAGCACCTCCAGCTCAAAGTCCTCGCCCAGCCGGCTGGCGCCCTGCTCGGTCATGTACAGCCGCACCTGCTGGGCCAGGCTGTTCACGTCGGCCTGAGCCTTGCGTTCCTTGGCCACACCCAGCCAACGGGTCACGTTGGGCACCAGAATCGTCGCCAGAAGGGCCACGATGGTCACGGCGATGATGACCTCGAGCAGGGTGAAGCCTTGGCGGGTATGGCGGAAACGATGGCGGGGGCGGTTCATCAGGAGCTCTCCAGGGCGTTCAGGCGGGCCAAGGGCCCGGGTTCCAACGGTCTCGAGGGCGTGGGCATGCATGCCCTTCGAGGGATCCTTGGCCGACGGGCCGGATACCAGTCCGATAGCGTAGCCGCGGCGGTCGGGTTCGGAGCGATCAGGCACCCAGCGCCGACTGCATCTGCAGCAGCGGCAGCAGGATGCCCGCCAGCACGAATCCGGCCACGATGGCCATGAACACCAGCAGCACCGGCGGCAGCGCCTTGGTGAACAGCTTGATGCTGGCGTTCACTTGGCGGTCGAAGGCGTTGGCGGCGTGCAGCAGCATGGTCTCCAGGCGGCCCGAACGCTCGCCGATGTTCACGATCTGGATCAGCAGGGGCGGGAAGAAGCCGCATCGCTCCAGGGGATCCGCCAGCGCCTGGCCGGTGGTCACCTTCTCCTGCACCTGATCCACCGCCTGCGTCAGCACGGCGTTGCCCAGCGTGTCGCGCGTGATCCGCAGGGCCTGCAGGATCGGCAGGCCCGCGTTCACCAGCGTTCCCAGCGTGCGCGTGAAGCGGGCCACGGCCACGTCGCGCAGCAGGGGGCCCAGCAGCGGCATGCGAAGGAGCACGCCGTCCCACAGCAGCCGGTTGGACGGTCGTGCCAGCCAGCGTCTCGCGGCGATCACCGCGCCCGCCCCGCCCAGGATCACCATGGGCCACCAGGTGGTCATGAAGGCCGCAAATCCCAGCAGGATCCGCGTGGGAAGCGGCAGCACCATGCCGGGCTGTCCGGCGATCGGCGCCATAAGCTGCGGCAGGATCACCGTGACCAGCAGGACCACGCTGGCCATGATCAGGCCCGCCACGATCATGGGATAGATGGTGGCGCCGATCAGCTCGCGCCGAAGTTCCACCGAGCGGTCCAGCAGGTCGGCCAGCTGGTGCAGCACCTCGGACATGCGGCCACTGGCGTCGGCGGCCCGCACCATGCCCACCGTCATGTCGTCAAATGGCGGCCCCCAGGCCTGCATGGCCTCGTGCAGCGGGCGACCGGCTTCCACCTTCTCGATCAGCGCGTCCAGGATCGCCGGTTGCCCCTTGCCCGAGGCCTGCCTGCGAACGGTGCGGAGCGACTGCATGAGCGGCAGGCCGGCCTCGACCGCGGTGGCCACCTCGCGGATCAGGTTGGCCAGCTCGGCCCGCTTCATGGTGGGGCGGCCCGACCCGGGCAGCCAGGCCGGGCGCGCCGCCGTCGGTCCGTCGGATCGGGCTGGCGCGGCCGCCATGGGCTCGTCGCTCTGCAGCCGCAGCGGCGTGAATCCGCGGGCCAGCACCAGCCGCATGGCCGAGGCCTGGTCCGGCGCCGTCACGGTGCCGCTGGCGGAACCGCCGGTGCGATCCAGTCCTTCGTAGCGCCAGGTGGCCACGCGTCAGCCCTCGTCCACGTCCTGCGTGGCCCGCAGCACTTCCTCGATCGTGGTCTCGCCGCGCTGGGCCTTGGTCATGCCGTCCTCACGCATGGTGATGAAGTCCGGGTCCACCAGCTGCTTCAGCTCCAGCACGCTCTGGGCCTCGGCGATGGCCGCGCGCAGGGCCGGATTGATCCGGGCCAGCTCGAAGAAGCCCAGCCGTCCACGGAAACCGCTGCCGTTGCAGGCTTCGCACCCGGCCCCGGCGGTGACCATGCCGTCGAACCGCTCCACCTCGGCCGGCGCGATCCGCACGCGCTGGTCGTCGCTCATGGGCACCTTGCGGGCGCACTGGCGGCAGATGCGTCGACCCAGTCGCTGGGCCAGCAACCCCTCGAGCACGCTGGCCACCAGGAAGCTCTCCGCGCCCATGTCCACCAGTCGTCCCACGCTGCTGAGCGCGTCGTTGGTGTGCAGCGTGCTCAGGATCAGGTGGCCCGTCAGGGCGCTGCGGATGGCGATGTCCACGGTCTCGGCGTCACGGATCTCGCCCACCAGGATCACGTCCGGATCCTGGCGAAGGATGCTGCGCAGGCCTCCGGCGAAGGTGAGTCCGCGCTTGGGATTGACCGGGATCTGGTTGATGCCAGCCAACTCGTACTCCACCGGGTCCTCGATCGTGAGGATCTTCTTGCGGGGGTCGTAGAGCTTGTGCAGCGCCGCGTAGAGCGTGGTGGTCTTGCCGCTGCCGGTGGGGCCCGTGACCAGCACCAGACCGTGCGGCTTGGCGATCAGCCGATCCATCATGGCCACATGCTTCTCGCCCATGCCCAGGCTGCGCAGGTCCAGCGGCAGGGCGCTCTTGTCCAGGATGCGCATCACCACGCTCTCGCCGTAGATGGTGGGCACCGTGCTCACGCGGATGTCCACCTTGCGGCCCTCGTAGCGGAGCGAGATGTGACCGTCCTGCGGCACGTACCGCTCGGCGATGTTCATCTGCGACATGATCTTGATGCGGCCCACGATGGCCGGCTGCAGGTGCTTGGGAGGGCTCGGCTGCTCGATCAGCACGCCGTCCACCCGGTACTTCACCTTGAGTTCGCCCTCGAAGGGCTCGATGTGGATGTCGCTGGTGCGCTTCTGGATGGCCTCCAGAATGAGCAGGTTCACCAGGTTCACCAGCGTGGGCTGCTCGGCCATCCGGTGCACGTCGTCGGCCTCGATGGCGTCCAGGTTGTGCTCGCTGGCGGCGTTGGCCAGATCGCCTTCGCTGGCCAGACTGGCGGCCATGCGTGCCGCCGTCACACCGTAGGCCTGCCGCATGAGCTCGCCGAACGCCTCGGGGGCCACGCCCACGCGCACCAGCGCCCGGCGCGCGATGGCGCCGGTCTCGTCCACGGCGCCCAGGTCGAACGGATCGGCCATGGCCACACGAAGTCGGCCGTCCTCCAGCGAAAGCGGCACCACGCGCAGCCGCACCGCCGCATCGGCGGGCAGCAGCCGCACGGCCGCCGCGTCGCTGGGCACCGGCTTGTCCAGCCAGGCGAAGCCGCACGCCTCGCACCGCTCACGCAGGCTGCCCGCGGAGGCGGCCTTCAGCAGCATCTCCACCGACTGGCGTGCGCCGCTGCCGCTCACGCGCCGTTCCCGGAGCCCGGCCGGCCCGGGCGGGTGCCGGGCGGGTAGTTGGCGGGTGGCTGGTTGGACTCGTTGGCCTCGATGGACTTGCCCTCGATCTCGGGCAACTCGCCCGGCGCGCCGTCCCCCTTGCCGCCAAAGGTTGGCGGACCCGGCACGCTCGGGGTTGGCCGCAGCGAAGGATCACCCGCCGCCAGCCCCTCCATCTGCTCGGGGGTGAGCAGGGCCTTCACCGCCTCCCGCGTCTCGTTGATCAGCTTGGAGCGCTCCACCCGAAGCGGCACGATGGCCTCGGGTGCGGGCCGCGGCGCGGCGCCACCGTCCTTGGCCGCTCTCTTGGCCGCCATGTTGGCCGCGTCGCGCTCGGGCTTGCGGGGCCCGTCCTGACGCATGGCGGTCACCATGCGCTCGCGCAGGTCGAACAGCTGCTCGCTCCATGTGGCGCGGATCGCCTCGATCTTGGAGCGCTGTTCCTCCGTGAGCGAGGGGATCGCCATCACCGTCTGGAAGAAGCCCGCCAACTGGTCTGGCTGCCACGCCTCCCGATAGCCGGCGGCCAGGGCTCGCTCACGAAAGGCGATGCCATGCGGTTCCGGGATCACCACGGCCAGCTTCTCGATCCACGTGTCCTGCACGTCCCGAACGCCCACGCGAGCCTGCATGATCCGGCCCTGGATGGCGAAGCCCTCGGTGGGATCGCCCTCCTCCATGGCGGCTGCAAGGGGGCCAACCAACCCATCGATGGCGGAGTCACGCTGCCGCAGCGCCGCATCCAGATCCACTTCGTACTCGTCCAGGCTTGGCTGGGCGGTGGCCATGGCCGCGGCGGGCATCTCCATCTGCCGTGCCAGGCTGATCAGGTCCAGTCCCTCGCCGGCCAGATCGCTGTCGGCCAGCGCCTTCTCGCGCCGCATGGCGCGCTCCAGCTTGGGGAACCGCTCCTGCTGCACCTCGCTCAACTGACCCTTCACGTTGGCCATGAACTCCGTGAACAGCTTCTGCTTCTCGGGGAGCCACGCCACAATGGGCTCAAAAATTCCCTTGGCCGATCCTCCCTTGGAGGTCAGGGCCACCTGCTTCATCCGCTCGACGGTCTGCTGCCAGCCGGTGGTGAAGCTCAGGTTGTAGTCCTCGATCAGGCTCTCCATGATGGGTCGCTGCCACTCCTCCAACTGCAGCGTGTCCATGATCAGCAGCAGGTCGCGGGGCAGCACATCCGGGCGGGCCGCCTCGCTCATGGCGGCGCGTCCGCCGAACTGTGCGGCTGCGGGAGAGGAAATGGCCAGCGGGGCGGCCACGATCAGCAGGGCGATCAACGTGCGCATGGTGTGGTTCTCGGCAAGGAGTCCTGGTCAACGCGGTCCGGCCCGCGTGAATTGGCCCAAACGTGTCGGAATCCGGACAAAGACCGCCGTTCCATTCCGGCGACAAGCCCATAATCTACGCGAAGGCCCTCATCCGGTTCATCCCGACCGAACGGTCCGCTGCTCGATCCGCTTCTCGGAAACCGTGGGGACGATCCGGTCCACGTAGATGCCCGGTGTGTGGATCTGGTCAGGATCCAGCTGTCCCACCTCCAGTAGTTCCTCCACCTCGGCCACGGTGACCGCGCCGCAGGTGGCCACCATGGGGTTGAAGTTGCGGGCGGTCTTGCGGAACACCAGGTTGCCGAACCGGTCGCCCTTCCAGGCCTTCACCAGGGCCAGGTCCGCGCGGATCCCTCGCTCCATCACGAAGGTCTCGCCCTCGAAGAGTTCGGTGGGCTTGCCCTGGGCCACCACAGTCCCCACGCCCGTGCGCGTGTAGAAGGCGGGAATGCCCGCGCCACCGGCCC
>Ga0172372_10009722_pt1 | contig 12462 bp, 4 predicted proteins | sample LakKiv5m_2_FD_114544 | JGI IMG/M metagenome (GOLD analysis project Ga0172372, IMG submission 114544) | Freshwater microbial communities from Kabuno Bay, South-Kivu, Congo - kab_092012_9.5m | ecosystem: Environmental > Aquatic > Freshwater > Lake | place: Democratic Republic of the Congo...
AACGACATTCGAAACGACATTCGCGACGACACCTCGAACTCCGAACGGCCCAGCAGACGAGTCACCTCGAGTTTTCTCACGAGATCGAGTCAGATCCATCTGTGCAGATCGCGTCCCGCTTCGGCAGTTTCTCGATAGCGTCGCGCAAGAACTTGACGCAGTGTGTGTGGTCGAAGGTGAGTTGCCCTCATCATTGGTTGTGTGCTCATGGCCCAATCCACTTGAACGCGCGCAGGTGTTGGTGCTGCTCAACGCGCTGCTCACATCACATGGATGGAGTGCGAAGTGGACGCTCGATCCAGCGCGCACCATCGTGGTAGAGCGTCTCGCATCCAAGACGCTCGATCAAAGTGAGAAAGGAATTCTCGGTGTTTGGAACGGTCAACGCGTGGGCAGAGCGTCGAACGAAGGAGGCGCACTGCCATCAACGCAGCGCTTACAGGAACCAAAGCCTTCCAATCGTGTGACGCGACTTCTTCTTCTCGCAGCGACAAATCCGGTCAAAATTGGAAATGCAGTGCGCGCGTTGGTCGGCGAGAGTACGACCATTGTTGCTGCTGCTGAACCTGCGTCGCTCGTTCTCGACGGCGACGAAGCAGATGCGAACGCGGTCGCGCGAGCCATTGACATGCTTGATCGCCCAAACTGCGGCGATCACTTTGCCTACTTTCAGCCGAAATCATGCGATGTCACAGTGCTCGCGCAGACGCTCGAAGCGCTGACGACAGACTTTGAGCCGCACGCAATCTGCGTCGACTCTGCAGCGCAGTGTCTCGTACTTCGTTCCAACGAAGCGCGGCAAGCCGATGCACTCGAGTGTGCACGGCTTCTCGACCGTTGCTGTGCTGGCGCTCGAGGCGTACTCGAGACGACACCCTCGACAAGCACATGGTCTGTTGCTCTTGTACCCGTGCGCGCTTGTACAGCGGGTGAAGCTGCGGACATACTCGACACGATGCTGCTTCCGAAGGTGCGAGCGCTGCTGAAAGTTGTCGCTGATTCTTCCACGGGCCGCGTCTTCCTCGCCGGTCCATCAACAGCAATCGCGAAAGCATGCGCGCTTCTCTCAAGTGTTGAAGCTCTCGCGGATCTTGCGATTTCCAAGGAATCCCGCGCTGAAACGCTGGTACTTACGATCGATACACCGGATATCGAAGGTCTTTGTGAGCGGATACGCGCGCGGCTCCAAGCGACGGATCGCGGAGAACAACTCTCCATCGATTTTGATATCGAGTCGCGGCGCATTGCCTTGATTGGCACCGATCGTGCTTTGCAGGAGGGTATGAGAGCGCTGTACGACGAGTCGTTGCTCGGCAATCGCGCTGAGCTCGTGACGCGCGTGACCCGAGTGTTGTTTTGTGAGCACGACATCACTTCGAACACATGCACTCGTCTTGGCGACTCTTCACTTTGGATTGCGCACGGAACTGCGCTTGAAGTTGCACAGGCTGTTGGATGCGCCCTTGTTGCGCCGCTTGAGCAGAGCATGGCTGTTCAGGAGCCATCGGGACGCACACAAGCTGTACCAACCAAGGCTCGCACAGTCTCTGTGGGTGGTGCGGATCTCACGGTGCTCGTAGACGCAGTGACAGAAGAGATTGCGAAGTTTGAGCGTCGAAACCGAGGCCGAGATGGCGCTGTTCGATCTTCGCAGCCATTCTTCCTGTTGCCAGACCCGTGTACGCAAGCGCTCGTGGTGGCCGGTCGTAGTGATCTTGTGGATCGAGCTGTTGCAACCATCGCAAGCGTGCGCGGCTTGGCTCCAAAGCACTGGCTCACACGCATCGTTGCACTTTCAGCGAACGATCAAGATGCGATCGAAGAGGTACGCGCCCTGTCGCTTCGACAGCTTTGTGTGCCGCAGCAGTATCGCGTACCCATGCCATCGGTGCATGCTGCCGAAAGCGGCACTCAGGCCGCAATCGGTGGCGACCCAGCGCAGGTTGTGATCCTCGAACGCGCGCTTCGCGAAGCGTGTGATCGTCGCGCGATAGACCGCCTTTCGCTTGGCAAGGCTGACGAATTTGCGCGTCGTCGGGCGATTGCGATGCTGTCGCTTCACATCAACGATGCAGTGCGATTCGAAAAAGAATGGAAAGAGAAGTTTGTATCGCGCAAGCAGCAGGAAGTGATGCTCTATGCAGATCCAGAAACAGAAGTCTTGTGCGCTCTTGGTCCAGTGGATCAACTCGTAGAACTTCGTACAGCACTTTGTGGCGAGATGGTTGATCGCACGCTCGTGACGCAACGAGTGTCGATGAGTGACTCGCAGCGTGCTGCCGACGCACTTCTCATGCTCTCTCGCGATGAGGTCCCCGCATGTGATTTGGCCAATCTTCCGCTGGTTGCGCAGCAGTTTCCAAAGGAAATGTTGGTCGCGATCGATGAAGTGGCGGGAACGCTGGTCTTCGAAGTTCCCACGGCGCGCCGTGATGCAGCGGTCGCTGCGTTGAACGCGCTTGACCAAGTGTTGCTCCCGAACATGCCAGCATGCGCACTTTTCGAAGTGACTCGCGGAGATGCAGAACGGCTGGCACAAAATCTACGCGGTCTTGCTGCCCGCGGGCTGTTGGGTGGTGGCACATCAGATGCTGTGCGTCCGACGGGAATCGTTGTGCAAGTCGTGCCAGAAACGAGCATTCTTTTGGTGGCAGGGCTTCCAGAGCATCTTGAGCGAGCGCGTCAGTCGTTGCGCCAATCCGAAGCGCTTGCTACCGAGATCGTCGCGCTTGATGTGGACGCGTCCAGTGTGCAGGCCGACACATTGCGCAATGCCGTGTTGCAGGCGCTTCGGTCCAACCTGAATTCCAAGAGTATCGAGGCGCCAAGCGAGAACCGCACAGAGCAAGCGACGCAAGCGCCAACATCATTGGAGGCAGTGGCCGATCGCGCGCGCGGAATCGTTCATGTAACCGGAACCCGCACAGAGGTGGACTCATTCCGACGAACGAGCGAAGCAGTGGTGCGTGCATCGGAGATTTCTGTGGAGCGATCGTGTTTCGCAGTACTCCACGCGCAAGCAGAGGATGTTGCGCGGGTTCTCCAAACTGTTCTGCAGTCACCGTTGGACACGGGAGCAACGCAACCCGCGAAGCCTTGCGCCGCGACAGCGTCGAACTCGCTCGTGTGCGTTGAGGGCGATGCGACGACCCAAGCAGTGGCGAGCGTCATTCTTGATGCACTCGACAACACAACGGCTGCACTCGATGACCTCGATGTCGTGATTGTCCCATCTGCGCTTCCCGAAGCAGTCGCGGATGCGATCGAAGTGCATCATGCATTGAAGTCTCCTTTGTCACAGGCAGGCCCTCTCTTTGGATTGTCTCCCGTTGCAGCAGCTCTCGTGGCAACACCTCTTCTTGCGGTACCGGTCGTAGATCGTGGCTGCTTTCTTCTGGCAGCGCGGCCTGATGAGATGCAGTCATGGATCGACATCGCTCGACTTTGTGAGCCATCGGGCAGCAATGGGGCAGATCCTGCAGAGCCGCGACAATTTGAGCCAGAACGATTGTGGTGCATCCGAGGCATCAAGAGAGCCTCGGCAGTCTCACTCGCACGAATCTTGGGTGAGCGCGGACCGCAGGCTCAGTTGTTCGCAGCAGCGGATCCGCGAACGAACGCGCTCATTCTTGGTGGACGACCAGCCGAAGTTCGCGCATCGCTCGCGCTTCTCGACAGGCTGCAAGAGTTGCTTACAACATCGCCGACAGGCGAAAGTCAAGCGATCGCGGAGCCTCCGACTACACATTCCGAGCACAAGGATTCGAACAAGATCGCGACGCAAGCGATTCGCAGCAACCTCGCTGCCTTGCCGGATGCCGTGCGCTTTGCCGAGCGATTGCTTTCTCTTTGGAGTACATCGTCGCATGCCTGTCGAATGTCGATCGATGAGTCGTCCGGCATTGTGGTTGTTCGCGGCACTGCCACCGAAGTATCGATCGTGGCATCGGTGTTGGCAGCACTTCAACAATTCGAGCGCGCGCCGCAGTCTGCGCTTTGCTGCCGTGTTGTGACGGTGTGCGAAGTCGCCGAAAGCGCAGCGACGACTGCGCTCCGCGCGTTGCAAACAGAATTTGAAACGCAAATCTCGACCACGATGATTCGAGATTCCGTTGAAGTGACGAAGGAAGATTCCTTTGTGTTTGTTGTGGTTGGTGCTCCCGATCAAGTTGCGAAGTCGACCGCGTCGCTCCTTCAACGCTTGGAATCCCAGAGCGCACTTCCACAAAATGAACAGCAAGTCGCGGCGTTGAAATCTGTTCCGGCGATGGTCGAGTTCTCGTTACGACCACTCAAGTCTGAAACAGCAGACACCGTTGTTTCGGCCGTTCAACAACTTCTCGACGAACGCGCGGTGTTGCCAGTTTCACTGCAGTCATCCGAAGGAGCCGATCTGGCCGCTGTACGCATGCGGCGCGATCCGCTGGTCGATGTCTACACCATCACAGCACATGGGGTCGGGCAAACGGCCGTTGCTGCGGTGGTTCCAAGCGTGCTGAGTACTTTGACAGGCGAACTTGTAGAGCGTCTCGAGCGATTGCTCACACCGGAAACCCAAGGAGCCGAAAGCACGGCAACAGTTTCACCAAAGACGAGTGGAGAGCGCAGTATCGCGGCACGAGATTTGCGCGTGTATCCGTTGTTTGGTCGAGATGCAGTTTCGATGGCAGAGGCTATGAAACTTGAGTCGGGAAGCCGAGATGAAGCAGCGCGCGTGACGGCTGTTCCGATGACAGACGCAGGCGCACTTCTTCTGGAAGATCAGGCGTGGCGCCTTGATCGCGTCGATGCCATCTTGGCCGCGCTCGATCCTCGAATTGCTCGTGACGCAGCGCGGATTCGCATTCTCCCACTTGCGAATGCACGGGCCGCACGATTGGCTCCTGTTGTTGTCGCGCTGATCTCGGGTTCTCAGAAGGATTCGCAGCAAGTCGATGTGCGACAAGAAGCGTTTGAACGAGCGGTTGTAGAAGGGACGCGATCAGATCAAGTTGATCCGAACACCGGACACACAACGGTTCTTGCAGACACCAAAGCCAATGCGATCGTGATCGAAGCAACACCGAGTGTGCTTGATCTCGCAGAGGCCATCGTTCGCGAATTGGATGTCGCGACGGACGCGACAACTGGTCGAGTCTTGCGCATCCTTGCGACACAGAGTGGTGATGCTTCAGCGCTCGCGCGCATCTTGATCGATTTCTTTGAAACCGACGACACACGCGAACAACTTCCAGATATCCGTTCGAACGCGGCAGGGGACGCGTTGCTGCTTCGTGCGAACACTCGGCAGTTTGAAGCTATTCGAGCGTTGCTTGAGAAGCGAGATGTGAAGATTCGTAGTACGCGGATGTTGCAGCGAACAACGATCGATGCTGCGCGTGGTGATGCATCGGAGATGGCGCCACGAGTCCTTGCACTTGTGCATGCAGCGAGCGCTGTCGACCAAATTGCGCGGAACACGGCGAATCCTGCAGAGTCTGCGACAGCGAGCGAGCCCGAGGGGCTTGCTGTTGCGTGTGACGCTGTTACGAACGCGTTGGTATTTCTCGGCACGCCAGAAGAGCTTGCTCGGGCAGAGCGAGTTGTTGCTCAGACAACGCGCGCATTACCAGCGGATGCGACAGTCCGTGCACTGCCTCTTTCATCGAGCGTCGAGCCACAGCAACTCTCTGCAACATTGGTCGCAGCGCTTGCGCTTCTTCGTGCAACCCCACAGGTTCGGGAGGATCTTGGTGGCCGTGTGATCATGGCGCCACATCCGTCCGAGCGCGCGTTGTTGGTCTTGTCGAATGCAGAAGATTTCGCAACAGTGACATCTTTGGCAACAATCCTTTCTCGCGCATCGGCCGGTGAGACGACGCGATTCGAGCCACTTCGCGTCGACGCGTGGGCGGCCCAACGAAACAACGACTTGATCGGACAGCTCGCGACTGGCTCGAATGTTTCCAGTGCACTCCGTGCGCTGGTCGGCGCGACAATCATCGACGCTACAAATCCAGCGCGTATGGCGGGCATTTCGCTGGCAGATCAAGACATCGTTGTGCTGTGTGGCGCTGTGGGAGTTGTCGAACCTACATCGAGCGCGTTGCGGGCACTGCAGGGAACGCAGCGGGGCACTTCCGTAGAAGTGGCGCCGTCTTCTCGCGGAGCAGTCGAGATGCCATACATCGATGTCGTACCCCTTCGTCACATTTCGGTCACGCTTGCGGCCTCGCTGTTCGGTGAGGCACTTGCGTGCGGTGAACCGACGCGGCCGACAAATCAATCTGTCGCACTGATCGAGGCGGTTCCACTTGCGAACACACTCATCCTGCGCGCGGTGGGTGAGGAAACTTGCCGAGCATTGACGGCACTCGATGTTGCCGAGGCGAAGGGTGCCACGCACGCCCGAGTGTTGGCAGTCGAACATGGGTCGCTTGAGCGCGTGGTTCAGGAACTTGCACTGGACGCGGTCGGTGAAGCGCGCGGGGAAACGATTGGGAAAACACAGCGCTGTATCGCAGCGTCGATTCCGTCGAAGCATCTTGTTCTGTTGGTTGGTTCTGCGCAGTCTCTTGACGCAGCAGAGGCGCGCGTCAAAGCACTTGATGTGCCACCTTCACCCGCTGAACCTGCAGCGGATGAGGCAAAAACTGAGTCCAAGAGTGTTCCCACTGCGGAGGAAGCGGAACGGATTGATTCGACGCCAGATTCAACTGCAGATCCCGTTCCGAATCCCGCTCTCACGACTTCCTGATTGTGCCGTTTGAAAAACAAAGAACGGGCCGAGGTGCGAATTCGATCTTTGCAGTGATCCGCTGTGGCCCGCTGTGATTTGCTGTGATGTGCTGTGACCCCACTTGCGCGAAGGTCTGCGGTCGTTTGCAAGAAGCGTTGCTTGCAATGACGCTGTCAGCGACAAACGCTGTCTGCTCTCAACTGGGGATCCTAGATTCGAACTAGGACAAAGTGAACCAGAATCACTTGTGCTACCGTTACACCAATCCCCATCGGTGTGGAGCGCACTATAGCCATCTCTGACGCCGCAGGAGCGCAGCGCCGCGAGTCCACTTGTGATTATTGGGTGAGTTGGTGTTCGCTTGACTTCGTCGTCGTGCGTGTACGCGGCTGCGGCAAGAACCATTCCGCCAACTGAACGGCGTTCAGTGCTGCACCCTTTCTGATCTGATCACCGCACACAAAGAGCGCTGCGCCGCGTTGGTCGGGCACACTTGGATCCATCCGAATACGCCCAACCAGTACATCGTCTTGTCCTGCGGCGTCGAGCGGTTCAGGGAACTTGTTCGACGCGCGGTCATCGACCACTCGAACGCCTGGCGCAGTTGCAAGGAACGCGCGAATCTCGTGTTCATTGGTCGCGCGCGCAAACTCCAAATGCAACGCCTCTGCGTGGGCGCGAAGCGTGGGCACACGCACACAGGTTGCCGAGATACGCACCGAATTCGACTCCCACATGCGCCGCGTTTCGGTGCAGAGTTTGCGCTCCTCTTCGTTGTATCCATCGGCGCCGATGGCCGAATTGTGGCTGAACACATTGAAGAGGTACTGCCGACCGAAAATCCGCGTATCCAGGGGCTCATCACGCGTCCACGAGCGTGCTTGTGACTCAAGTTCAGCCATTGCAGACGCGCCGGCACCCGACGCAGCTTGATAGGTCGCGGCAATCATGCGCTCAACACCAATGGCTCTGTGCAAGGGCGTGACTGCGACCAAAGCGATGATCGTCGAACAGTTTGGATTGGCGATAATCGTTGGTTGATCGACGGCATCGAGCGCGTGAGGATTCACCTCGGGCACAACCAGCGGACATGCTGGATCCGCGCGAAATGCGCTGGAATTGTCGATGACGATCGCGCCCGCATCGCGAAAGCGCGGGGCCCATTCTTTGGAGGTTTCCTTGCCTGCCGAGAACAGCACAAGGTCGACCTGCTCGACAGCGCGGTCCGACAAGACTTCACACGCCACCGCATCGCCGCGAAATCGAATCGTGCTTCCCGCAGATCGTGGCGACGCGAAAAGTCGCAAGGTGCGAAGCGGAAAGGCGCGGCTCTCGAGAATGGCAAGCATCTCGCGGCCAACAGCGCCAGTTGCGCCGACAATCGCGACCGAGGGTTGGTTGGGCAGACGCATCATCGAAAAGATCGTATCGAAGTCTGTAGAGATCGTGTGCGCGACCACTCGGCCCTTTCCTATCCTGCGCTCATGACTGCGATCGCTTCATTTCCGCGTCACGGTTCTGATCTCACCACCGACGGCGTCCGTGTCACCGTGCGCCCAGCGTTCCTGAGCGCTCAATCGTCGCCAGCGGACAAGCGGTTTCTCTTTAGTTACACCGTGGCGATCTCGAACGGCGGCGAATCACGCATTCGGCTTGCAACGCGGCATTGGCGCATGATCGACGCAGACGGCGACGAACGGGTGGTAGAAGGCCCAGGGGTTGTCGGTGAACACCCAGAGTTGAGTCCAGGTGACAGTTTCGAGTACTCAAGTTTTTGTCCAATGCTGACATCTTGGGGCACGATGGAAGGCCACTTCACCTTTGAGCGTGACGGTAAACCGTTCCAAGTGGATGTTGGTCGGTTCTATCTCGTGAGTTGACCGTGTTGTGGTTTGGCTTGCGAGTTTGCTCTCGCGGCGAATTTCCAACGGAATGACCTTCCAAAGTCGCGATCGCGAACCTCACACATAACGCACATGTCGCGGCCAATGCACGAGATTGGCGTGCGATTTCACGCGCTCAAGTGTCGCCTCTGCAACCTTGTTCGCGCGCTCGCAGCCTGCTTTCAGAATCTCAAGCACAAGGTCGTCACGCCCTTCATACTTCGCGCGTCGCTCGCGCATCGGCGCCAACAGTTCGTTGATCGCCGCTGCGACTTCGAGTTTGACATGTCCGTCGCCGATGTTGTCGCCCTTCGCGTACTTCTCTTCGAGTTCCTTGATACGCGCCTCGTCACGGATGAATGTGCGTACATATTGAAAGAGCACATTGTTGATGTCGCCTGGCTCCGTCGCGCTTTGACGACCGGTGAAAATCTTCTTGACCTTCTTCTCCACTTCCTTCGCATCATCTGCAATGAAGATCGCGTTGTTGAGCGACTTCGACATCTTGTTCACGCCGTCGATACCAGCAAGTCGGCCCACCACGCCAACATCGGCGCGTGGAATCGGAAATGCGCCGCCAAGCTTCATGTGATCTTCATCCTCGGCGTGTTCATCAACGCCGCAGAAAATCTGGTTGAAGCGCCGCGCAACTTCACGCGTCAACTCAAGGTGCGGCACTTGGTCCTCACCGACCGGAACACCCACCGGACGGAACGCGAGAATGTCTGCAGTCTGCCCAACGGCGTACAAGGGAAATCCGAACGAATACGACTCGCCAAGACCTTTGACTTCGATCTCTGTCTTGAGCGTCGGATTGCGCATCACGCGATTGAAGGGCAGAAGCATTGCGAAAAGGAATGTGAGCTCTGCGATTGCAGGGATCTCACTTTGGAGGAAGATCGTGGTCTTCTCGGGATCGATACCCATGGCGAGGTAGTCGCGCACAATGGCGATCGAGTCGCGGCGAATCTCTTCGCTTTTCGCAAGCCGCGTGGTGTAGGCGTGCATGTTCGCGATGATGAAGTAGCAGTCGTGACTGTGCTGCAATTCCACGCGACGCTTCACGCTGCCAACCCAGTGCCCAAGGTGCAGTTGCCCAGTCGGCGTGTCGCCAGTGAGGATGCGTGGCTTTCCTGCGATAGCTTCAAGAGAACTCATGGTCGCGGGAAGATACGGGAAACGCGACGACTGCTCACAGGAAGGCGATACCAACATTCGCAGCATTGAAAAGCGCGTGTAAAAGCACAGGCGCGAGAATCCCGCCGGTACGGTCGCGCAGCACGCCAAGGATTGTGCCGAGCACAAACAGCATCGCAAGTCCAGCAATGCGGCCCTCTGGAGCAAGCACGCTCCAGTGCACGAGCGTAAAGAGTGCGCTTGTGGCAAGAGCCGATGCAAGTCCGCCAAGTCCAGCGCGACGCATGGCGCCCTGCAAAATGCCGCGGAATCCTGCCTCTTCGGCAAGTGGCACCAGAATCACGACATGCGCAAGTGTGAGCGCTGTGAAGAGCGCGTCTTGCTTCTCGAGTAGTAGCGCCAAAGTCTCATGCGTGACTTGCGGTGGCGTTGGTTGGCCAAGCACGAGAGCAATCGCGTTCAAGACCATCGCGAGGGCGGTCACGATCGGCATCGCAAGCAAAAACCCGACGAAACCTTCGCGAATTGCCGTCGCAATCGAAGCCTTCTGGCGCGGTGCTGTCCAAAAGAGCGGTGACGCGAGTAACGCGACCGCGAAAGTGACCTCTGCCAAATTCTTTCCGACACCAAGGACCAAGCGCGCGTAGTGCGTCGCATCCGCGGACTTTGGCGCTAGGCCGCTCGCAATCGTCACACCCACTGCCCCGACCACGATGAAGCCAAGCATGCACAGCGCGCCCAACACTGGATCGCGCGGAAGCCTCCCCGAGGCGATCTCGTTCGTGCGCCAGAGTCGCTTTCGAAACACCACCAACACAGCGGCGGCGCCAAGCGCCAAAGGCACGGCGACTTGCAGAAATTGCGTCGTTTCCGCAGAAATCTTCGTTGGTTCGGTCACGGTCACGCTGGCTTGTGCGCTAGGCGCTTCACTCGAACTGTCGGTGTTGATCGTGTCCGATTGGAGAAGTGCAGCAGACATGTCGATGAATTGGGTTATATCTTGCGTCACTCAAGACACTTCAATGCGCATCACTAGAGCGCGCTTGATTGAAACGGTACCCGCACGCGAGCATCTATGCATTCTGTCCTGAAGGACATCTTGGAACGAAAGCACGCAGAAGTCGCGCAGGCGAAGGAAGCGATGCCAGTTGAGGCGCTCAAAGAGCGCATCGCTGAACTCGGGCGGACGCGAAACTTCTTTCAAGCGGTTGTCGATCGCAGGCACCCAGATGTTTCACATGTGATCGCAGAGGTGAAGCGTAAAAGTCCAAGTGCAGGTGTCATTCGCGAAGACTTTGATCCTGTCGCGATCGCGAAGGCCTATGCAGCGAACGGCGCGAGTGCGATCTCATGTCTCACCGATGAGCACGACTTCGGCGGCAAACTCGAATACATTCACCAGATCCGCGATGCTGTTAAGTTGCCAGTATTGCGCAAAGATTTCCTCGTCGACATCTATCAAGTTTGGGAATCGCGCGCAGCGGGTGCGGATGCCATTCTCTTGATCGCAGAAGCGTTGCCGGAACGCGACATCATTGATTTCCAAATTCTCGCGACGGAACTTGGAATGACGACACTGCTTGAAGTGCACGATGTCGACAATCTCTTGCGCGCCGTGAACATCGTCGGGTTTCCGCACGCGAGTTACTCGTTGCTCGGAATCAATAATCGTGATCTTCGCACGATGAAGACTTCGCTTGAGCACTCGATGCGATTGGCGGAAATGCTCGAGGACACGAGCATTTTGGTCAGTGAGTCTGGCATTCGTACACCGCAAGACCTCGCACGCCTGCGTGCGCACGGCATTCACATTGTGCTTGTTGGCGAGCATCTCATGAAGCAACCCGATCCTGGTGTTGCGTTGCGCAATCTGCTTGCGCCTGTTTGACGCAGCACAAGCGCGCACCTATTCATCGAAGCGCATCGTGACTTCGAGTTCGATTGAGCGAAGAGTGTTGGTCGGCATCACCAGTTCGCCATCGGCTGTGAAACTGAATTTCGGTTGCTGCGCAAATGGAAGGAGCACCACCGTCACGCTCCACACCGCGGCGCGTGCAGTGCGAGGGCACGGCACCGCGAACTCCGTTGGATGACTTTGCCGTTGAAAGCCGCTGCGCCAAATCGGATCGATACTCCAGCGGTCGATCGGATTTTCTGATGCGCCAACGCGCGCGCCGCCGTCGAACGAAACTCCGCGAAACACAACCCACGCATCACCCGCACGATAGAAGAGGTTGTCGCCGAAGCGTGGCGTGAGTACGAAATCAGCGCCCTCCGGTGTTTGCTTGAACGCGCCGTCGAGTGTGACCATGGTGCGCAGGGCGTCATCGATTGCAGATGCCGGAAGTTCGCCGGCCGCAACCGCAGGCAGCACGAAATTGCTGGATCGGGGGCTTGGCTGGAATCCGCCGCCAAGGCTTGGACGCGGCGCCGCGCGACTGATGAGCATTTGCGCGAGTCTCGCGCGATCGGTAGGCGAGAGCGTGCGGCGTTCGAGTTCTAGAAGCGTCAGGGAACTGTCGGAGTACGGTGCGATCGCAAGTAGCACCGGCGTTGGCAGCATTTTGAACCCAATTCCAAGCGACACAACCATCGAACCGGCGAACGACAGCATGACGATCGCGAGGCCAACGCCCAGGTATTTCCACTGCTTGAGCTGCGCAACGCTTTCGATGGCTGCCGGGCGCGAGAGATCCGCGCCGCACTCGGAACAGCGTGATGGGC
>Ga0172372_10009723_pt1 | contig 12462 bp, 6 predicted proteins | sample LakKiv5m_2_FD_114544 | JGI IMG/M metagenome (GOLD analysis project Ga0172372, IMG submission 114544) | Freshwater microbial communities from Kabuno Bay, South-Kivu, Congo - kab_092012_9.5m | ecosystem: Environmental > Aquatic > Freshwater > Lake | place: Democratic Republic of the Congo...
ATATGCTACCGTTTCCTCTAATGCTACCGTAAATAATTTTATCAGTAAAATTAATATTGTCTCTAGAGGCTCAGATTTTACCTACGCATCTGCAACAATAGCAGGTAATACAGGAGGTGTATCCAATACTGCTACATTACGGGCCATTATTCCTCCCCCTGGCGGTCATGGAAAAAATGCACCAGCTGAGCTAGGCAGTGATTCTGTTCTAATTTCTATAAGCTTTACAACAAATGAGAGCGGATTTGTTACAGTAGAAAACGACTATAGAAAATTAATTATTCTTAAAGATCCTCTTTTTAATGATGTAACTCTAACAATGTCAGGTAGTGTTGGAACTTTTATTGCAGATGAAACTGTATTTCAGTACTCATATAACACACTTGTTGGTACCTGCGCTGGAAATACAACTACAACAACAATTACAGGTTCAGGCACTCAATTTAGCTCAGGACTTAAACAAGGGGATAAAGTAATAATTACAGATAATGCTACAGGGAATAAAAATATTAGAACAGTTAGTACCATAACTAATTCTACTCAAATTTCTGTTAGCGCTAATTTATCATTTGTTACTAGTTTTGCAACACTTGCAGTTGCAAACGTTATTGCCCAGGGATTAAAATCAGGAAATTCTACACCGTATATAACACTCTCTAACTCAGAACCTAAATTTGTTACCGGCTACGGTATAATCGGTCAATCTTCAGGTGCCTACGCTAATAATATTACTGCACTAACAGTGGGTGAAAAAAGCTATAACAACTGGAATACTTTTGATAATAGAACAAGAATTGCTTATACAGCAGCCTCGGGATCTGTAGCTGAAGATACAAAAATGTATCAAACAGATATAAGTTTAAGTAATGCATTTTTTCACTCGGCTAACGCCACCTATGTATTTTTAACTTCTGAGCGCGGTCCTATAAACGCCGACCCGGCTGAAATACTCGCTTCAAATAATAATACAGGTTCTTTCACTTTAGGTAGTGTAAAATATAACCCTGACCTTTCTAAGAATTCTGGAGAAGTATTATACATAGAAAATAAGTCTCCAATTTCTAGATCTGTTTCACAATCAGAAACAATAAAACTAACAGTAAAATTTTAAGAGGTAAGCATGCCTTTAGATACTAATTTGAACGTCACTCCTTACTACGACGACTTTGACGAAACTAAAAATTTTCATCGCGTTCTTTTTAGACCGTCGCTTGCGGTACAGGCTAGAGAGCTTACTCAATTACAAACAATTTTACAAAACCAGGTAGAAAGATTTGGCGACAATATTTTTAAAACCGGTACTATTATTAAAGGATGCAATTTAACTACTGATTATAGCTATTATTATATTAAAATAAAAGATCAGTTGGCTGATGGTGCACCTGTCAGCATGGCATCATATTCAAACACCTTACTCATTCAAGAAGCATCCAATTTATATTCAATAGTAGTTAATTTTAAGACCGGTTTGCAATCTCAAAACCCAGACTTAAATACTCTCTATATTAAATATATTAATACTGGCAGTAGTGGTGAAAAAAGTTATAGTAATAATCAAACTATAAAGGTGTTTGATAAAAATAGAACTATTGAAGATGTAATAATTGTTAATGGCGGTACACTTTATTCAAACAGTGATTCCGTAGCATTTAGCGGAGGGGGCGGCTCAGGTGCAGTAGCTATTCTTACAACAGACTCAGCTGGAAAAATCACCGATGTTTCAATGACCTCTAAAGGTACGGGCTACACAACAACACCAAACGTTTCTATTACCACTTCTACAGGCACGAGTGCAAACGTTGAAGCAAAAAATTATATCGCTGAAGTTGTTGTAGCTAATAATAGTTTTACCGCCCCTGTTGGTGTTGGAACAGCAGTAAAGACCACCGATGGTGTTATTTACCAAAAAGGTCATTTTATCAGGGTTGACGCTCAAGAATCAGTTATTCAAAAATATTCACCAACCCCTAATAATGTAGTGGTAGGATTTGCTACTACAGAAGCAATAGTTAATAGCAATGTTGATAGCTCACTGCTTGATCTTGCAACTGGCTCCCCTAACTACACCGCACCGGGTGCCGATAGAATAAAATTAACCCCAGTACTTACAGGTCTTTCGGTTTCGGACGCCGATGCAAATGGTGATTTTCTTGCGCTATTAGAATACCAGGACGGCAATGTAGTAAAAGATAGAACTCGCACGCAATACAATTACATTGGAAAAGAGCTCTCCAAAAGAACATTTGAAGAAAGTGGTAACTATGTTCTTAATACTATTCAACTTAACACCGCCGATAGACCATCTAACTCCACTTATTTTGATTTAACAGTTGGATCAGGTACTGCATATGTTAATGGTGAAAGAATAGAAATACTTAATAATATTAGAGTGCCGGTCAGAAAAGGTACGGATACAGCTAACGCTACTAATCAAACTATTAACACACAGTATGGCAGTTACGTTGTTATTGAAGAAATGTTAGGTGTGTTTGATATTAAGACTGGAGCTACGGTAAGCTTAAGAAACACAGCTGCTGATGATGTAACAGATAATCTTGGTGGAACACCTACATCACCTGGCGGACAAATCGGCACAGCACTAGTTCGTTCATTAGAGTACGACTCAGGTATACCTGGAACCCCTTCTTGCAGATATAGACTTTATCTATTTGATATTAGAATGGCTTCCGGATTTTCTTTTAAAGATATTAGAAGTATTTCTATAGCTAGCACGGCTGTTGCAGATATCGTTCTTAATACTTCTAATAATGCTGAATTAAAAGATATTGAAAACGATATTTTAATATTTAATACTGGGTCTGTATCTGCCAATCAACTGTCTAACGAACAGTTCGTTTTCAGAACATCTACAGACTCTACATTCTCATTAAATGGAAACGTAACAATATCTCCTGTCGGTGGCGCCGGCAATACAATTCCTTACGGTGTAGGTGCCCTTTCAGACTCTCTTATTAGAGAATTTATTATTATTCCTACCCAGGCCATAAAATCAGCCTCTAACACAACCGGCACAGTTGCGGCAAATACTAATTTAACTAATGTAACAGGAACATCCACTTCATTTACAACCGAATACGAGGTTGGCGATTATATTGTTATTGGCAATACTACTGTTAATTCAACTTCCCAGAGAATTACCGCTATTTTTAATAACAATTTAATGCAGCTTAGCGGCAATTTTAACGGTGCAGCTAATGCCGTATCAAATGGAATTTTTAAAGTTTATCCTGCTAACATTCCTGTAGACTTTACTAAACCGTCAAAAAATGTTGTTGTAAATTCTACAACTAGCCTTACAGTTAACTTAGGACATTCAATTAACTCTACTGCTACATTTACCATGTTTCACAACATGGAAAAAATTGGATCAAATAATAAAGCTAAAACTATTGTTAATCCAACATATGTTAAGCTATCAACAGACCGTCTCGCCAACACTACTACAGGTCCATGGTGTCTTGGTGTACCAGATGTATTAAGTATTGAGGCAGTATATGTTGGAACCGGTAACACTTATTCAGAGGCAACAACTAACTACGCTAACGAGTTTGAATTAAACAACGGCCACAAAGATAATTTTTATGGGCTTGCATACATTAAAAAGGCTCCCGGGTCTACGTTATCGTTAACATCTTCAAATAGCTTGTTAGTTAAATTTAAATGTTTTGAGCACAGCACCGGTCAATATATCTCTATTGATTCATACACTTCTATAATTGACGATACTACTAACCCGTTACCCTCTAATAAAATAAGAACGCAAGATATACCAATCTATGTTTCTTTTTCTTCAGGTCAAGCATACTCACTTAGAGACAGTATTGATTTTAGACCTATTGTTGCTAATACTGCTGCACGCTCTACCACTGCTGCAGGAGCAACTATTGACCCTTCAACTACTGAAACTTTAGTTGCTGGAGAAAAATTCTTTCCTTCTCCATCAGAAGAATTCGAATGTGATATTCAATCATTTTTACCGAGAGTAGATAGAGTAGTGCTGGGGCAGGATGGTAAAGTAAGAATTGTTGAAGGAGTATCAAGTTTAAATCCATCTGCGCCGCAATCTGAGCGCGGATCAATGGATCTTGGTGTTATTAATATTGCCCCGTATCCAAGTCTAAGTTCTAAAGCAGCATCAGATGCTAAAAGACCTGATTTAAAGAATACTATTAATCTTCTTCAAACTAGAAGATATACAATGCAGGACATTGGTAATATTGAAGGTAGAATTCAAAGACTAGAATACTACGCCCTTCTCAGCACGCTTGAAGCCAATACAAAGAGCCTGACAATACCAAGTGATGCAAATAATGAAATTGAAGTATTTAAAAACGGATTTTTTGTTGATCCTTTTAACAACTATTTAATTTCTAATTTAGATGATGGTGAATATAAAGCTATAATTGATACACAGAGATCGAGACTTATTCCACAGCAAGAAGTAATTAATATTGATCTTATATCTAACACCTCTTCCAGCTCAAACATTACAAAGACTGGTAATTTATTAACTCTTGACTTTACTGAGGAAGAGTTAATCTCCCAGCCAAGAGCTAACAAAGAGAGAACTCTTGTTGAGCAAAATTATAGCTTTGTAGGGAAGATGTTAGTTGTACCTAGAACAGACAATTTTTTTGATACAGATGTTACTGCTACATCCGCAATTGACATTAACATTGCTGATCCTTTAAATCAGCTTATTAATGCTCAGAATGAAATTAATAAAACGCTTACTCAAAGCTCTCAACTTCTTTCAACAGTTAATGTTTCAGGTGCTAGATTGGTATCTACTATAGAAGGGAGAAACTTTGAAACTAGCACATTTAGTCAAGATATCTCACAGACGTTTAGAGATACATCAACAACTCTTACTGCTACCGCCCCGGTTGTTACTTCCCAGCAGGAGCTAGGAACATTTTTAACAAGTGTAAATGTAACACCATTTATAAGAGAACAGAGAATAGCTATCTACATTTCTGGTTTACGCCCAGGAGCACAGCACTACGTCTTTTTTGATAATGTTGATTTAACATCCAACTGTGCACCTGCATCGGTTACATCAACGTCTAACCTTTCTTTACAGAGCTTCACACCAACAGCTAATAAACTTTCTTCACCAGGGCTGTTTGCAAACAATACAGGTGAGTTAGCCGTAATAGTTGACATACCTGGTAACACCTTTAGCACCGGTGAAAAAGATATTTTAATAATGGACATTAGCACTCTTACTTCTGAAAGTTCTGCTACTTCAAAAAGCACGGGTAGATTTTCTGCTTTTTCCTTACAGGGCACATCTACTACTCTTACACTATCAACAAGCAATTTTGATTTGAGCGAAGGCGGTATAGTTGCTAATACATTTAGTGAAACACGTGTAGTTAATTCTACTATAAGCTGGACTCAAACAAGAACATTTGACCCACTAGCTCAGTCCTTCTTGGTACAGAAACAAAAAGGCGGTGGTGATATACTTTATTTAACTTCTGTTGATGTTTATTTTAGAAATAAAGATTCTGAAAAAGGGGTTAGTTTAGAACTCAGAGAGGTTAACGAGTCTGGATATCCTACTCCATTCGTTCTACCGTTCTCGAGAGTTTATAAAACTTCTTCAGGGGTATCGGTAAGTAATACAGCTTTAACTGCTACTACCTTTACATTTAATTCTCCAGTAGCAGTTAAAGTTGATAAAGAATATGCAATTGTTTTAATGCCAGATAATAATTCTCCTGATTATAGAGTGTGGACTTCTATACCCGGACTAGCTGATGTGTCAAACACATCAATTATTGCTAATGAAAGCTGGGGACTTGGAACGTTGTTCTTCTCTACATCTAACCGCTCCTTCTCAGCTGTACAAAACGAAGATATTAAATTTACTGTTAGAAGAGCTAATTTTTCACCCACCACGGGCACGGCTGTGCTCAACAACGCTGACTATGAGTTTCTAACAATTAATTCAGTTAGCGGCTCTTTTATTGGTGGGGAAGATATTGCACAGATGGCTAACTCCTATCTTTCTGCCAACCTAACTACAAATACAACAAGTTATGTAATACAAACAAGCTCAAGTCTTTCCTCTACTTTATCAGCCGGTGACAATGTTCTTATTATTTACGGCACGTCTCCTACACTTAGTACCGCTAACGTTAAAGCAGTAGGTACATCGGTTAGTAATGCATCAGCCACCACGACTAATTTTACTAGTGAATACTCAAATGGTGATTTTATTGTCGTGGGTAGAGAGATAAGACAGATTACAAATGTTAATTCAACAACACTTTTGACAATTGATGCACCGTTTAATGTTACACCAACAAATGAAGCTCACTATAATTCTACTGAAAAATTTGACATATTAAGAACTGTATCAGCAAACTCAACCACTTTTACTGTTAATAGACCACCTGCTTATGCTGTAAATACTTCAACATCAAATACAGCAAGCATCCAAAAAGTAGTTAAAGGTACAGTAAGTTACTACAACTCAAGCAAAGGTAAAATTTACATTAAAGATAGTACCTCTGCAAATAGTGATTTCTTAATAAAGACTGCTAACTCAACTTATTTTGGATATTTGGTTGGTGATACTTCCGATGCGCTAGCTAAAGTGTCATCTATTGATAATGTTCCAGGAACTATATTTACACCCTTAATTAATACACTCATTGTACCAGGTACAACAGTTAATTTTAATGCATCGTTTACCAAGCTAGGCGGCGGTACTGACGTTCAAAACTACACTTTAGGTGGCAAGAATGTTGTCGGGTTTAATGATTCTGCAATAGTAAAAAGTAAATCTAATGAAATTGCTGGTACTACTATTACTAAATCTTTTATAGCTAATCTGTCTTTCTCTTCAGCGCATTCAGATTCTTCACCTGTAATTGATATTAACCCTTCAAGTATAGTGGTTACAAAATACAATATTAATAATGATAGCACTAATGAAAATACACGCTATGGAAATGCGCAAGCAAAATATATTTCCAAGAGGCTCGTTCTTAATGAAGGACTAGATGCTGAAGACATTAAAGTGTATCTAAGAGCATTTAAGCCTGGTGGCACAGAAATTGAAGTATATGCTAAAATTTTAAACTCTACCGATGGAGAATCTTTTGAGGATAAAAACTGGTCCGAGCTTGAGCAAGTAACATCATCGGCTCTTTATAGCTCATCTTTAAATGATACTGATATAAAAGAATACGAGTATACATTTAAGAAGTCTCCAGCAAGCACCGCTTTAACCGGTAAGGTTCAATCTAACAGTAATACAACAATTACCGGCAGTTCAACTACATTCAATACGGACCTCGTAGCCGGAGACATCGTAAAAATTGTACAAGCCAGCTCAACAGACAGCTATGATATTATTCCTGTTACATCAGTTACAAACGATACAGAAATAATTCTAGCAAGTAATACATCTTTTAGCGGATCCGGTCTTACTATTGAAAAGGTAACTAGACCAAAAGAAGCTTTTAGATACAATAGAAATGACTTTATAGTAAGATATTTTGATTCTTCTGAAGCTGCCCACGACACATATAAGTATCTCGCTATTAAGATTGTGCTTAAATCACCTTACACGTATCTTGTTCCTCAAGTAGAAGATGCTCGTGTTATTGCGGTTTCAATTTAACATGCTGTATAAAACAAACGATCCTGATTTTGTAAGAGATGATAGTAATTTTGCTATAATAAATACCAATGTTAACGCTTACAAACAGTATAAGCTTGCTCGCGCTAGTAAGCTTGCTGTAGCCGAGCAGGAAGATAAAATTAAAGGCTTACAAAATCAGGTTGATGAATTAACCAGTTTAGTAAAAGAATTATTGAAAGAGAAAAATGTCTAAATCAGTAGCAAACGTCTCCATTACAACTGATACATTTGCCGGGTGGCTTGGTAAAACAAATATTCTTTTAGACACACTTTCTAATGAAATTGTTACTGTTTCAACAACTACAGCTGGTTCAAATACAACAGGTAACGGATCGGTATTAGGTATACTATCTGCTAATACCTTAAGCGCTACTACTATCAGAGGTGGTGGAGTAGGTAATACCGCCAACGTAGGAGTTTTAACTGTTGGTATATCTAATTCAACAGTATCTTCTAATGTAGTAATTACTGGATACATTGCAAACGTCTCGGCTAATGTATTTAACATTAGATCAAATACAGTAGTTAATACAACATCGTTTTCTGCAAATGCCGCTACAATAGAATTTTTTGGTAATACAGCAATTGGGTCAAATAATTCCCATACATTCTTACTGGCTGGAAATACCGGAACAATAAATGCAATTACCTTATCAATTTCATCAAATGTTGGAATTACAGGTGCTAATGTTTCTCTAGCTACAGCTAATGTTTATATTGATGGTGGTAATCTTAATGTAAACTCAAACACCGCAATTACTGGTGATACACTTACATCCTCGGCAAACATATCGCTCACCGGTGCTAACGTATCAATTAATTCAACAAATACTGCTATTGATGGTGGTGCTCTAAACGTAAATTCAAACACTGCATTTACAGGCGATACGCTAACCTCATCAGCCAATGTTTACATTACTGGAGCTAATGCCGCTCTCCTTTCAGCTAACGTAAACATAGACGGCGGTAGATTAAATGTAGTATCTAATTCTAATTTTACTGGTGCGAACACCACCCTTGCATCTACTAATACTGCATTTACAGGTACCCAAGTAAATATATCTGCAAATGTAAGCATTACCGGGAGTAATGTAGCATTAAGCACGGCTAATGTTAATATTAATGGAGGACAACTTAATGTTGTTTCAAATACTAATATTACAGCTGCTAATACAACAATATCTTCTACCAATACTGCGTTTACCGGCACACAAATAAATTCAACCGCTAATGTTAATATTGCAGGGGCAAATACTACTATATCTTCTACCAATACTGCGTTTACTGGCACACAAATAAACTCTACTGCTAACGTTAATATTACCGGCGCAAATACTACTATTACAGGCACACTTACAGTTGCTAATACTATTTCAGTGCAGTCCAATGTCACAGTTAATTCTGCTGTTATTTTTAATGGTAATAATTCTGGTATAATTCAAAATAGCGGAACATATCTTTATCCAGGAAACGGTTCAACTGGCAACGTTGTTTCTACTATTCTCATCGGAGACTATAAATCAGCCAAGTTTACCGTTAATGTTACTGATAGCGCTAATGCTAATAATAAGTTGCTGACAGAAATTACCGCAGTATTTGCTAATTCAATTGTTAACTCAACAGAGTATGGTACTATATTTACTAATACAAGATTTATGACATTTACGCTATCAGCAAACGCAACAAACATTAATCTTGTAGGTATCTCTAACTCTACCGTCACAAGTGCAAAAGTAACGACCGTAGCAACCGCTTTCAGCTAAATAAAAACATTAGTGGAGAGGGAAACTAATGTCATCAAATACCCAAAATTTTCGAGTCAAACACGGGCTCGAAGTCGTCGAAAGCGCTTCTTTTAGCAATACAATAGTAGTTTCAGGCAATACTACTGTTAATAATGCCACATTAATAGTTACAGGTGCCTCTGCTGTTTCAGTTAACACTGAGGGCCGCGCTGTTTTTGGTAATACCGTTTCAGTAAGTAATGGTGGAATAACTGCAAACACTTTGGGTACTGGAAATGCTGCTAGATTTACTGCCGCTAATTCCACAGTAACCACAAGTCTCACTGTTAATACTGAAAATGTTTATATTTCAGGTAACCTAGTTGTAACTGGTACAACTCAGACTCTAGGTAGCGATACCTTAGCTATTGGAACTGGAGAAATAATTCTTCTTGCCGGAGTTCAAGGCTCACCAATATCAAACGGCGCTGTTCAAATAAACAGAGGTACAAGTAACGACGTAAAAATACTCTGGGATGAAACTGACGATAATTGGAAATTTAGTAACGACGGTGTAAACTATTATCCGTTTAGAACTTATTCTGCTTTAGTTTATGAATTTGATACGAGTACTACTACTAATGCTGACCCTGGAAATGGTAAAGTAAGATTTAATAATGCAACCTATTCTTCCGCTACCGAGCTTGTACTCGACTTAATAGAGTACGGTGGTACAACAGTTACAAATTATCTTGCCTCACTCGACGACAGCACCTCACCAAATAAATGTATATTAACATTTAGATCATCTAAAACACAAAGTAATTTTGTATCGTTTTTAGTTACTGCCGCCATAAACACATCTACTCCCGGTGCATATAGATTTACAATATCTCATCTTGCAGGCGCATCATCATTTTCTAACGGTGAAATTTTATTTTTAGAAGTAAGCGGTGTTGTTGGCAACCTAGGTGCTCAGGGAGCACAGGGAGTTCAAGGATCTCAAGGAGTGCAAGGTCATCAAGGTATTCAAGGAGTAGTTGGTGCACAAGGCGCTCAGGGTGTTGTAGGAGCACAAGGCGCACAAGGTGTGATAGGTGCTCAGGGTACTGTGGGTGCTCAAGGTACTGTAGGTGCTCAGGGACCTCAAGGAGTACAAGGCGCTACTGGCCCTCAAGGATTTCAAGGCGTAACAGGCTCCCCCGGTGCGCAAGGTGTTCAAGGTCAAATTGGACCTCAAGGAGTTCAAGGACCTCAAGGCCCGCAAGGATTTCAAGGAGTAACTGGTGCTACTGTTGTTGGTCCTCAAGGAGCTACAGGATCTCAAGGACCTCAAGGACCTCAAGGAGTACAGGGAGCTGCTGGAGCACAAGGGGCACAAGGACGTCAAGGGGTTATTGGTGTCCAAGGAGCGCAAGGTGCTGTTGGTGCCCAGGGAGCGCAAGGTGTTGTTGGTGCACAAGGTGTTCAAGGTGCTATTGGTGCCCAGGGTGTTCAAGGTGTTGTTGGTGCCCAGGGTGTTCAAGGTGCTACAGGGCTTGTTTCTGGTACAAATACAAACTGTAATTCTTTCGCTGTAGGACTGGCTTCCCATGCCACAGCAGGCGAATTAAGAACAGCTGGTGATATTGTAGCCTATTTTTCAGATTATCGTTTAAAAGATAATATTAAAGAAATAACTAACGCTTTAGAAAAAGTAGATTCCATCAGGGGCGTATACTACACCTCTAATAAATTTGCAGAACAGTTTGGATTTAAAGATAATAAACAAAAAGTAGGTGTAATAGCGCAAGAGGTGGAAAAAATATTACCTGAAGCAGTTCGAATTGCACCGTTTGATGCCGATCCAGAAGGACATAGTATGTCCGGTGAAAAATATCTTACTGTTCAATATGAAAAAATTGTGCCACTTTTAATACAAGCGGTTAAAGAATTAAAGAGTAAAATCGATAAACTATAATGGGAACTAAAGTAAATCTAGTAGTTGATCAAGGCGCTACCTTTGAAACAACGATTAATTTAACAGATGATAGCGGTGACCTAGTTGACCTTACCGGGTATAGTGGTGCCGGACAAATTCGTAAGCATTATACTTCTTCTAATGCAACAAATATCACAGTTACTCTTGGCGGGGCTAATGGCACTGTAACCTTAGGTTTATCAGCTAACTCCACAGCTAATTTGGTGGCCGGGAGGTACGTTTATGATGTAGAAGTTACAGACCCAAGTAGCACTGTTTCACGCATTTTTGAAGGTATCGTTACAGTTACACCTCAAGTCACGAGGTAAAAAATGGCTATTAATCAGGCTGGTTTAAATGTTAATGTAAAAGTAAACCTCGCTAACAACAGGCTTTCTACACCTCCAACCCAGCCTATTACGCTTAAAGCATCAGCAAGAACTATAAATACACTTAAGGATATTGCAGATGTAGTTGAAGGCACTCCAGCAGATGGAATGACTCTAGTTTATAATGCTTCTACAGACAAATACGAAGTAAAAACACTGAGCACAGGTGATATAAACGTTGGCTCAATAGACGGGGGATCATTTTAAATGTCAAATACAGTAATTCAAATTAAACGCAGTACTACTACTGCGGTACCTAATGACCTACAGCCAGGAGAATTAGCGTATACCAGTAATGGACAGGTACTGTTTATTGGTAGTGCAGTTGGCTCTAATACCGCAAACGTAATTGCTATCGCAGGCGAAAGAAGCCCTGGCGTTTTAACAGCTAATCAAGCATTAGTTGCTAACGCATCATCCTGGATAGACAATATCCAGACAGCAAAGTTAATTATTGGCGCGCCTGGCACAACTGCTAACATTACTGCCTTCACAACCGATGGAACACTATCTGGCGCTAATTTATCTAATTCTACAATTGCATCCACATTCGCAATTAAAGACTATGTAGATAATAATTCTGCAGCTGACCTCTCCGGGCTCGATGATGTCGATACTACCGGAATTGCTAATAATTATTACCTAGTATACGATGGTACCGCAGGAAAATGGGAACCACACTTTATTCAAGGAACTGCTAATGAAGTA
>Ga0172372_10009725_pt1 | contig 12459 bp, 15 predicted proteins | sample LakKiv5m_2_FD_114544 | JGI IMG/M metagenome (GOLD analysis project Ga0172372, IMG submission 114544) | Freshwater microbial communities from Kabuno Bay, South-Kivu, Congo - kab_092012_9.5m | ecosystem: Environmental > Aquatic > Freshwater > Lake | place: Democratic Republic of the Congo...
TACCACATCGACAAGACCGGCGAGCCTTGCCTGCTTCTACCTGGTGACCCGCTCGAACGAGCCTATCCGATTCAGTCGCGGCGGGTGCGAGCCTACATCGCCGCACTTGCTTGGACATCCGTCCAGATGCTGCCCAGTACGGCGGAACTGGATCGAGTCCTTCGTGTGCTGGAAGGTCTTGCCTGGGAACTCGCCCCCCAGGACGCGACCCGCGAACAGCTCTGGCACAGCCTTCAGGACAAGCCGGTTCTGCAGGTCGTGATCGAGTTCATGCGGGAGCGTGAGAAGCACGAAGCCCAGATGCACGCCTTCCTCAACGACCTGGAAGCTGTCGCCCTGAAGCAGAAGTTCGACGTGTACGCCAAGCAGTGGCCGAAAACGCCGGCTCATTTGAGTGCCCAACTCCGGCAGGGACAGAACCGGGAGATTCTGAAGCAGCTCGGCATCGGGGTCGACATCACGCGGGACAAGAACGGAGCCAAGGTCGTCGTGAGTCGCGTGACGCCAAGTATCCCAGGTGACGACGAGGAGCAACCGGCGTCATCGGCAGCGTCACCCAATAAACCGCACCCCGCAAACAACTTGGCGACGGGTGATGCCGTTGACGGCAAAATCCGCCAACAGCGGCTTGAAGCATTAATCCTGAACCGTCTCAACCAGCACATCAACCACGAATAGAACCCGGAGGTCGCACCATGACGAACGATATCAAGCGATGGATTCCCACACGCTGGCAAGACGTAGCCGGCAATTCCACCCTTATCGAGCACTTTCAGGACATCCTTCGGGCAAGTTTCGACGGTGAATTCAACGGGCTGAACACGCTCGTCACCGGCAAGTCCCGGTCCGGAAAGACTGCGATCGTCAAGTTTTTCGCCCGATGCCTGTACTGCGAGCGGCTGGACCGTGAAACACTCACACCATGTGATTTTGAATGTCGGAACTGCCGCACCGATGTCAGTCGGTACGGACTGCAGGGCATTGAAGTGCAGTTGCAGGAACGGAATATCCATTACCTGCCGATGGATTGTGCCGGGATCACCGAAGCCGAACTTCGCGAGAAGCTGACTGACCTCAGGGACTACCCAGGCTTCCGCATTGTGTTCATGGACGAGGCCCATCGCCTCGTTCGCCGCAGCATGGACGAGCAACTGCTCAAGCCGGTCGAAGAGCGGGAGAACACCATGTGGATTGTCACGTCTGCCATCACCGGCGAGTTGGAGGCGATGTTCAAGAAGCGGTTCGTCCGTCTTCAAACCCAACTTCCCTCGATCGAGGAACTCTCGCTCTGGCTAACGGACCGCTGCCATGAGTTCGGAATCCACGAAATCGACAATCCATCGACGATCGTGCGGCTCGCGGAACGATCCAATCAGATTCCGGGAGACGCTCTCCAAGTCCTGGCTCGAGCGGCGATCAAGCGACCCAAGCGGCTCACCCGGCAGCTCGTTGAGAGTCACGTCTTCGAACTCGACGATTGATCGGCTCGGCGACTCCCTTCCCTCAAAAAGGTTCGGTCTGGTTGCACGCAGTACGTTCTTCCAGGAACCCAATGCGATTTGCTTCCCCCGTGGACCTCAAGTCATGAAGGACCTCCAAAATCCCAGCGAATGAATCATTCGATTCACTGGTAGAGAAGACAGACACGAAGTCACACCGCTGTCGGGAAGCAAGAGGCCATCCCAGCCCGACACGGTGCTCGCTCACGCGGGCGTGATCGATCGCGATCGATCACCACTCCTCAAATGCCGAAGCCTGAGAAAAAGAGGCGAAAGCAAGTGAATGAAATGAAACAGGACAGGAATCAGAATTAAGAACAGGACATGAACGACATCAATCAGGTGAAAGTACAGAACAGGAAAAAGCATCTCACTGGCAGGGATAAAAGCAGGACTCTGGCACAGAAGCGTATCTCTCTGATGGTCGTAACGACCGGAATGACTCAAGGACACCAGACTGAGGACCACAAAGATGGAAATCACTCCAACGATTGGCCCAGTGCGAACGCACCTGGCCCTATCACCACCGCGATCAGCCGTAGGTCGCACCCCACCGGGATACCGTGTTCTGCACGTGATCGTGCCCGAACCGATCTTCAATCACGTGAAGGCCCAGGCCTATCTCTCCGGCATGCGGTTCCCCGAGTACGTCGCCCGGTTCCTGAAGGAAGCCTGGCCCTTCACGGACAATCGCCAGCCGGCGGCAATCAGCGAACCACAGGCAGCGGAGATCGTCTCGCCCCAGGAATCCGGGGCCTGAGCCTCTCTGTGCCGGTGACGACCGCAGTGAAACCAAGATCAGCACTCGTGCCGGAGGCCATCGTGACCAGCAGGATCACCGTCATGGACGCCGACGAAGAACCTGACCAGCAGGTCCGTGTTCAACGTCATGTCTACGACTTCAACGATCTGGCCGGCGAAGTGGGCCAACGACTCACGACCATCATTCATGCTCCGGCAGGCTGCCACTACCTGAACCCTGCAGTCACCGTCTCCTGTTCGCAGCCGACCCCGGGGTTCTTCGCCGTGGTTCGTCGGGAGCAGGCCCGTTGGTGTCGAACCGCGAGCGATTCCATCAAGAAGCGGGAGCGAAGGCGGGTGAAGACGTGGGTCTGCCTTGAGCCTGCGACCACCAAGTACGCTCGCTACCTGAACCGGGCCGCGTGCCTCACCGGCCTCCTGTTCATCGACGGCGAAATGGTTCCCCATCACCGCTGGCCAGCCAGCAGCCCGCTGACGGTTGTCGTCCTGAACCCGCAATGAGATGGAGCGAAATGAGATCCACCAGTCATGCCCCAGGCCCGTCCATTGTTCACTTATCAACTTCGAGGGGTGTTTGCCGCATCCAGTAGTCCAGCAGTGAAGGCCGACGGAGGTGATAGGCCCTCTCCAGGGTAGAGAGAACGGGAACAAACTCCTTCGCTCTTTCATTCTTGGAACTTCAAAATGGCTCACGAACTCGCAGCAACCAACGGCCGGACGGCCATGATGTATGCCGGGGAAGTTCCCTGGCACGGACTCGGAACCCGGCTCGACGAACCGGCCACGGCCCGTGAGGCCATCGAAGCGGCGGGGCTGGATTACCTGGCCGAGTTGAAGGCGATCAAGACCACGGACGAGCTGCCAGTTCCCAGCCGAAAGGCCGTGGTACGGTCGGATTCCGGGGATGTGCTGGGCGTCGTCGGGAACACCTACGTCCCGGTCCAGAACTACCAGGCGTTCGGGTTTCTCGATGCTGTCGTTGCCGATGGTGGCCTGCGGTATCACACCGCTGGGGCACTCGGAAAAGGGGAACGGGTTTGGATGCTGGCGAAGCTTCCAGACGACATTCGGGTGAAAGGCTCAGACGACATCACCGAGAAGTACATGCTCCTGTCCAACTCCCACGACGGGAGTTCGTCTCTGCGAGTCCACTTCACACCCATTCGGGTCGTCTGCTCTAACACACTTGCCATCGCGGCTCGAAATGGGTGGGGTCAGGGCGTGTCAATCATCCACAAGGGTGATCTGGCTGCGAAGGTCCGGCAGGCCCAGGAAGTGCTCGGGCTGGCAACACGCTTCTACGACAACGTTCAGGAACAGCTCGACCGGCTGGCCCGGCACTACCCCAGCCAGCGGCAACTGGAAGAATACTTCCGTCAGGTTTACCCCGATTCGCCGGACGGTCCGTCCACGCGGGCGAAGAACATCCGGGAAGAATTCCTGCGACTGTTCGAGCAAGGGATCGGCCATGACATCCCGGAGATCAAACACACGACGTGGACGGCCCTGAATGCGGTCACCGAATACGTCGATCACTACCGCTCCACCCGTGGCAAGACGCCGCAAGATCGATCCAGCAACCGGTTGGAATCGGCGTGGTTTGGATCGGGGGCACGGATCAAGGAACGAGCCTGGGAACTGGCCCTAAAAATGGCGGTGTGAATTCCGTCGTCTGATTCTGTTCACAGCGATGCCTTCGTCATCCGGGTAACTGGATACGGAGGCATTCTTCTTTTCAGGAGCCAAGCATGTTGAAGGTCAACGTCGGTCTCAGCCGGAAGCTGTCGCGGGATTACAACTCGACCGGCTTCAGCCTCAATCTCGAACGGGAACTCTGCGTCGCGACGGATGATCCCGAAGTCCTGATCGAGAAGATCAAGGAAGTCTACGACCTCGCCGAAGAGGCTCTGAACCAGCAGATCGAACGGTACGAAGCCGATTCGGCCATCGCCAGCCGGGATGAAGCTCCGGCTCCACAGAATGGACACCGGCACAACGGAGCCAATCGCCTGCCGCCGACGAACTCCGAACCGGAACCACGACCGAAGCCGGAAAATGGGAATGGTCACGCACCCAACGGCGATGCGGCCACCAACAAGCAGGTGCAGTATCTGCTGAACCTCGGCAAGCGGCATGGTCTGACCCCGCCGCAGCTGGAAGGTCGGATCGAGTCGATCCTCGGCAAGCGGATCGGCGTGTACGACCTGACAAAAAAGGAAGCTGGAGACGTGATCGATGCCCTCAGTCAGAACGGCTCACCGGCCACGAATGGCAACGGTCGCAGTCGAGCCAGCCGCTGAGGGGAGCCAGCATGGACCCGCAAGCTGCCTGGAATGAACTTCTCGACGCCCTGGCCGAAAACGATCTCGCCGAAGCCGAGTTAAGGGCGGAGGCTCTGGTCACCTGGCTCGACCGGAATGGGTTCCCGCCGCAGACATCGCTGCGGGTGCTCCCTGGTCACTGGGATGAAGCCATCTGCCGGTATCTCTGCCGCAAGGTCATGGCAGCATCAACGCTCCCTGAAAGAGGCCCCCGATGATCCAATCACGGCCCCACTGGAGTTACAGTGCGATCAGCCAATATCTCCGCTGTCCGCTCCAGTACTACTTCCAGCGGATTCTGGGGATTCCCAGCCGAACTACCAGCAGCGGTCTGGCTCTGGGTTCCGCGGTGCATGCCGGTCTGGCCGAGTACCACCGGCGATTGATGGAGCGGCAGGAGACCAGTCCTGATGCCGTGACGAAAGCTTTTCGCGACGACTGGCAGGAGCGGGAAACCTACGAAACGATCCAGTTCCGCGACGGTGACTCGCGGGACGACTGCATCGCTCAGGGCGTTCATCTGCTGGAACTCTATCTGAAGGAACCGCCGCCCGAGCAAATCGTCGCGGTGGAGCACCGATTCATGGCTCCTCTTTGCAACAGTCAGGGGGAGTATCTCGAAACTCCGCTCGTCGCCATCACTGACCTGATCACGAGTTTCGAAGACGGGCTGCGGGTGCAGGAGTTCAAGACCAGTGGGCGGGCCTATTCTGAATCCGATGTCACGTCGTCGCTGCAACCGACCTGTTATGTCCACGCGGTGCGGGAATGTCTGGGGCAGGAGCCATCCGTCGAATACACGGTCCTGGTGAAAACCAAGACGCCGAAGGTCCAGCGGCTACACACCAGCCGATACGCTGATGACTGCGGACGGCTCGGCGACCTGGTGCAGTCGATCCAACGGGCAGTCGATCTGGGCATTTTCTATCCCGTCGAAAGCCCGATGAACTGCTCGACCTGTCCCTATCGGCAACCGTGCCGGGACTGGGGGCAATCGAATCGACCCATTGAAGCCGTTGAACTGGTCTCGTTGGAAACCCCGCAGGAGGCGATGGCATGCTCACCGAATTGAACGGCAAAGGCGGCTGCCTCTGCGAACCGGCCAGGAAAGGAGAGCTCCGCTGTCCATTGATCGTGCGACCGACCAGCGAAGATGTCGTCACCGGGCAAATGTTCGGGACGCTGAAGGCCCTCAATCCCCGCTGGTGGCTGCCCGATCTTCTAAACAAGGCCCTGGGGACGGAGCGTTTCCGCAAGCAAGTCTATCGGGATCTCCGCATCGAACTGTGGCAGAAGCAGCGGACCTACCCGCGACAGCACATCCCTTGGAATGAAGGTTCCACTGAGGTCGATGTCGTCATCACCTGGGAGAACCCAGCGACGACGATCTTTATCGAGATGAAATACGGCTCGAATCTTTCGGCCACAACCACCCACAACGATGGGACGGAAGGTTTTCCGTCAGACCAACTGATCCGGAATGCCCGTGTGGGACTTCGGGAGAATGGCTGGTTCGAAGAAGACCTGCTGTTCGAGCTTCCGAAACGGGATTTCGTCCTGATTCTGCTGACACCCACACGCGGCAATCCGCTCGTCACGGACTACCAGAGTCCGGATCGACTCCGAACAGCCATCCCGAACGGGGAACGGCTGTCCGAACTTCCGCGATCCCCGTTTATTGGAGAACTGAGTTATCGGGACGTGACCGATCTCCTGAGCCAGCAACGCCGGTGGTTCAGTGTCCCGGAACGGACATTGATCGACGGCCTGAACGAGTACCTCGCGTTCAAACTCGCCCAACTCAGGGCAGGCAATGGTCATGGCCACGACTGAGCGGATTTTGCTCGATGATTCACTGACAGTCCGACATGTGGCCTTTCAGGCGTGGGCGGAAACTGTCCGTGACCCGGCCCGAGAACATTCAGAAGGACTCCGGGAACTGAACGTTCTGAACGGAGCGGCGGTCGCCGATTATGAGGTCGCACCGCTGCCCAATGGTCGGTGGGCTGTCACAGTCCACTGCTCATATCACTGCGGTCACTGTCACGGTGTCGACAACCCCTGGACCGCATTCGACTGTCGGGAAGCCTGTATCGAATTCTTCTTGGCCACAACCCGCAGGCACTTCGGTTATCCCATCGGACCTGACGGTTCAGACCTGCAACGTCGAGCACAGGTCGAAATGGTGAAAGTCCTGCGAGGCGGCCTCTTCGGATTCATCGAGCCGCTTCCTTCCCGAGGGTATCAAGGGCAGGAGCTACACACACGTTTCACGAACGAGGAGCAAGACGATGATGAAGACGAAACAGCAACCGGCTCACGAGATTCGGATGGGAGCGATCAAGGCGACGATCTGGGAGAACCAGACGCAGAACGGCACGCGGCACAACGTGACCGTCAGCCGCATCTACAAGGATGGTGAGGAATGGAAGCAGACCGAAAGCTTCGGTCGCGATGACCTGCAACTGCTGGCCAAGGTGGTCGATCTCGCCCACACCTGGATTTTCGAGCAGGCGGTCTGAAGAGATTGTGAAATCGACTCAGCCCGAACCGGGTGGCACTGCCCCGCGTCTGGCACTCCCATCCCTGACACTGATGAACCGGAGGGCAATAACGACGATGGCCAAAAAGCAACCTGCGAAACGAGTCCCGAAGCGGTCGGGACCACCCGCAACGAAGAAAGATCGACCGGATCGCGACCGCCGCGTGCGGCAGGCAGATCGACTGGCTCGAATTCTGCGGGTGCTGGAACTGGTTCAGAGCCGGGGACGATGGACCACGAAGGCCATCGCCGAAGAAATCGAGTGTTCGGAACGGACAGTCTATCGAGACCTGGACGTACTCCGGTTCGCGGGCATCCCCTATTTCCGCGAAGGGGACCAGCAGTTCATCCGCATCAGGCCAGATTACAAATTCCCGGTGATGACGCTGACCGAGGACGAAGTTCTGGGGCTGTCGCTGGCGACCGCGATGACAAACGCCCGCGGACTGGATGTCTCCAAGGGTGCGACCCCGACGACGATGAAACTGGCAGCGGTTTCGTCAGAGGAGACCCAGGAACTGATCGAAGATGCCCTACGTCTGGTCAGCGTTCTCGACCTCAAGCTGGCCGACCACAGCCGGCACCACGAAGCCATCAAGACCGTGCAACTGGCTCTCGTCCAACGCAAACAGATTGCGGGTCTCTACGAGAGTCCATACGAAGCGACTCCCGTCAAACTCAAGCTCCATCCATACCATCTCTGCCTGATCAAGAACGCGTGGTACGTGATCGGCAGGACGACAGAAGACGCGACGCCACGGACGTACCGGATCGCCCGGTTCAAAGCCCTGCGGTCAGTAGAAGAATCCGCCGAAGTCCCTGCCGAGTTCGACCTCCGCGAATACCTCGGCGATGCGTGGGCCGTCTTCCGTGGTGAGCCAACCTACGACATCGAACTCAAGTTCACGCCTGCCGCTGCGAAGATCGTGATGGAAACTATCTGGCACCACACTCAGACGACCAAGGCTCATCGGGACGGCAGCGTCACCCTGACATATCGAGTGGACGGGCTGAACGAAATCTTGAACTGGGTTCTGTCGTGGTCGGGAAAAGTGACCGTGGTGAACCCGCCTGAACTGCGAACGCTCTTCATCCAGACCCTGCAATCCGCCATTGAAATGCAGGCCCCTCTCTGACGGCGTCTGACCCGCGTCGGTCGGGTTCCTCGGGTATCAGGTGGAGCAACGTGATGGGCCTGTGATCGCGGATCACACCCAACCTTGTTCTCTGATCCGAAGGATGTCCGTGATGAAATGGCACAGTGCGTGGCTGCTGGTGATGACTCTGATGGTGGGCTGTTCGACGAATCCCGTCGGGACGGAAGCCGCTGCCCGGAGTTTCTTTGATGCAGAATTCCAAAAATGGATCGCGAGTGAGTCGAGTGCCGTCGCCACGAAACAGTCACAACGGCTGCTGTTCGCCCCGCCGATCAGTTACGACCTCCGCAGCATCGTCCGGGGTGAACCGGACTTCCTAGCCTGTCAGGATACGGCCAACCTTCCCAAAGATTGGAAGACCTGGCCAGCTTTCCGATTGAACGTGGCCATCGAGTGGAAGTTCGAAGACGGTTCTCCCATGACGAAGGTGACGACATACCTGCTCACCTGGAACAGTGTGGAGAAGCAGTGGTACGTGACTGAGGCGGGCCTGACCCGGAAAGGTGGGGAATGACGGAGGTGGAAGATCGCGGAGCAGCGGTGGTACGCGTCAGAAGTTTTCTAAATCGCTGTCAGCACCGGTTTGGCTGACCCACCCGTAGCGGACCTGAATGTTATCTATAGAGCCTGCTGGCTTCCGGAGTGACGCAAGCCCCGCGATGGGGCGGCGAGTCGGCACAATCCCGTTGGCAACCGACCGTGAATTCTCGGATTCACCAAGCCGGTCCGACCAACACAACCGGGGTGACGACCGACGATACGCCAAGAACCAACGAATGCACTCCGGAAGCCAGTTCTTTTCTGCCATCAACCGACCGTTGGCCCGTGGACGACAAGGGACAGAATGCCGCAAACAACCGCCTGGGCCACGACCCTCTTTCATCACGAACTCGGGGGCTTTAACCAAGTCAAACCTGCCAGGGCATACCGCTTTCACGTGGGCATCTGGTGGCACGATGACCAGAGGCTGGTCGCATTCCGGCAGACGGTTACCGAGATCGAGAACACAGGGCACCTGGTCGATTCCGACCTGACGCATGATTCCGCATGGGAAACGGCCCGCCGAGAACTGCATTGCCCTTCCAGCGTCGAGTATTTCCAGATTCCCCGTGGCCGAATCCTGTGGGACACCGTGCATCAGGCCGGGATTCTCTATCACGGCAACTCGACACCGGAAGTGGTCTTCAAAGAACTTGCCCGCCTGTATGGACTCCCTCGCTGGGAACTCCGGTTGGACGAACACTACCTGACCGGGGAAGCCCTGGAAGAGTTCTATCGCTTGGAATGATCGCCCACCGCCATCGACTGAAGCGAACTTTCCGTACCTCAGGCTCAAGGGGCCGACCTATGTCCTTTCAACGCGAAGTCTACACGTTCACCCACACAGTTCTTCTGACCGGAATGGTGGCCGGTGCCGCAGCATTCATATACGCCGCTCGGCACAAAAACGACGATCTCGTGTGGTTCATGGAACACTGGGGTCTCTACATCGGCATTGCTGCCACGGTCGGAACGTTCCTTTTCGGTCTGACGCTGATCGGTAAGCCGATCTACGACGACGAAACCCATCGTCAGCGTGAAGCAGAGCACAACCGGGCCGTGTTCGAGTGGAACAGCAAAAGCCCTGAAGAACGGGCCATCATCACCGCTGCCCGGCGGAACGAGTTACTGCAACTGACACAGATCCTGCAGAACAATGAGATCATCCGAAACCAAGAACAAACGAAGTCAAAGCGACGGTTCTGAGCCACGACGGTGCGTTCAAGGCGAACATCATCCGCGGACTCTCTGAAGGACAACATCATGTTTCGGGACGAGTGGTTTCGTGTTGCAGAACAGGGGTTCCCAGTTTCGCTTTCCGAGATCCTCAACGACTCAGTGTATTACCCAGCGAGCGGCATCGACGGAGATCCCGTCAGATACTTGGGAAAACAGTTTCAGAGCTTTGTTTACGCTGACTACGGAGTAGGCAGAGATGCTGTGGTTCAGGAACTGACGCAGTTCACAGGGTATGAACTTGAGGTCAGGCGAGAGCTTCAACGAAGCGATCTCGTTCCCAACGGCTGGAATCCACCGCCGTTTTCCCGAATGCACCACGTCCCCGAAATTGTCGCTCAGAGAATTCGTGAACCGTTCGCAATTTGGGCATTGTACCGACGGCGGCCGAATCTCGATGACGACCATGGCCCAGCCGGATTTAGCCTCCTCTACATCGGCGGTGAAGGCGTCGCTACCTTCCACGCTCTGTTCTACGCCAATCAAATCACCCCAGCGGTGATATGCCTCATTCAACCGGGGACTGGATGGGGCGGGAACTGGACTAACTTCGAGGCCCATGACGGCCCCCTGGCCAGACTCGTTTTGGGCAATCCTGCCGGTCGCCCTCGACATTTGCTCTATGGGGGCAGGGGTGAAGGTTATTTCTACCGAACCGCCCCGTGGCCGCAATACGCAACCCAGGTTGCAGTGGTACACGGACGGCTGAGGCTTTTCTCCTGTGATGCTCCTGCAGTGCAGTAACATGCCGCGATTCAAGAAACGGACGTAAGTCGTGCGAATCACTATCCATCGCGGAACCCACGAAATCGGCGGGAACTGCATCGAGATCGCCACCGATCACAGCCGGATCATCCTCGACGTAGGGATGCCACTGTTCAACCAGGATCGTGAACCACACGACACGGCAACCTTGCGACGGCAGACCACGGATCAACTTCGCCAAAGCGGAGTCCTTCCCGGCGTTCCCGGTCTGTTCGACGAATCGAACTACCACCCGGATGCGATCCTTCTCTCGCACGCCCACGAAGACCACACTGGGCTGCTCGGACATTCCCACCCGGACATCCCGATCTTCGCCAGTGTCGGAACGAGTAAGATGATGCTGGCCGGAGCCAAGTTCGCGGGGCAGCCAGTGCTGCCGCGGGAACGACAGCGGGATCTGACTTCAGGGCAGCCGGTTCAGATCGGTGAGTTCACCATCACGCCGTACTCCGTCGATCACTCGATTTACGGCGGTCAGGCGTTCCTGATCGAAGCCTCCGGTAAGACGGTTCTGTATTCAGGCGACCTGAGACTCCACGGTCGGAAACCGGGCATGCACCGGGCCTTGGTCGAGGCAGTCAAATCGCGGAGCATCGACCTGCTCCTGATGGAAGGAACGCACATCGGGCATCCTGACCACCGGGGACCGAACGAGTACGACTTGGAAAGCCAGATCGCCGAATCCATTCAATCGGCACCGGGGCTAGTGCTGGCCTCGTTCTCACCACAACACGTTGACCGACTGGTCGGGTTTCTCAGGGCGACCAAGAAGGCAGGCAGAACTTTCTTGGCCGATGCCTACACGGCCTTCGTCATGCACCTGATCGCGTCTGAAACTCCGATCCCGAGACCCGAATCCACCGAGTGGGTGAAAGTTTTCTTCCCGAAATACTTCGAGGAGAGTTACCGAAGAAAACAACTCGAAAACCATTTTGTTTTAATGTCCCCGGCCAGGATTGGGATGAACGAAATCCGGGCCAATCCATCCCGTTACGTGATGCTGTTCCGACCGAGCATGCTGGACAGCGACTTCGGCGGAAACCTGCCGAAACACTCCCGCTGTCTCTACTCTCGCTGGGAAGGCTACCTCGACCGACCTGACTCGCAGGCGGTGACTCAGGCTCTGGAAAACAGCGGCGGCGACCTGATCAAGGTCCACACGAGCGGCCATATCCATGCGGGCGACATCGCCGACCTGATCCAGCAGATCAACGCCAAGCTGGTCATCCCGATCCATACCTTCGAGCCGGAACGGTTTCAGGCAATCGCCAGTAACGTCCGCGTCTTGGCAGACGGCGAGACGATGGTACTCAATTAACTTCCGGCGGGTACCGGAGGTGTCCAGAGGTCAGTAGAGCGAAAGTCTGTTGCTGCAAATCTCACGCAAACAGACGGGATGAAGGATTCACCCACTGCCGCCAATGCTGGCCAATCTCTTCCCCGAATGCTCCGAGCGTGTCGACCAGTGAAATATTTCTCCGGAGCCAGAATCACCAACGTCGGACGAACTGAAGCCTTAGGAGTGACGCCAGCAAAGCCATCGGGAATCGCATACGTCCGAGAGGCAATCCATTTGGAGAAGCCTGCCCGAATCTTTTCGAAGTTGCCGGTTCGGTACAGGCACGCCAAGTAGTCGA
>Ga0172372_10009731_pt1 | contig 12457 bp, 15 predicted proteins | sample LakKiv5m_2_FD_114544 | JGI IMG/M metagenome (GOLD analysis project Ga0172372, IMG submission 114544) | Freshwater microbial communities from Kabuno Bay, South-Kivu, Congo - kab_092012_9.5m | ecosystem: Environmental > Aquatic > Freshwater > Lake | place: Democratic Republic of the Congo...
AACAAGGCATTTATTATTAACTCATTACTGTGGCTGGTGAGAACACTGTAGCCGACTATTTTTCTGGTATAAATATCTATAATCGTGGCCAGATATAACCATTTGCCTCGGTAGGTGATATGGGTGAAATCACTAGCCCAGACATGATTGGGGTATTCCGGGATATTGTTTAAGAGCAGGTTCGGGAAGGCCAGATCTCTTGTCGCCTTATTATACTTGAATTTCTTACTTCTTTTGCGATATGGTCTTAAGCCATATAGCTTCATAACTCTTAGTATTCTTTTCTTGTTAACTCTCAAATGAATAGCTAGTCGCTTGTGACCATAGCTAGGATGCTCATGGAGCACTTCTTCTATTTCTGTCTTTAGCCGCCAATCTTTAGCTCTTTGTTTGTGATGATAATATAGCAGTTGCCGGGACACTCCGATATCTCTGGCCGCCTGGGACTTATTGTCCTGTTTCATAACTAACTCTTTTTTTTAGCTTGTGGCAGAGTAATAGTTAGCTCACCAACCAGAGCTAACAGTTCCTTATTCTGCTTTTCTAGTTTAGAGAACTCTTTCTAACTTGGCTGGGCTTTAATAGTTTTGCCTAGCCAAGAATAGATCGTATTAGGGCTAATACCATGCTCTTCGGCCACCTTAACTACCGGCAAACCTTCTTCTTTTACTCTTTTAAGGATTTGCTCCCTGATTTCCGGGGAAATCTTAAACGCTTTTTTCATATGTTTCTAGTTTAGTAACACATGGAGAAAGTGTCTAGTGTTTGGGGTACCTGCCATCTCCATTTAATGGCGACCATTCATTATTTCTATTCGCCTTTAACTGTTCAGCAATATCCCACAAATCAAAAGCTCCGTCGCCATCAAGATCTCTAACTTCATTAATAATAAATTTATTAGCGGTCACCTTTGGACGACCTTTTGAATTATTAAGTACTTTATTTTCTCCAAATAACCCTAGCTGAGTATTAGCAATCGGTGATGGTTTATAGCTTGTAGCAATAAGTTTTTTTAATCCTAAGGCATTAAAATTTGAAGCAAAATACTTAAAAAAATTACTCTCAAAAGGATCATCACAATTACAATACACGACTTTACCTTTAAATTGTTCTTTATAATGCCTTAATTCCTTTTCAATATCAATAAGTTGAGTATAAAACTCGTCTTTTTTTGCTTTACTCGCTTTTTTTAAATTTTTATTTGAAGATTTTTTTCCATATATTTATCTTATTAAATCCTCAACCTTAACCTCTAGTGCTTTGGCAATTTTTTGCAAAGTTTCAATTGTAGGATTTTTGGTATCGTCCAGTTCCAGCTTAGCAATTGTGTTTAAAGAAATATCCGCTATCCTAGAAAGCCTATCTTGAGAAATTCCTTTTAACTCTCTTAATTTGCGAATATTTTTACTAATTGTAGACATAAAATTCTAATTTATCTTTACTAAAATATATTGATTATATTATACACCTAATTTAAATTAAAACAAAAAATCCCTTCAAACCAAATTTACATACCAAAAAGCCTCGTAAATACGAGGCTTCGTGGGTCTATCCGATACTAAATTATCTTGGCGGAGAGGGAGGGATTCGAACCCTCGATACCTTTGCAGGTATACCGGTTTTCGAGACCAGCGCACTAAACCACTATGCGACCTCTCCTTTTATGAATTTCTCGAATTTATTTATGTGTTTTTGGTTATGTGAACCTACTATTTTAAAATATTTTGCTACATTTTTCTCTTTTCTTATTTTTATACTTTTTTCGTATTTTTTTGGCTCCAAGCCAAGATTAGTCAGAATTTTGTTGGTTGAATTTAATAAGTTCTGTGAGGCGTTAGTAAAATCTAGACAGATATTATGGTATATTTTACTTTTATATTTATGTTTATCCATGTAAATACAACCGTCGGTGTCAATTAGCCCTCTGACGCATGATATGGCAAGTTGTCTATTGCTCGTAATCCATCCCGGAATATCAATTTGATGTTTAACCTTGTTTCCTTTAGAGAGTCCATTTTTAACTAAGAAATCTACCAAATCAACGCGTGATATTGTAATTTGTATATTATTTTTGTCGCCAACTCGCACGTTGGCTTGTACGTGAAATAATTTATCAATGAAATTAACTAGCCAATTACTGTAATCTTTATCAACTAAGTTGCTGAGAGTAATAGTTGTTTGGTATTGACTAATTCCTCCATCGCCTAGTAATATGCCAAAAAATTCAGCTAGCTCTCCATTCTGTTTTGGCTTGGTAATTTCTTGTCGTCTTCTGAAGGCCGTATTTAATTTTTCATGCGCCATCTGTGATATCGTCCCGCCGAGCCTCCTTCCTTCCGGCGTGCCAGGGTTGCCATATTTTTTTATCCTGCTCGCCCCACCCACCATGCCAGCCTTGTTAGTGTACCAGAAATCAGTTACTATTTTACAGTTATCCGGTATTTTAATAAGAAATGTTTTTGATAATATTACGGCAGTTTCATAGGACATCGTTGATTTTTCAAAGTACCAGTCGCTCAAATTTTTTGCATTTTTATTACAAATCCTCGCGAGTGACCCGAACGTTAAGCCGCTTTTTGTTTTTACACTACTTAAAAATTTTTTTTGTTCACCTTTTTTAAATAGTAGTCTGGACATATATTATAAATTATCATATCGTGATAATATATGTCAACCACTCAGTCACCTCTCCAATTTTTAATTTATTCTATTTCAAATAAATTAAAATAGAAAACATGATTAGTACTAGAACTAGTAAGCTAGCACCGGTATAAATCAGTAGCTTGACCCCTTCTTTTTTCAGGCCGTCTAAAAATAATAATATCGGTTTGCCTAGAACCAGCCCACCGGTTATCAGAGCCGATAAAACGAAGAGTAAAAGAAAAGCGATGGGAGCAAAAGGTTTGTGATCGGTCGTTCCGAATATTTTGTCGCCGTTGGTCATGATTAAAGAGACTAAATAAACGTAGACGAGAACGCCAAGAGCATTTATGATCGCCCGGTTGATTAATTGAGAATTTTTCATATTTTTAATTTTTTAATTTCCTCTTTGTCTAAATATTGCCATTGCCCCTCTTTTAAGTTCCCGAGTGCCAGGGAGCTTATTTTAGTCCTTTTTAGATCAATAATATTTAAATCTAAGGCTTTGAACATCCGGCGAATTTGTCGCTTCTTTCCTTCGCTTAAGGTTATTACAAAAAGGCCGTTTTGTAAATATTTGATATCTTTGACCCGTACTACCCCGTCTTCCTCGCCAATATTTATTCCTTTCTTAAATTGCGTCACGATACTATCTGATTTGGTAATTTTTTCCTGGGTTTTAACTTCGTAAACCTTGTCATGCTGAAATTTCGGGTGAGCGAGGCGTTGCGCTAAGTCTCCGTCGTTAGTTAATAATACTAGCCCGCGGCTTTCTTTATCTAAACGTCCGACCGCAAACAAGCGTTCGGTAGTTTTGAGTAGATCAAAAATATTTTTTTCTCCCGGAAAACTGCGGTTAGTGCAAACATAGCCAACCGGCTTATTCAATTTTATATAAATTGGAGAGGCTGGCGTTGATAGTGATCGGCCGCTTATAGTAATCTTATCTTTAATCGGATCGGCACTAGCGCCGATCATCGCTACTTGTCCATTAATTTCTACTTGTTCCGATCTGATCAATTCCTCCGCTTTGCGTCGCGACGTATAACCGCTGGCGGCAATGATTTTTTGTAAAATTATTTTCATTTAGTTTTTATTTGGTCTGTATCTATAATCCATATTTAAAATGCCCAATAGAGCAAAAAATAGCCAGAACATGACCGCCAAGTCATTTTTAAAATAGGGAACATCTACCAGGCCATGAATGACTATAGCGATCATGGCCGTCATCAGACCTAAGGCTAGATATTGTTCCGGTCGGTTGTCTCGCCCTAAAGCGATACTTAATTTCCAGGCGGTGATTAAGTATTTGGTTATTAGCCAGATAAATAATAAGAGACCGAGCAAACCCAGTTCGCTCCAGAAATTTAGGAAAATATTATGAGGATATAAATAGATCTCGACAGGTTGCCAGTATTTAGTACGCAGAGTCGAGCTAGCCCAGACGACGGCGTCAAAATTCGGCAGATTATCATTATTAAAGAAGATGCCTTCCTGATGATATGGCCTAACCGCCATTTGATAGTTATCTAAACCGGCTCCGCTAATTATTTTGTCCTCGCTTAACATCTTGGTTGTTTCCTTCCATTGTTGACGGCGAATTTGGCCGGAAAGATCTCGTAGGGCGAGTTTTGTTGCGATAAAATCTTGGCTCGGCACAAACCAGAAAACACCCCCGATTACCGCCGCCAGTACTATTAAAGTAGCTATTCGTTGCTTTTTCCCTGCTAATAAGCCAAAAATTAAGAGAGCGCTGGCGAGACCGATTAGCGCTCCTTCGGACCGGGCAGAGTAGATAGCTAAGAAGGCACTGATAATGGTTAAGATAATTGCTAATTTTTTGAGCGCTTGGTCTAGGATATTTGTCCAAGAAAAGGAAAATAGCCAACCGATAAGAAGCATGATGAGCGGGGCTAAATACAAACCAATAGCGTTAGGATAACCGAAAAAAGAAACAGCGCGACGACTTTCTGCGGCCGCCCAAGCAGGATTCGCGATGAAGAGTCCGGTAATTTTTTGAAAAATAGCGAAGACGGAGACTATGGCGGCCGATATGACTAGAGCCCAAAATATTTTAGTAAATTCTCTTTTATCTTTAAGGACATTAAAGACTAAAATAAAAAATAGAATCGGTTCGAAAAAATATGCTTTCCAGATGCCTAAAGCTCCGGCATTAAAACCGCTGACGCCGGCCGCTATAAAAGAAATGATGATGAGCAGAATGATTTCCCAAGAGAAAGGGTAGCGTAATCTTAAATTTCTATTTTTTATAATATCCTTAAGTCTCGGCGCAAAGGATCGGAAAAACCAAGCGCCAAAAGCGATTAAGATCATAGTCTCCAGGAGCGTCAAAGGCAGTCCCATGATCTTGAAGCGTATCAGGTAGGCCGGTAAAGCGGCTATTAATAATAGGGTCGCCCAGTTTAAACGGCTCAGAGCTAAAATCAAAAAACATATGATAAAAATGATTAGCCAAATAGACATAAGTGTAGTATTTATTCTTAGTATATCATTCTCCCCCCCAAACAAACAAAAACAAAAACCGCTCCGTTTCTAGCGGAGCGGTAGTTTTTAACTGGCTCTTTCTACGTATTCTCCGGTATCGGTGTTGATCCTAATAATATCCCCCTCGTTTATGAATAAAGGCACGTTAATCAGGGCGCCGGTCTCTATTTCTACCTGTTTATTAACATTGCCGGCCGAGTTGCCTTTGACGCTAGGCGGGGCACTAACCACTTTAAATTCCATTTTAATCGGTAAGCTGACCGAAACCGGTCGACCTTCGAAGTATAAAACGTCGACATCCACCCCTTCTTTAAGAAATTCCGCTGGTTCGCCAATTTCTTCTAACGGTAAGTTAAATTGTTCATAATTGCCGTTGTCCATAAAATAAGCCTCCTCCTTGTCTTTATACATAAAGTTAGCCTTTTTAGTCTCAGTTTCAGCCTCTTCGGCTTTTTCTGCTCCCTGGTAGGTTTTTTCCAGAATATTTCCGTTAATCAGATTGCGACATTTGATTTTCAAGACGGCGCCGCCGCGACCCATTTTGTGATGATCGGTCTTGATAATAATAAACGGCTCGCCGTTGACTTTTATGACCCGTCCGGTCTTTATTTCATTAAAATTCAACATAGAATTCTTTTAGTAAATTACTTATGCGTGGCTGATAGAAGGGCCATAACGCGCGAGCGTTTGATGGCGGTAGATAATTTTCTTTGATGCCAGGAGCAGACGCCGGTTCGGGCGCTTGGTAAAATTTTCATGTAGAAGTTGATAAAACGACGTAAAGTACGGGTATCCTTATAGTCAACGTCTAGGTTATTAACACAAAAATAACATTCTTTAGATTTTTTGTTAGTCATAGTTTTATTATTTTATTAGAAAGGAATATTTTCTACGCGGATTTCTTCGTCGTCCAAAGGTTCTTCGGGGATCTCGATTATTGGTTCGTTTCCGGTAGCTCCGACGGTAGACCCGGCGTTTAGGCCGGTGCCGCTTTTAGTGTCTAACATAATCATATTTTCGGCGACGATTTCCGTGCGGTAACGCTTGATACCGTCTTGACCGGTCCAATCGGTGGTTTGCAGACGTCCTTCGAGATAAACTTTTGAGCCCTTGTGCAGATATTTAGCGCATATTTCCGCAAGTTTGCGCCAGGCGGTAATATTATGGAATTCGGTTTTTTTCTGCTGCTGGCCGCTCTGGTCGGTCCAGACCAGGTTAGTGGCCACCGAGAAAGAAACGACGCTCTGTCCGGAAGCGGTATTTCTTAATTCCGGATCACGGGTCAAATTACCGATGATCATGGCTTTGTTCAAATTCATATTTTTGGACTAGCCTGAAATGAGACAGGCTGAGTTAATTAAATTAAATCCTTGGCATTCAAAATGCCTTCTAATTTTTCGTCCAAATCTTTTAAGTCCACTCTTTTATCGTTTTTATCCTTAGCTTTAGGAGTGGTTACTGACGCGGACGAAGTTTTAGCTTTTTCTTCTTGCTTTTTTTCAGTCTCGGCTTTTTTAGAATCGATCTTCGCTCGGATTTTTAATTCCTTGGCGATGTCGGCCTCAGTCTTGGCTTTTTTAACGACGATTTGATGTCGCAAAATATCAGTCGCTAGACGTAGGTTAGAGTCGATTTTAGCCAGATTTGCTCCTTCTAGATCAAATTCAAATAAACCGTAATAGCCAAAGGCGTTATGCTCTATTTCGTAAGCCAAACGTTTTTTCCCCCAATATTCACGGTGAGTAATTTGACCGCCGCCGGCAACGAGGATTTTTTCTACCTGTTCGGCTACGGTCTTGGCTTCGTCATCCGTAAATTTATTCGGGGCAATGAATAAAATTTCGTAATGAGTCATTCCGGTTGTTTTGGTTTTTGACATAGTTATTATAGATTATGGGACTTAAAGAATATTTAAAATTTTTCTAAAAAATTTCTTTATCTCCCGCTTATTAAATAAAATCCCCAAGTATTCCTTTTCCTTTGGGGTTGAAGAATACCTTTAATTTCGTCTAATATTAACGAAATTATCTTGAGAATACTCAAGACATGGGAAAGATATTGGTTATTATTAATTTGTAAGCTCAATTTATCATAAAGATTAAAAAATTGCAATGGTTGTCGGATTGGGATATGATTAGAACCGGAGAATAAAGACATCTATGAAGTATTTTTTTGTTTTAGGAAACAATAGCACTTTATCCGTGGCCGAGCTGGCGTCGGTTATAACTTTAAAAAACCCAGAATTACTGGCGGCCGATTTTTTAGTAGCGGACAATGATCAAGACGTGCAGGTTGAAGATTTGGTTAAGCGTTTGGGCGGAATTATCAAGATCGGGAAGATAGAGGCGGAAATCAAGTCCGGTGATGATTCGCGACTACTAAATATTATTAAAGATTTATCCCGCCAGAAGCAAGCGATAAGCGGTGGCGGAAAGTTTAATTTTGGTCTATCTGATTATGGGCAGAGGAATTTTAATAAAAAGGATTTCGGTTTAAAATTAAAGAAGTATTTTGCGGCCGAAAAAATAAGTTCGCGGTTTGTTACCAGCCAAGAAAAAACATTATCCAGCGTTGTTGTTACCCAAAATAAATTGTCGACTCGCGGGATTGAGATAATCTTGGCGTCCGCCGGAGATAATATTTTGGTCGGACAGACTTTAGCGGTTCAGCCGTTTAAAGATTTGTCGTTGCGCGATTATGGTCGGCCGGCGCGTGATGATTTATCGGGCATGCTACCGCCGAAATTAGCTCAGGTTATGATTAATTTGGCCCAGGTGATGCCGGAAAAGGCCGTAGTTATTGACCCTTTCTGCGGTTCTGGAACGATTTTGAGCGAAGCTGTCGTCTTGGGTTATAAAAATTTATTTGGCTCAGATATATCGACCAAGGCGATTGAGGATACTCGTAAGAATATCAGCTGGCTGAAGGAATTGTATAAGATTAGTGATTTTAAATTAAAATTATTTGTCAAAAAAGTTGAGGTACTGTCAAAATTTATTAAGAGCGAATCGATCGATGCTGTTATTACTGAACCGTACTTAGGTCCGCAGCGCGGGCGGTTAGAATTTAAAACGATTATTCAGAATTTAGAAAGTTTATATTCGCAGGCTTTAAGAGAATTTCAGGCAGTTTTAAAGCCGAGTGGTCGAGTAGTTATGGTCTGGCCTCTTTATTATGGCCAGCGCCCGATATCCCCGAACTATACTGGTTTTAAAATGATAAATATGATTCCGGTCGATTTGCGGTCCAGTAAATTTTTAAAAAAGAATCAGCGAGATATAATCGTTTACGGTCGGCCGGGGCAGAAGGTTTATCGGGAAATAGTAGTTTTAGAAAAGATTTAAAATAAATAGTTTTAAAAAAAAGAGAGCTAAGTAGCTCTCTTTTTGATTTTTCCAGATTAGATTTTTATTTATTAATCAGAAAGTTAGTAACATCGCCATCTTGAAAGACATAATCCTTTCCCTCGGTTCTGATCCAGCCCAACTCTTTAGCTCTAGCCCCACTTCCTGCTTCGACAAATTTTTCCCAATTTATTACTTCGGCCCTGACAAAGCCTTTAATAAAATCCGTGTGTATTTCCCCGGCCGCTTGGGGCGCCTTAGTCCCGTTTTTTATAGTCCAGGCTCTTGTTTCGTCTGCTCCAGTAGTAAAAAAAGTCTCTAGCCCCAAGATCTTATAGGCGCTTTTTATAAGTTTATCTAGGCCGCTTTGCTCCAAGCCTAGCTCTTTTATATATTCTGCCTGTTCATTTTCCGGCAGACTAGCTATTTCTTCCTCTAATTTTACATTAATTTTTATAACTAGATTATCTGTGCCCGGTAAAATATCTCCAGAATGGTTTTCATCTATATTTAATAAGTAGATAATCGGTTTTATGGTCAGTAAATTAAGAGTTTTTACGAATACCATTTCTTCTTCGTCAAAAACTAGGTCGCGCACCGCTTTTCCGGCCGCTAAATTTTCGTATATTTTCTCTAATATGCGGTTATTATAGATAATTTCCTTGTCGCCGCTTTTGGCTTCTCGTCTAGTTTTTTCCAGACGCTTTTCTATTGTTGATAAATCGGCGAATATTAGCTCCATATTTATAGTTTCCTTGTCACTAGCCGGATCGACTCGCCCATCGACATGAATAACATTTGGATCTTTGAAGTCTCTAATGACTTCGCAAATTGCATTACATTCTCTAATATGAGCCAAAAACTTGTTGCCCAGACCCTCTCCTTTATGCGCTCCAGCGACTAAACCGGCAATATCGACAAATTCAATAGTTGTCGCTATAACTTTTGCTGGTTTAGATATCTCGGCAAGCCTATCCAAACGAAAATCAGGGACTTTGACTACTCCGACGTTAGGATCGATAGTGCAGAAAGGGTAATTAGCCGCTTCTACGCCTTTTTTGGTTAGGATATTAAATAGTGTAGATTTGCCGACGTTAGGTAGACCGACTATACCTATTGATAGAGCCATATTAATTAGGTTACGGTTTCGAGTATAACTGAGAATAAGATTTTTGCCAAATTCACGATTATTATTAATAAAACAAAAAGAGGCCCATGACGGGCTCCTCTTTATTAAATAAAGATAAATAAATAATAAGCGCCGATATGAGCCTCATCCCCAATCCGAGTTATGTTCTTATCGGGGACAATGAAGCATCTTTGCTGACTTAAAGAGCTGTTCTACCAACTCTTTGCAAAATTAATTTAGTATTTTTATTATTTTTGCTAATTTTTGATAAAATTTAGTAAGAGTTTCTTTTTGATTCTTATCAAATTTCATTCTTGGTATTAGCACGATAATTAATTTGCTCAAGATAGTCTTTGCTACGTCAGCGTTAGCAAGTAAACTAGAGTTAGTTAAAGAACCTATCTCAAGTATAGCACTTTTATAAATGAGGGTCAAATATTGTGGACTTAAAATATGATTTTTTATTTTTATATCTAATATTAGCAATATATATCAGATAGTAGTATGATTTTTACATTTTAAGTCTACGTTATCTTAGACTTAAAATGCCACTTTATACACAAAAAACACAAGTTATCCACAGATTTTATGGGTTTGTAAATAAAAAACAAGCGCTTTATGGCGCTGGTTTTATTTGAGGCTTGAGTGGGAGTCGAACCCACGAATGGCAGTTTTGCAAACTGCAGCGTTAGACCACTTCGCCATCAAGCCGTTGCTTTAATTGGTCGGGGTTTATTTCAGTATTTGAATTTTAACTTATCTTATTTAAGTTGTAAACCGGCGTCAGTTCGTAGTCTGTCAAAGGTTGTGGTTTTTCCTAGTTTAAATTTATAAAAAGCTGCCGCCGCGATCATGGCGGCGTTATCGGTCGTATACGTAAACTTTGGGATACAAAAATTAATACCTGGTAACTCGGTTTTTATGGCTTCGGCCAATTGGCTGCGTAATTCGGTATTAGCACTAACTCCGCCGGACAGCAGCACCGTTTTAGCTCCTAACTTTTTGGCCGCTTTTAAGGTTTTATAAATTAGAATATCAATGATTGCCTGTTGATATTTAAAGCAGTATTCGGGAATACGCTTTTTCCAGTTTTTGTCTTTTTGTAATTGGTAAAGTAGAGAAGTTTTTAGTCCGGAAAAGGAAAAGTCAAAATTAGGCGAAGTCATCATTGGGCGGGGAAGGCTGATAGCGCCATATAATTTAGTATTTCTTTGGATTTTTTGATTTTTTCCTAAATTGTTTTTGTATTGTTCCGCATATCGGGCAATTATTGGGCCGCCCGGATAACCGAGACCCATCATTTTAGCGGCTTTATCGTAAGCTTCCCCAGCGGCATCATCTCGTGTTTCGCCTATTATTTTTATTTTTCCGGATTTATTCATTAGAACAAGAATAGTATGACCGCCGGAAACAGTTAGGGCTAGCGCCGGAAATTTTATTTTTTGAGCAGAGTCGATAAAATTAGCATAGATATGGCCCTTGATATGATTTACTTCAATCACTGGTTTTTGCCAGACATAAGATAGAGCGCGGACAGTTTCTACGCCGGTAATTAATGATGTTATTAACCCTGGCCCCTTGGTTACTCCGATTATGTCTATTCTTTTAGGATTAATCTTGGCTTCTTCGAGAGCCTCGTTAATTACTGGTAGGATATTTAAGACGTGTTCTCTGGCAGCCACTTCCGGAACGACGCCACCGTATTTTTTATGAATTTCGATTTGTGAAGAAATCGCGTTGGACAATACCTTAAGGCTACCGGTTTTTAGGTCGGTTTTGAGGATAGAGGCTGCGCTCTCATCGCAACTAGTTTCTATGCCAAGAATATACATATATAGTATTGTAGGTTATTTTAGGAAAAAGACAAATTTCTTGACAGAAACGAGCTTTATCTATAGAATGAAGGTAAATCTAAGTACTTAGATTTTTATTTTGAGCAATTTTAAGAGAAAATGGTCCCTTCGTCTATCGGTTAGGACACCAGGTTTTCATCCTGGTAAGAGGGGTTCGACTCCCCTAGGGACTACATAATAAAATAACGCGTAATCGCGTTATTTTATTATGTAATACCCATAGGTTGAGGGAGTCGAACAGGTTGGAAGCGAGACGCGAGTTATTTCAGAAGAAATAACGAGCGGACGAGCGCCGACCCGCCTTAGGCGGGGCGCCAACCCAGGACAAGCGAGCGAGGCGCATTATGGCGCCGAGTGAGGGCGAAACTCCCCTAGGGACTACATAATAAAAATCATCGTTTTAAAGCGATGGTTTTTTATTATCCTATAAAATGTTATAATTCTATGGTAAAATAGATATTTATGAAAAATAGAAAGACTATCGGATTAGCTCTCGGCTCCGGGGCCTATCGCGGTTTCGCTCATATCGGCGTCATCCGATCGTTTGAAAAAAATAATATCCCGATTGATTATTTGAGCGGATCCAGCATCGGCGCTTGGGCGGCCGCTTATTATGCTTTTTTTAAAGATATCAGTCCCCTGGAAAAAGACCTAATTGATAATCAGAAAGAAAACATGTCATTACTTTTCGATTTCGGTTGGACCGGCGGCCTGATTAGTGGCGAAAAATTTACAGACTATCTCGCGAAAAAGTTGCACTCTTGTCAGTTTTCTGGTTTACAGATTCCTTTACGGATTGTCGCGACTAATCTGGCGGACGGCCGACCATACGTTTTTTCTGAGGGCGATGTTGCGACAGCCGTCAGGGCCAGTTGTTCCGTGCCGTTAGTATTTAAGGCCCTGCGGCTTGAGGATAAATTTTTAGTCGACGGCGGATTGAGTAACCCCGTACCCAATGATTTAGTGCGCGATTTGGGAGCTGATAT
>Ga0172372_10009732_pt1 | contig 12456 bp, 12 predicted proteins | sample LakKiv5m_2_FD_114544 | JGI IMG/M metagenome (GOLD analysis project Ga0172372, IMG submission 114544) | Freshwater microbial communities from Kabuno Bay, South-Kivu, Congo - kab_092012_9.5m | ecosystem: Environmental > Aquatic > Freshwater > Lake | place: Democratic Republic of the Congo...
CCTCGAAGTTGGTTGCCGAATAACTTGCATTTCTGACCAACCTCAACAGCAGAAAAAGAACCAGGATGAGAAGAATAATTGCGCCAATGAAACCCCACTCCTCGGTAAAAGCAGCGAAGATAAAATCGGTCTCGTATTCGGGAAGATACTGGAGTTTTGACTGGCTGCCCTGCCCTACCCCCTTGCCAAAAACCTGCCCTGAGCCCACCGCGACCGTCGACTGATAAGCATTGTAACCACTGCCTCTAATGTCGGCCATGGGGTGCAGGAAGGAAAGAATTCTGGCTTTTTGATAAGGTTGGAAGACAAACGTCCAGAGGGCAGCGGAAACCAAAATTCCGGCAAAGCTCACGAATGCTAGGTGCTTTTTTGAAATGCCCGAGACCAGCACCATGCCAAGCCATATTCCAAAAATAACCATAGCACCACCAAAATCCGGCTGAAAAAAAACAAGAAGAAAAAGAATAAAAGCGTAAACGCTTGAGATAATAATATGTCTGACATTCTTGATTTCCATGTGACGCCGGGAAAAATATTTTGCCAGAAGAAAGATCAGTATTAATTTAGCCAGATCGGCGGGCTGAAAAGCTACGGTGCCAAATTTCAGCCAACTTTGAGCCCCTCTGGTTACCTCGCTTAAAATAAAAAGACTTCCGAGTATCAAAACAATAACCAGAAAAGCCGGAACCAGAACCGATGTTCGGCGCAAAAAACGCCAATCCACCATACTCGCCATCAGGTAAGTCAAAACTGAGAGGAGAATCCAAATACTTTGCCTGAAGAAAAAATAATTTTCACCGGTGAAAGAATTCATGGTCACCAGTCCGGCCAGAGAAATAATCAGTGCGGGCACGAAAATGTACCAGTCGATGGAAATTCTTTCAAGCCCTTTATTTAAAAAGTTCATTCTTTTCTATGTTGAAAACTTCGGACAAAATCTACCTGATGAAACTCCTGTCCGGAAAAGCTCTCATGAGAATCTCAATCTCAACAGGTCTACCCTCAAGCGGGCGGGGCCATGAGAATATAGCCCGAGTCTCTTCACTACCATCAAGACGGTCAATAAACGTCTTGGCTGCAGCGAAGATATTGCCATTCTCATCAAAAACCAGAGAAGTCATATCAATGTTTGAGACGGAATTCAAGGATGAATTGCCCACGACCACCTCCAACCTGGGGCTACTCTCGGTTCGCAAAAAAGAACGGCTTTTGAGCTCAAGTGGCGGCTTGGATGAAATATTTTTCTCCCAAAGCAAGGGTTCTTCCCAGGACAAGATAGCACGCACCGGAACGACATCCTGGTCCACAAGAAACGGCCCTTCATAAATTGCGAACCGGCTGCCCTTGGGCACAAATGCCGAGCCCTCAATTTTTTTGATAGGCACAATATTCTCCTTGTCAAAAATTTTGATGTTGTAACGAGCGCGGTAAACACCAGCTTCAGCGTTCGGATTTTCTAGATAAGCAACTGCGATGTAGGTGCTTGTCGCCATTCTGATCAACCTGGCATCGCCTTTTGTGATAATGGGCAAGGACTCAAGAGTGCAGAGTTTTTGACACGAACCGCCACAATCTATACCTTTTTCATCTCCATTCATGGCACCATCAAAGCAGGTCGGTACTTTGTAAAAAAGAAAGAAAAGAGGCACGCCAATAAAAAACAGTGCGGTCACAAAAGCCAAGGCTAGTATGATTCTTTTTCTTCTGATAGACCAGGAGTTCATTTGGCGAAAGCGAGCGATACTTTAATTAAATAAACTAGTGATGATTATAATCCTTAACCCGACATCCTGCCCCAATCCGAAGCTGGACTCACCATTTAGTATATCAAAACAGAGGGAGCGGACCCCAGGGTCCGCTCTGGTTTGCTTCAGCGCACCACGCTCCCTATGAGGGCGATGCAAAATAAAAGCCAGAACATTGCTACAAGAACTTTCCTCATGCGGCCTCCTGCGCGGGATCATACCACATATTATGTGATCTAAAAAAAATAAAAAATCATGCGCCCTTCTTGGGTTGCAGCGAGACTTTTCAGCAGAAAAATATCCGTGACTGGTGTCGCGAGTATTTATGAAAATTGAACACTAAGTTCTGGCGTCTAGCTACTCTCCCCTTGCGAGTACCATCGCCTCAACAGAGCTTAACTTCCGTGTTCGGAATGAGAACGGGTGTGACCTCTGCGACAAAACACCAGAACTTAAAATTCAATTTTACATTTTTAGTTGATTTCATTTAGCAGGACAGAGAGGGCTAATCCCTTGTGGGACGCCCAAGAAGCACTGGCTTCCAGATTTCCTAATAAGATTCGGGCAATTAGTATGTCTCGGCTCAAGCGGTTACCCGCCTTACACCTAACACCTATCAACCTAGTCATCTCCTAGGGCCCTCAAACGATTCCTAATCTTGGGGTTGGCTTCATTCTTAGATGCTTTCAGAATTTATCCATGCCCGACTTAGCTACCCTGCGGTCCATCTGGCGACAGAGCAGGCACACCAGCGGTCGGTTCACTCCGGTCCTCTCGTACTAGGAGCAAATCCCCTCAAGAATCGAACGCCTGCAGTAGATAGGAGTCCAACCTGTCTCACGACGGTCTGAACCCAGCTCGCGTAACTTTTTAATTGGCGAACAGCCAAACCCTTGGAAGCTTCTCCACCTCCAGGATAAGTTGAGCCGACATCGAGGTGCCGAACTGTGCCGTCGCTATGGACGCTTAGGCACAACCAGCCTGTTATCCCCAGGGTAGCTTTTATCCGATAATCTCCGGCCGCCTCTAACACGGACCGTCGGTTCACTATGCTCCGCTTTCGCGCCTGTTTGGCAAGTACGCCTCACAGTCAAGCCAGCTTGTGCCATTACACTATCGGCACGGTTTCCATTCGCGCCTAGCTGACCTTAATAGACTCCTCCGTTACATTTTAGGAGGATAGCGCCCCACTAAAACTGCCCGCCAGATACTGTCTCTCGCCGTTTTTTCCGTCGAGGTTAGAAAATACAAGCTAGAAGAGTGGTATTTCACTGACGGCTCCACGTCCCCCGAAAGGAACGCTTCAAAGCCTCCCACCTATGCTACGCATCTTACCCGTACTCTCAATATCAAGTTGCAGTAAAGCTCCTGGGGTCTTTTCGTCTAACTGCAGGAAACCGGCATCTTCACCGGTATTGTATTTTCACCGAGCAAGTCCCCGAGACAGTTCTCCAGTCATTACACCATTCGTGCGCGTCTGAACTTACCAGACAAGGAATTTCGCTACCTTAGGACCGTTATAGTTACGGCCGACATTCACCAGGGCTTATACAAGTCAGCTCATGTCTTGCGACAATCACCGCCCGTATTTAACCTTCTGGCATTGGTCAGGTGTCACCCCCTATACATCCTCTTGCGAGTTCGCAGGGAGCTGTGTTTTTGGTAAACAGTTGCCAGAGATACTTTCGCTGCGGCCCAAGCACCTCACTTGTGCTCGGTGCTGAATTTCGAATTTTAGAATTTTTAATTTCGAATTTTCATTCAAAATTCATAATTCGTAATTCTTAATTCGCATCGAACGCAAGTGAGATGCTCGGGCAAGCCTTATTCCGAAGTTACGGCTGCTTTTTTGCCGAGTTCCTTGGGGACCTCTCACTCGTTCGCCTTCGTCTCCTCGACGTGAACACCTGTTTCGGTTTGCGGTACGGTTCTAGTGTCATAAGTTTAGAGATTTTTCTTGGAAGATCGCTTTGCGTCATTTGCCGGGCCGAAGCCAAGCATTTCTGTTCCATTTGGAATCGGCATTTAAGCCAGGGTCCGGATTTTCCTGGACACCCCCCTTAAGGCACAGACGTCAAATCCGATAATGCGCGACGCATACTGATCTCCGTCCTCCCATCACATTCACTAAGAGTCACGGAATATTAACCGTGTGTCCATCGGATGCGGTTCTCACCATTTCCTTAGGACCGACTAACCCCTCTCCGACAATCGTTGAGAGGGAAACCTTGTTCTTTCGGCGCGCGGGTTTCTCACCCGCGTTGTGGTTACTTGTGCCAACATTCTTACTTCGCAACGCTCCAGCGTGGGTCACCCCTTCGCCTTCGCAGCAGATGCGAATACTCTCCTACCGCTCCATCTATACGAATATAGAAGAAGCCCTCAGTTTCGGTACCATGCTTAGCCCCATGAATCTGCGGTGCAAAATCTCTGACTGAGTGAGCTGTTACGCTTTCTTTAAAGGATGGCTGCTTCTAAGCCAACCTCCTCAGTGTCGGAGAAATTTCACCTCCTTAAGTGCACTTAGCATGGATTTAGGGACCTTAAATAGAGATCTAGGCTGTTTCCTTTTTGACGTACGGAGCTTAGCCCCCGCCGTCTAACTGCCGTGTTTTAAATCCAGAAAATTCGGAGTTTGATAGGTTTAGCGAGATTTCTCCCTGTCCAAACCTTCCAGTGCTCTACCTTTCTGGGGAACACACGACGCTAGCCCAAAAGCTATTTCGGAGAGAACCAGCTATTACCAGGCTCGATTAGCTTTTCACTTCTTATCACAAGTCATCCCAATGTATTGCACGGCAAACGGGTTCGGGCCTCCCTCCTGATTTCTCAGGAGTTCACCCTGCTCATGACAAGCTCGCTCTGGCTTCGGGTCTAAAGCAAACTACTAACGCGCTATTCACACTCGGTTTCCCTGTGGCTCCACCCTTTCTCGGGGCTTAGCCTGCAGTTTGCTTTAACTCGTTGGCTCATTCTTCAATAGGCACGCCGTCGAGGATGCAAGCACCCTCTCCGACTCCTTGTAGACATATGGTTTCAGGTCTATTTCACCGCCCTCCCGGGCTGCTTTTCACCTTTCCCTCACGGTACTAGTTCACTATCGATCTCCAAGAGTATTTAGCCTTACCGGTTAGTTCCGGCAGATTCCCCCGAGCTATTCGTGTCTCGAGGTACTCAAGAACGGAAACGAAAGAGATTTCTGATTTTCGGTTACGGGACTATTACCCCCTAGGGTGCTTCTTTCCAGAAGCTTCACCTAACCAGAAACTTTGTAACTCTTCTCTCTTATTGCTAAGAGACGCTTCCGCCTTACAACCCCCAGCATCAATCCCGTGACACGCAAAGCGCGTCGCGAGATTGAAACTGAGTTTGGGCTTTTTCGTTTTCGCTCGCCGCTACTAACGAAATAACAATTGTTCTCTTTTCCTCCAGTTACTGAAATGTTTTACTTCACTGGGTGCGTTCTCCATGTAATTCATGGAGTGTCTGCAATAGCAGACGGGTTTCCCCATTCGGACATCTTCGGATCAAAGGTTGCTAGGCACCTCCCCGAAGCGTATCGCCGCCAAGCCACGTCCTTCATCACCTCTTTGGAGTCAAGGCATCCACCATACGCCCTTAGATTTCCTATTAGGAAATCTAAAAACCACTGTCTGCTTCTACAAGTAGCAGACATGCTTCCCGCCGCGCGCGAGTGAAGCGCGCGGCGGTTCTGTCCTGCTAAATGAAATCAACTTTCACTTAGCATCCCGCTCCCTCTTCCTACAATCAGAAGAAGGAGCTGCTTTATCCTGTTAGAGAACGCCCTCGCGAAGCGAGGATATCAGTCACCTTGAAGCGACTTTTCTTTAACAGGATTTGGTCCGTCTGCAGATCCGAAAAGACCCCTGCCCAACACTTGCGTGAGAGCAGAATCTAATATCTGCGACGGGATTAAGTTATCAAAGTTCCTCGCTCCGCCATCCGAAGCGACCCCAGAACGCAAGACCCCGCCCTTTTTGAAGGGCGGGGTCTTTAACCCACAAAGCAACATAAAAGTCGCTTATTGCCGCTTCATTAAGGTTAAGGTAATAAACATTTCTAGGTAAGGGCTATTCTATACCCTATCTCAAACCCTGTCAACAATCTCACCTGCCCGGCCGAACAGGTTTGAAATAGGTAAGATTAGAGCCCTCTTTTCCGTTATAAAACCTAAGGAAACCAGTCTAGAGCCAGTTTCCGGATAATAGAAATTAATCGCCTAAATGATTATAAAAATGAAGATTAGAAACATAATAGCTATCCCGGCCATGGCTTCAATCCTGGGTTTGGGATTCTTCGGCTTGGCCAGCGCTCAGACAGTACAGCCGAGAGTGGCGCTTCAGTTTGCCTCCAACGGTCTCACTTCTCCGCTCTCTTCAAATAGAGACAATGCGGTCATCGCGAGACTTCTTCTTGACACTACCGGGTCTACCGAAGCGGTGCGAATCTCCAGCTTGCCATTCAATCTAGTAACTGGCGGAGGCGCGAATGCGGGCACCCTACAGAACTGTCGCGTGTTCAACGAAACCGATCTTAACAATATGCTCAATACTCCATCGAGCGCAACCGTTCGTCTTTCAACGGGCATCAACAACATATCTCTCAATAAAGCCGCCGAAGTCGTTTACCCCTACGACTCCAGTTTCCGGACATGCTTGGTTCTCAAATACCCGAAGTCAGATCTTGAGTGGTTTTAGGCTTCTTTAAATCGAGGCAAACCGAATTTATACAATACCTCTTTCCCGTTTCCGTTGAACCGTCATCAAATACGTGGCCAAGATGTGCTCCGCAGTTTCTACACTTTACTTCTGTACGAATCATTTCCAAGCTCTCGTCTTTTTCAAGAATTATATTCTCCAGATTTTTCGGCTCATCAAAAGACGGCCAGCCGGTGCCAGAATCAAATTTGGCATCTGAGGAAAAAAGTTCATTGCCGCAAGCTTTGCAGACATAAATCCCTCTCTCCTTTGTATATACATACTCTCCGGAAAAGGGCGCCTCCGTACCCTTCTCTCTCATGACGCGATATTCCTCTTCGGTTAGCCTATCTTTCCATTCATCATTATTCATGTTATTGCTTTTTGGTTTTTATTAACTCTCCGAATTCTTTCTGAATCTTCTCAAGTTTGGGATTAATTATTATCTGGCAATAGGCTTGGTCCGGATGAGTTGCAAAATAATCCTTGTGATATTCCTCAGCTTCGTAGAAAGCTTCGAGAGGTACGAGCTCAGTGACTATCGGCGCCCCTTCTTTATTGGATGCATTTAGCTCGTCTATGAATTTCTTGGCTGTCTCTCTCTGGTCGTCTGATGTGTAGAAAATGACAGAGCGATACTGCGGACCGATATCGTTGCCTTGGCGGTTTAATGTTGTCGGGTCATGCGAGGCGAAAAAGACAGTCAGAAGATCGCGATAATTTATCTCTCTTGGGTCATACTCGACTAGCGTTGCCTCTGCGTGCCCGGTCGTACCTCTCGATACTTTTGCATAGGTTGCATCTTCCTTTATCCCGCCAGAATAACCAGGCAAAACCAGGTTAACACCCTTGAGTATTTTGAAAACGGCTTCAGTGCACCAGAAACAGCCGCCGCCAAAAATCGCTTTTTCCATTCTAAAATTATACCAGTCCATAAAACAAACACATTAACACGCATCGAGTTGTGATAAAAAATATGCCGGAGTTTAATAAATAAAGAATTAAGAAAATATTTATATGTTTATATAATCACAATCATCTTTTTAGAAGCCTGGTGGATTATCAAAGGAATAAAATATAATAATTGCCAAAGTAGTTAAAATAGCCAGAACCAATAAAAACTATTGTTGAGTTTATTCATTATCTAGATTATAACCTGCTTATAAAACACTTCCCCAATTGTTAGGGCTGTGCTGGCGCCGACTGTCACCGTGCTTTCGAGCACACAGACCCCCGCATCTTGTTTCCAATCAGTATCGACTAAGATTGGCCCCGATACAGCAACATCCCCACTGACCCTTTTTGGAAAAAGAAAAATTAGAAATATTACTAAGTAAACCCTGCTCATTTTTTCATTAAGAAAAAATTTTTAAGAGTAGAAAGCCAACCGTTATGGTTTTCCCGGTTTATTTCCCGCATGGCTTCTTTAGCCAAAGCGGCCTGGGTTTTGTTTTCTTCTCTTCCTGTATTTTCAGCTTTTATTTCAGGATCTTTTATAGAAGGCGCGGCGATATTTGATTGGGCGATTTTGGATTCTAGAAAACTTATTTTTGATTGAATTTCTAAAATTTTCTTACGTTTTTCATCCAAAATTTTAGCGTGAATTTTTGCGTTTTCTGTGTCACCAATATTGATGAGATGAGCGTTTTGAATCGACAGGGGCTTAAGTCCGGTGACACTCGAGCCGTAGGAAATGGTTCTGCCCGGCTTAATTATTGTGTCTTTTGGAAAGATGAAGTAATCATCTCCTGCCACCAGCACTCTGCCGTACATACTGACCTCATCGAGAGATTCGTTCTTTATATCAATTTTCTCACTATTGGCATTAACTATTTTAATTTCCGGATCTATTACCCTAACGTTTGTTCGACTGACGGCCCCGCCACCAGCTGACGTGAGACTTAAGACCACAACATACTCTCCGGGATATTCGTAGACATGAGTTACCACTTCGCCCCCGGCCTCACTGCCATCTCCGAAATTCCACTTGAAAATTGAATTTCGGGTGTATGAAAGATTGCTTTCGGCTTTAAATTCAAGCGGGCTACCTGTCGAGCCGATCCTGTCTCTACCCGCACTTAATGAAAAAATTGTTTCAACCTTCTTGGCGCTTAACGACACGGAGCTAAAGTGCGCGGAAGACAAACTGGCAACGGAGGAACTGGTGCCGGCACCACCTGAATCGGCGCTTCTGTTTGAATCAGATCCCGTGGAAGTGGCCACGCTGGGCGTTGATGTACCGGCGAGGCTATGTGTCAGAATAAATTGTTCAACCCAGCTCTCGGACGGACCATATCCGGCTTTAACAGTCAGAACAGAAGCCGGCGAGCCCTCAAAATAAAAATTCCTATTGGCGCTGTTGGTGCTGATGAAATATTGCAGAGCATTGCCTGTTTGACCAGTGAAGTTACCGTTCGGCAAACTTGTAAGCATAAAGCGCAGAGTTTGACCCACATGACAAAGCGCTCCAGACACATCTTGAGTCTGGAGCGTTAATGAAGTTTTAGTGGAAGTATTTTCCCAAGGACCAGGCAAGATCCCGACCTGAGAAACGACACAGTGTTCAGCCCGACTAACCTGTGGGGTCAGAAATAATAAAAAGAGTAAAACAATACTATAAATACGTCCTGGCATAAGCCATGGCTCCAATACCAATTGTAATTAGACACAGAAGCCCGAAGAGAAATTTAAAGAAAGTCCTATCAAAATAGCGCATATATAATACATTATACTTTCTACAACTTCCCCCACCTCAGTGTAGTTATCCCCACTCCCCCAAGGTCCAACCTCCGGAAGCTGTGGATAACTTATATTTTTACCACCAGATCAAAGGGGTTGGGATCAAAGTTAACCCAATCAAGCAGATTTGCTACAAAATTATCATTATTTGAAAAATATTCTGGGAAGGCGAGTCTATTTAAAATTAATGATTCTTCCCGTTCCCTGCCTGCATAATCTAAAAAGCTTGATTCTCTATACTCGTTAAGCAAATTAATAACTTTTTGACCATCGATTCCCTCCTCCTTCCATTGCGGGGCATAAATCTTCAATGGATTTAGGTGAATATATGAGTAGATATATTTTAAGTATTCATCGGTATCTAAGTGGGAAGATTTAAAATTGCTGCCAAATAATGCCCCAGTCCGGTCATATTTTCGATTGAAATATGAGGAATATGCAGTTAAGAGCTTAGCCATAAACCTTACAATTCCCCCTTCGGTGGATTCCTTTAGAAGAAAGTGAAAATGGTTCGGCATTAAGCAATATGCTCCAATTGAGGTTAGGATTTCTCCTCTTTCAAATAAACCGAGTGATTTTTTTCTAACATCTTTGTAGACAATTGGTTTGGAACCATTACATAAATAAAGAAGGCGGATAAACCGCCTTCGATCTTCAAGGTCAAGAAATATTAAGCGCTTATCTACGCCACGGCTGTATATGTGGTAGAACTCACCCAGAGAAATCTCGTCTCTCCTAGTAGCCATTTGCCTTAAGTATACAGTTATCCACAGCTTCCGGAGGTTGGACCTTGGGGGAGTGGGGATAAATTTAAGTAGATAATTTGGCAAAACAAAAAGCCCCGTACGGGGCTTTTTGTTTCTTCCCTCTAGCTTACGCTAGTTGAAAGGTTGTCTGCTCTGCCAGATTACGGCATCGAGACGGTTGAGGTCCTCCAATCAAGGCTGTTAGCCATGAAGGTGGAGTGCTGCAAACCGCCAGATGATACGAAGTTTATCTTGGCAAGCTGGACTGCGTAGGAACCGGTGCCAATGAAGACTCCGCCGGCCGTACGACCCGTAAAGAGGAAGCTTACCGGGAACTCAATAGTCGCGCCCTCTGCGAGGAGACGAGTATTGGTGCCGGAAGCAGTCGTACCGGTGGTCGGGACGGTGTAGCCGGTGGTCGATGCACTGACCGCAATCGAAGCGGTTACATCAGAGCCACCCTGGAAGATGCGGAACGACGGATCGTCGTTAGTACCATCGTTACCAATGTTGCCAACAAAGGCACCAGAGGTTGAAGCCTGTTCACCGATTCTAATGTCACCACCAACCGCCTTGACGCGAAGTACGAAGGTAGCTTCAGCAGTCGAGGTTGCAGTGTTGTTGGTTGACGGAGTAGAACCCTTGGTGATGGACTTGGAAACGAGGGATACCTCGAGACCAACGTTTCTCACAGTCTGGTTTTCACCAGTAGCCGATCCGGTCTTCACGCCGTCTGCCAAAGTATCGCCAGCAGAGTTCTCTGCGGTGATGTTGGCACCAGATGAGACAGAAGCGCTGTAGACAACTGCAGTGCTGTTGGCATCAGCGATGTCAACAACGATTCTGAGAGTCTTGGTGCTGTCCTTACCTACGACATAATCAATGTCATCGAAGGTAACATTGCCACCGATAGCTGGAAGAGTGGTGCCGTTTACGCTGTCAAGAACAGTGTTGCCGTCCATGAGGTAAACAGTGGTGGTGGTAGCCGCACCGGAGCCGCTGCGAGTGATGGCAGCAATAAGATCGGTGATCTCAACGCTATCCTTCTCTGCGCGAACATCGAAGCGAACGAGTTCAACACCATCCTTCTCATCCTCATCAGCACCGTCAGCGGCGATAACATCGGCCACCTTAGGAGTATCGCTGTTGAGAGAAACCTTGAGGGAAGCATCAGAAATGAGCTCATCCTCAGTGGTGAAATTCCTAGAGAAGGAAGCGCCAGTAGCCGGAGAGTACTGGTTGACACCAGCACCGTCAACGCCACGGACACCGTCAACCGGAACAGTAATGCTCCAGGTTGTGTTGAAGGGGGTGTCCCAAGTACCCATAGCGTCGATAGCGACGTTAAGGTTTCTCTTGGTATCCTTCGGAACAACGAAGTTCAAGCCAGCTACAGTGATGTAGTAGTTGGAACCCTCCTTAACTACAGTATTGCTGTTGAGATCTACTGAAGCAAGAACGGTTGAGCCGTTCATGACGTAGAGCTTGGAAGCAATTTTCCTGTAGAGGTTGGTGGAGTTACCGAGATCGAGTTTAATTCTCTCAACTTTGATGTCGGAGAGTTTGGCCTCGAGCTCGACACCCATAACAGCCTTTTTCGAATCACCCTCGTAGACCTTTACGCCAGTCGGGGTGGAAGCGAGTCGAGCGGTAATAGTACCTTCAACTCCAGGGGTGGTAACAGTGCCACCAGTGGTAGTGGTACCAACAGTGGTGCCAGGAACGGTGCCAACCATGCTGTTAGCCTTGGCGCGGGAAACCGGACCAAAGTAACCAGCAGCCGGAGAAACACCGCTTGCTCCCTGCCACTTTGCAACTGCAGTCTTGGTAAGATTGCCGAAGTAACCGTAAGCAGCGCCAGCCGGCATGACGAGATGACCCTGAGCAACAAGCATCTGCTGAAGAGCAGTAACCTGAGCACCGGTCGAACCAACAGTCAAGTCCTGAGTGAAGGAAGTGCCTGCGGTGGCAGCTGCGCCACCCTGAAGGGAAGCAAGCTGTGCCATAAGTGCATTGATCTGTGCCTGAAGCTCAGCTACGGTCTGAGCGCCTGCCGGAGCGGCAACGCCGAGAACGAGTGCCAAGGAAAGGCTAATCGTTGCGAATTTCCTGTTAATCATTTTGTAAGTTATTTCTAATGCGCCTGCGCTTACTCCATTAACTTCTAAGTCGTGGTTCAGCGCCTGCGTTTACTAATTTTGCCGAGAACGGATAAGCCTTTCTCGGCAAGAGCGCGAGATGCAACCTTTAACGTCGCGACCCACTCTCTTGTACTACTAAATCATACGCACACCCTTAGATTATAAAGGGGTTTATCCTCAAAGCACCCGCAGGTGCTGTGGATAAGCTTTATTTTACCTTTTAAGACTTATTTTGCAATCACTAGGCGAGGGTGTAGCGGCTCCAGCGTTTCTCCCCCATTTTCTTGAGAAGGCCGGCTGAGACCATCTCCAAAAGCTCTCTTTGAATGGTCTTTTCGCTGCAACCATTAATTAGGGGGGAAACGTC
>Ga0172372_10009734_pt1 | contig 12455 bp, 11 predicted proteins | sample LakKiv5m_2_FD_114544 | JGI IMG/M metagenome (GOLD analysis project Ga0172372, IMG submission 114544) | Freshwater microbial communities from Kabuno Bay, South-Kivu, Congo - kab_092012_9.5m | ecosystem: Environmental > Aquatic > Freshwater > Lake | place: Democratic Republic of the Congo...
CAGCACCACGACCGGACAACCGGCGGCGTCGATCCGCTCGGCCAGACGCTGGTCCTGAGCGGTCACGCCAATGGTGGAGTCGATGACGAGCAGCGCGACATCCGAGCGATCGATGGCCTGGAGGGCTCGCACGATCGAGTAGTACTCGGTGCCCTCGTCGACTTTCGACCGGCGCCGCATGCCGGCGGTGTCGACGAACCGGATCGGCCCCTCGTCGGTCTCGACGATCGTGTCGACCGCATCGCGTGTCGTGCCGGGCATGTCGTGGACCACCGAGCGCTCGTCGCCGATGAGACGGTTGAACAGCGTCGACTTGCCCACGTTCGGTCGTCCGACGATGGCCACCGAGAAGATGCGCTCGTCGTCCTCGGTCGGCTCCTCGACTTCGGCCACCGGCGGCAACACCTCGACGAGCGACTCGAGCAGATCTCCGGTGTTGCGACCGTGCAGGGCGCTGACCGGGTGCGGATCACCCACCCCGAGACCGAGCAGATCCCAGACCAACGCGTCACGTCCGTTGTCGTCGGCCTTGTTGGCCACCAGGAGCACCGGACGGCCCGTTCGTCGCAGCAGTTGGGCCACGCGATCGTCCTCCTCGGTGATGCCCACGGTCACGTCGACCACGAACAGCACTGCGTCGGCCTCGGCGATGGCCTTCTCGCTCTGCCTCGACACCTTCTCGTCGAGTTCGTCGCCGCCGGGCATCCATCCGCCCGTGTCCACCAGTCGGAACTCGCGGCCCTGCCACTCGGCCACGACCTCCTTGCGGTCGCGGGTCACTCCCGGTCGTTCCTCGACGATGGCCTCCCGGCGACCGACGATGCGGTTGAACAACGTCGACTTCCCGACGTTCGGTCGCCCCACGACGGCCACCACAGGGAGCTCCTCGGTCGTCATCGTCGCTCCAGTGCGGATCGCAATGCGATGCCATCGGTGGGGATGATCTCCACCGGACGCGGGAGATCCTCCGGTGCGACTCCATCGAGGAAACGGCCTTGCGACAGACAGACGTCGGGGAGGAGGTAGCGATGGCCGACCGGCTGCTCGTGCAGCACTCGCGACAGGTCCTCCCCGGTGAGCAGTCCGGCGACACCGGTGTTCCCCCCGAAGAAACGGTTCTCCACCGCCACCACGCGCACGTCGTCACGATCCAGTGTTGCGACGAGTGGCTCGAGCACCCGTGCGCCGTAGACGCCGGTGAGGATGGCAATGGGGGCGGTGCTCGCCGGCTCGGTCGTCGTCTGCGCTCGTGGTGCCCGGTAGCCCTCGGCGGGCGCCCCGTCGACCCACGCGAAGAACCCCGTGGCCACGCCGGTCGGCCGATCGACCTCGCCCATGAACTCCCGCTCGAAGGTCCGGGCCATACCCACGCCGTCCTCGTGCATGGCGAACTCCTCGTAGGCGCTGGCCTCCGGGAAGGGCCGGCCGGCCATCAGGTAGTACTCGTCGGCTGCGAACACCACGCGCCGTCCCACCACGGCGAGGAAGATCTCCTGCCAGTCCTCGACGGCATCGATCACCGAAGCCGCCTCCGACGGGGTGTGGGGCCGCATCGTCGGCTCGGTGTTGTAGCGACTCACGCCCAGCGGCACGACACACACCGAGGACAGCTCCGGGAACTCGTCGAGGATCCCGGCGAGGGTGTCGTCGAGCACCGCACCGTCATTGCGGTCGGGACACACCACGATCTGGCCGTGCACATCGATGCCGTGATCGAGCAGGGCACGGAGCCAACGCAGACTCATGCCACCACGTCGATTGCGCAGCATCTCGGCCCGCACTGCCCGGTCGGTGGCGTGGATCGACACGTTCAACGGCGAGATCCCCTCGGCCACCACGCGCTCGAGATCGGCCTCGGTGAAGCGGGTGAGAGTGGTGAAGTTGCCGTAGAGGAACGACAGGCGCCAGTCGTCGTCCTTCACGTACAGGCTCGGACGGAGACCGGTCGGGAGCTGGTGGATGAAACAGAACTCGCAGTGGTTGTCGCAGGTGCGCACCTGATCGAACAGGGCGGAGTCCACCTCCACGCCGAGCGGCACGCCTTCGGGCTTGGCCACCGTCACCTCGAACTCGAGACCGCCCCGGGCCACGTCGAGCACGGGATCGGCGGCATCGACGAGGAGTCGGTAGGCGATCACATCGCGGGGCGACTCACCGTCGATCCGCACCAGCAGGTCACCGACCTCGAGTCCGGCGCCGGCGGCCGGGGAACTCTCCGCGACGCGGACGACCCTCGGAGCGGACATTCGCCGAAGCGTAGTGCCGATAGCCTCCCGGACCATGGTCGACAAGGTCCTGTTGGCAGCGCCCCGGGGCTTCTGTGCCGGTGTGGAGATGGCCATCAAGGCGCTGGCCTGGATGGTGCGCTCGTTCGAACCGCCCGTCTACTGCTACCACGAGATCGTCCACAACCAGCGGGTCGTCCAGCGCTTCCGTGACCTCGGCGTGGTGTTCGTGGATGACATCGCCGAGGTGCCCGCCGGAGCGCCGGTGATGCTCTCCGCCCATGGATCGGCCCCGGAGGTGGTGGCCGCCGCCCAGGCCGCCGGCGGCTTCGTGGTCGACGCCGTCTGTCCTCTCGTCACCAAGGTCCATCACGAGGTGAAGGTCCGCGCCGCCAAGGGCTACCGGATCGTCTATGTCGGTCACGAGGGACACGAGGAGGCGGTCGGCACGATGGCCGTGGCCCCCGAAGCGATCTCCCGAGTGGAGAACGTCGAGGACGTGGCCGCGCTCCCCCGCTTCTCCGAGCCGGTGGCCCTGCTGGCGCAGACCACCCTCAGCCATCGCGACTGGTCCGACGTGCTCGACGCCACCCGTGAGCGGTTCCCCGACATGTGGGTTCCCGGTCGGTCGGATCTGTGCTTCGCCACCACCAATCGTCAGTCGGCCCTCATGGAGATCGCGCCGCAGTGCGATGCCATGGTCGTCATCGGTTCGGCGAACTCGTCGAACACACGAGCCCTCGAGAGCCTCGCCCGCCAGGCCGGGTGCGCTCGGGTCCACCGGGTCAACGGAGCCGAGGAGGTCCCCGACGACCTCACCGGCGTGGTCGGCGTGACCGCCGGCGCCTCGGCCCCCGAGGAACTGGTGGAGGCCGTCATCGCCCGACTGAACCCCCGCGACGGGGTGACCGAGGTTCGGGTGACCGAGGAGGACGAGTATTTCCCTCCCCCTCGCCACATCCGGGATCTGGTGGCCACTGTCGACGGCGCCGCCCGCCTGTTGCTGGGCGGACCGACCTCGGGCGCCGCGGCGGTCGACGATCGGTCATTGCACGCCAGCGACGTGCTGGCCTCACTGGCCTGACCGGGCGCCCACCAGCGGCCCGGGTCGGGCAGACTGTGCCCATGACCGCCTCCTTCACCCGCATGGACGAGTCCACCGAGGCCCAGTGGCGCCACATCACCGAGCAGCACTTCGTGAACCAGGATCGCATCGGCGATCGGTTCCTCATGTTGCTCGAGTCGTTGGGCGAGATCACCGATGGCTTCAGCACCGATCAGTTGACCCACTGCCTGCAGACGGCCACGCTGGCCGAACGTGCGGGAGCCGACGACGAGGTGATCTTCGCCTCTTTGCTGCATGACGTGGGCAAGTCGGTGACGGTGGCCAATCACGGACCGATCGCCGCCGAGATGATCCGTCCGTTCGTGCGGGAGGACGTGTACCTGATGATCAAGGTGCATCAGGACTTCCAGGGTCGCCACTACTACCAGTACCTCGGCATGGATCCCGATGCCCGCGAGAAGCATCGCGACACGCTCACCGCCGAGCAGTTCGAACTCGCCGCCCGGTTCGCCGACGAATGGGATCAGGTCGCCTTCGATCCCGACTACGACACGCTCCCGCTGTCGCATTTCGAGCCGCTCATCCGGCGCCTCACGACGCTCTGAGCGGTCAGACCCGCTGGCGTCCTACAGGCCCCGCTGGTCCTCCACCAGACCCAGCAGCACCTGCGCGGCATCGAGATAGGTCTTCTCGTTGATGAAGGCGTGCTGCGTGCCGGTGTAGACGTCGCGGAAGGCTCGTTCCAGACGACTCCCGTTCCTGATCGCCGTGGTGCCAGCGGCCAGGTGCGCCCACTGGGCCACCTCGCGGCAGGCCTCGGTGGCGTAGGTGGCGGCGACGCGCATGTCGGCCCGTTGACGGGGTGTCACGTCGTGACCGGCGGCGACGGAGCGCTCCACCTCGTCGAAGGTGTCGCGCACGAGACGATCGGCGGCGCGCCACATCCCGAGGTGGTGGGCGTAGTTGCGTTGGAACGAGGGACGCTGCGCCAGAGGCGCCAGATCGCCCATGCGGACCTTCTCCATGGCCAGGGCGGCAACATCGGTCAACATCCCCCGCGCCACTCCGAGGATCCAGGCGGCGTGTCCCGCTGCGGTGATGGCCATGAGTCCCATGCGGAACACGGCCGACTCTCCCCGATGCGGTTGACGATCGAACAGTCCGAAGATCCGATGGTCGGGCACGAACACGTCGTGCACCTCGTAGTCGAACGAACCGGTGCCGCGCAGTCCCTGCACGTGCCAACCGTCGGTGAAGACGATCTGCTCGCACGGGAGCACGGCGGCCAGCAGACGAACGTCACCGGCCGCGTCGAACTCCAACTCGCCGTCGGTGAAGGGGAGGAAGCCGGCGCACACGAATTGGGAGTGGCCGGTGCCCGATCCGAAGTTCCACGCGCCACTGATGCGATAGCCACCATCGACACGCTCACCCCGACCGTTGGGGGCGAACTGCCCGCCCATGGTCACCCGGTCGGTCGAGCCGAAGGTCTCCGCGAATCCCTCGTCGGGCAGGTAGGCGGCCACGGCTGCGGCCGACGGGAGGTTGGCGATGCCGATCCAACCGAACGAACCGTCGAGTTCGGCCATCCGCTCCCATGTGTCGATCATCTCCACGAACGTGGGCTCGCTGCCTCCGGCCGCGGCGGGATTGAACAGCCGCATGAGACCCGTCTCCCACATCTGTTCGACGATGGGATCGGTGAGGGTGCGATTCGTCTCCGACGCATCGGCCTCGGCGGTCACCACCGCCGCCATGCGCTCCACCAGTTCCACGCCTGCCGGTCTCGGTGCCACGTCGCTCCCCCTGTTCGCTGGTGGACCATTCTCGCCCATGGGCGCACCGACGACCAACACGCGCTCCTCAGGGCGACGACGGTTCCGGTGCGTCGTGCTGGTTGGGTCGTCCGGCCAGCACCTGGGCCTCGTCGTAGAGGTCCTGGATGGCGTCGGACAAGCGGGCGGTGAGGTCCCGGACCGCCGACCGGGGAACCCGGCCGCTGTCGGTGCGGGGCGGCGGCTCGATGGGAGTGCCGATGACGATGGCCATCTTCACGGGTCGCACCATCCGGCTGCCCTTGGGCATGGCCGACTCGGTCCCGCCGAGCCCCACGGGGATGATCGGAACACCGGTGCGGCAGGCCACATAGGCCGGTCCGTCGAACAAGGGGTGGATCCGGGCGCCCGTCTGCCGCATGCCCTCGGGGAACATCACCAGAGGCTCACCCCGCTCGACCACGGTCAGGGCGACCTTGAGCGCCTCACGGTCGGCGCTCCCCCGCTGCACGGGGAAACCGCCCACCGAGGTGAGGAACCAACCGAGTGCCCGGTTGGTCCACATCTTCTCGGCGCCCATGTAGCGCATGCGCCGGTAGGTGGCGGCACCCAGAACTGGAGTGTCGAGGTAGGAGCGATGGATGGGGGCGATGATGAACGGCCCGCGCTTGGGGATGTTGCTCCGGCCGTGGATCTCGAGCCGGAAGTACACGCGGCACACCATCTCGATGAGGAACCGGATGACGTCGTACATCGTCCGTTGGACGCGGCTCATCTCCTCGCCGCTCTCGTGTCCATCGGGGATGTGCAGTGGACGTCGACTCACCCGAGATGCTCCATGATGCGATCAACGATCTCGTCGACGGACAGATCCGAGGTGTCGATCACCACCGCATCGTCGGCGGTTCGCAACGGGTCGGCGCTGCGACCGGCGTCGAGCGCGTCACGGCGGGCCAGTTCGGTGGCCACGGTCTCGTACGACAGGTCGGCCACTTCCTTGGACCGGCGGGCCGCTCGCACCTCCGGCGAGGCGTCGAGATACACCTTGAGCCGCGCATCGGGGAACACCACCGTGCCGATGTCGCGACCTTCCATCACGCCACCGCCGTGGAGCACGGCCCACTGCCGTTGACGGGCCCGCATCTCCTCCCGGACGGCGGGATTGGCCGCCACGATGCTGACGGCCCGGGTGACCTCGGGCCCGCGGATCTCGATGGTGGCATCGACGCCATCGACCACCACACGCCCCTCGGGCGAGATCGACAACTCCATGTTGCGGGCCAGATTGGCCACGACGTCGGCGTCGTCGGGCGCCACGTTGCCGTGCAATGCGGCGAAGGCCACCGACCGGTACATGGCTCCGGTGTCGAGGTACCCGAGCCCGCACCGCTGGGCGACGGCACGCGCCACGGTCGACTTTCCGGACCCGGCGGGTCCGTCGATGGCGATCACCTGCACCTGTCGTCCCTCCGGTCGCAGCGATTCCAACACGTCGAAGTATGTCGGAAAGGTCTTGGCCACGCAGCCGGGATCATCGAGGACCACTCCGGGTAGACGCAGTCCGATGAGCGCCATGCTCATGGCCATCCGATGGTCGTCCCACGTGTGGACGAGTGCGCCGCGCCGCGGGCCGGGCTCGATGTACAACCCGTCGGGCTCCTCGATCGCCACGATTCCCAACGCCGAGAGTTCGGCCACCAACGCTCCGATGCGGTCGGTCTCCTTGGCCCGGATGAATCCGATACCGCGCAACCTCGTCGGCGAGTCGGCGAACGCAGCGACGGCCGCCAGTGTCTGAGCCGTATCGGAGATGTCGGACATGTCGACGTCGGTCCCGTGCAGGTCCCCGCCGACGACGGTCGTCGCCGACGGAGTGGACGACACCGTTGCGCCCATGCGGGCGAGGACATCGACGAAGGCGAGATCGCCCTGGATCGAGTCCGAGCCGAGGCCGTCCACGGTGACCCGCCCACCGGTGATGGCGGCCGCGGCGAAGAAGTAGGAAGCGCCGCTGGCATCGGGTTCGATGTCGAACTCCGATCCGCGGTAGCGCCCGGGCGTCACCACCCAGGTGCGGTCGTCGACCCTGTCCACTTCGGCCCCGAACCGACGCATGACCGACACCGTCATGTCGAGATAGGGACGTGACACGAGTTCCCCGTCGACGGTCAGTCGCAAGCCGTGGGGAAGACAGACCGCAGCGATCAGCAGACCGGAGGCGAACTGACTCGACTCCTCCCCCGGGATGTGGAGCTCGGGCATCGATCCGTCGCCCGGTTCGCCCGGTTCACCCGGAGTCACCGTGAAGGGCAGATGGCCGAGCTCTCCGCCCTCGACGACCTCGGCTCCCAACGTCCGCAGGGCATCGATGGTGGGCCCCATCGGGCGGCGTCGCATGGCCGGGTCGGCATCGAGGGTGACGGTCCCGGCGGCCAGCAGCATTGCGGCCGCCACGAACCGGGCAGTGGTCCCCGACTGGGCGGCATACAGGACCGGACGCCCATCGGACACGACGCCGCCCAGCCCGTCGATCACCACCGTGGTGCCCTCTCGGGTCACCGTCGCTCCGAGTCCGACGACACAGTCGAGCATGGCCGCGGTGTCCTCGGCCTCCAGCGCGCCGGTGAGGACCGAGCGGCCCTCGGCCAGCGCCGCCACCAGCACCGCCCGATTGGTGATGCTCTTGGAACCCGGGGGCCGAACCCGTCCGATCGCCGGTCCGTCGAACGGCACGATCTCCAGCTGGGCCGGGAATCGTCGTTCCATCACCGACCCTCGGCGGCGTCGAGCGGACGCAGCACGGCCCGGTAGTCGTTGGCCACGAGTCCCTCGAGCAGATGCGGACCATGCTCCGCCTCCACCAGCAGGATCACCACTCCCTCGTCGCCCTCGACGGAGTGGGCGATCTCGATGTCGGCGATGCTCACGTCGAGTTCGGTGGCCAGCACCGTGATCCCGGCGAGCGCTCCTTTGCGGTCGGGCACCGGGATGCGGAGTTCGACCAGATCGTCGGCCCGGGCGAAGCGGGCGGGCAGAGCCGTTCGGGCCGATCGAGCACGCTCCAGCACCGTCACCAACGCTTCACGGTCACCTTCGGCCACGATGTCGCGCACTCGTCCGAGTTCATCCATCAATCGATCGAGTTCGGTGACGATGGCCTCCCGATTGCCGGCACAGATGTCGGGCCAGATCCCGGGTGCGCCCGACGCGATGCGCGTCATGTCCCGGAATCCCCCGGCGGCCAGCCGCAGCAACCCCCGATGCTCGGCCGAACGTTCGTCGGCCAATCCCATGAGGCTGGCCGCGGTCAGGTGGGGCACGTGCGACACCACGGCCACCATCGAGTCATGACGCTCGGGCGGGAGCGACACGATCTCGGCCCCGAACCCGGACACGACCCCGCGCACGAGGGCGAAGGCGTCGTCATCGGTCCCGGGTACGGGTGTGAGCACCCAGGTGCGCCCCTCGAACAGATCGGCTCGCGCCCCGGCCACGCCGTCGAGCTCGGATCCGGCCATGGGGTGACCGCCGACCACGCGAGGCGAATCCAGCACCGACAGCAACGGCGTCTTCACGCTTCCGGCGTCGGTCACCACTCCGGTCGTGTCGACCAGCGCCTGCCGCACGTTCTCCACGATGGATCCGACCGGCGTGGCCACGAAGGTCAGTTCGACATCGGACAGCGGACCGTCGGACGCCACGGCATCGATCACCCCCCGCGCCAGCGCGAGTTCGAGCGTGTGCGAAGACAGGTCCCGACCGAGGACCTCCCATCCGGCTCGACGCAGCGCCAAGCCGATCGAACCGCCGATCAGTCCGACACCGATCACCAACGCCCGACGGGCGGGACCACTCATCCGGGGAGGTCGTCGCGCAGACCGCTGGCGCCCTCGAGGTACACGTGTCGCAGTTGCGCGTTCGACAGGTCGGTGTTGAGGTGCATCAGCACCCTGATGCACAGCGGTGTGGCGTCGGTGATGTCGAGTTCCCGAGCGCAGATGAGCGGGACGTCGCCGTAGCCGATCTCCCGAGCGGCGCTGGCCGGGAACGTCGAGTGGATGTCGTCGGTGGCGGTGAAGAGGATGCTGATGATGTCGTCGTGGCGGACGTCATTGCGCTCCACCATGGTGCGCAGCAGCGCCATCGTGCGCTCCTTCACGTCGTCGACCGTGTCGGCATCGACGGTCGTCGCTCCTCGCAGGGCTCTCACACTGGTCACGCGATGATCCTAGAGGCGAGGTGTCGGGGCGCCCGAGGAGGTTCCCTCGGCGATGGCGACGGCTCGTTCCAGTGACCGCAACTCGTCGGTGGTCAGCGCACGCCAGCCGCCGGGCTTGAGCCGACGATCAGCCAACGGCCCGATCCGGGTGCGGATCAGACGGGTGACCGGATGGCCCACGGACTCGCACATGCGCCGGACCTGACGGTTGCGGCCCTCGTGAATCGTGAGTCGGAGTATCCCGGGACCGACGAGCGCCGCCTTGGCCGGAGCGGTGAGGCCGTCGTCGAGTTCGATCCCCTCGCGCAGTTGCCGAAGCGTTGCTCGGGTCGGCTCGCCGATGACATGGGCGATGTACTCCTTCTCGATGCCGAACGACGGATGCGTGAGTCGATGTGTCAACTCGCCGTCGTTGGTGAGCAGGAGCAGCCCCTCGGTGTCGAGATCGAGCCGCCCGACCGGGAACACCCGAGGCTCGTCCGGAACCAGCGAGACGACCGTCGGCCGTCCCTGCGGGTCCGAGGCCGTGGTGACCACGCCGGCCGGCTTGTTGAGCAGGAGGTGGACCAGACCGGGCCGCACGCCGACCGGCACGCCATCGATCGCCACGACGTCGGCCTCGACGTCGACCCGTCGCCCGAGCAGTGCTCGGTCGCCGTTGACGGTGACGCGACCGGCGGCGATCAGGTCCTCACAGGTCCGCCGACTGCCGATCCCGATGCGGGCCAGGACCTTCTGCAGTCGCTCGCCGTCGCCCTCGCTCACCGATCTCCATCGAGCAGGTCGTCGAGACTGCGGCGCGCACCACCCTCGTCGTCGGTTCCACCGTCACCCGAGACGAGGGCTGGATCGACGCCGCCGGTGGAATCCAGATCCCCCACCACTTCGACCCGCAGTCCCATCTCGAGCGCTTCCACCACATCGGCGCCCGGAACGAAATCGGCGATCGCCGGCAGTTGCGACAGCGAGTCGATGCCCATCTTCTCGAGGAACTCCGGCGTGGTGCCGAACAGGACGGCTTGGCCGGGCCCGGGATCACGGGCCACCTCGCCGATGTAGCCGCGCTGCTCGAGGGTGCGCACCACACTCTCGACCCCGACCCCCCGGATCGATGCGATCTGCGCCCGACTGATTGGTTGCTTGTAGGCCACGATGGCCAATGTCTCCAGCGCCGCCGCCGACAGTCGCGCCGACTGCCCCTCCAGCACGAAACGCTCGATGTAGGGGGCCTGATCCGGGTGGCTCTGGTAGCGCCAGCCGCCGGCGACCCGCACCAACTCGAAGCCGCGGCCCTGGTTCACGTACTCCTCGGCCAGGGCCGTCAACGCGGCGTCGACCTGCGGGGATTCGAATCCCGTCAGCGCGGCGAGGGCGTCGGTCGGGACCGGTACGTCGGCCACCATCACCATCGCCTCGAGTGCTCGCTCCAACTCGGTGGGCATGTGGCCCCTCCTCAACCCTCGTAGGTGTCGATCGACGCCAGATCGGTGACGGCGAGCGCCGGGGACCCCATCCAGATGATCTCGATGTCGCCGAAAGCGCGCGGCTGGTCGAGTTCGACGAGGCCCTGCTTGAACAGTTCCAACACCGCCAGGAAACGGACGACGACCTCCAGCCGGTCGACCAGGGTCTCGGTGAGTCGACGGAAGGTCACGCGCCCGAACCGAGGCAACTCGTCGACCATCTCCTCCACCGCTTCGGCCACCGAGACCCGCACCGAGTGGATGTGCTCCACGCTCACCACCGGGACCGGACGCGGGGTCGTGGCCCGCACGAAGGCGGCTCGGAGGTCGTCGAGGTCGATGCCCTCCAGCAGGTCGGGCTGCAACTCGAGGAAGCGTTCGTCCGGCCCGGTCCGACGCGGCACGGACAGCGCAGCGCTGTCGAACAGCGTGGCCAGCACCTGCGATGCGTCCTTGAAGGTCTTGCAGTCGAGCAGACGAGCGATGAGGACGTCACGCTCCTCCCACAGGGCGAACTCGTCGTCGAGATCGACATCGCCGTCGTCGGGCAGCAGGCGTCGACACTTCAGTTCCACGAGCGTGGCGGCGATGAGGAGGAATTCGGTGGTGAGCTCCAGATCGAGTTGCTCCATCCGCTCGATCTCGGCGAGATAGGCATCGACGATCCGCACCAGCGAGATCTCGTAGAGGTCGACCTGCTCTCGCAGGATGAGGTGGAGCAACAGGTCGAACGGACCCTCGAAGACCGATGTCTGCACCTCGTACGGCATCCGCCCACCCTACGGGGCGCCGCAGGGCCGGTCGCGCCGCTCCACCCATCGCCGATCGGCGGCGCTGGAGCGGATCCGGTGCGGTCGGGACAGGACCCGCCCTCTACCATCGCCGTCCATGACGCGAGTGTTCTCCGGCATCAAGCCCACCGGTCCGGTGCAGTTGGGCAACCTCCTCGGGGCGCTGCGTCACTGGGTGGCCGATCAGGACGAGGCCGACGGGGTCTTCTGCATCGTCGACCTCCACGCCCTCACCGTGCCCCAAGACCCGACCGAGCTGCGGGAGCGGACGCTGGAACTGGCCCGCCTGCTGCTGGCCATCGGCATCGACCCGGAGCGATCCATCCTGTTCGTGCAGAGCCACCTCTCCGAGCACGCCGAGTTGTCGTGGATCCTCGAGTGCACGGCCTCGTTCGGGGAACTGCGGCGCATGACGCAGTTCAAGGACAAGGGCGACGGAGCCGAGTTCGTCTCGGCCGGCCTGTTCACCTATCCGGCGCTCATGGCCGCCGACATCCTCCTCTACGACACCGACCGGGTACCGGTGGGCGATGACCAGCGTCAGCATCTCGAACTCGCCCGTGACCTTGCCATCCGCTTCAACGGACGTTACGGCAACACATTCGTCGTGCCCGAGGCCGCCATTCCCAAGATCGGTGCCCGGGTCATGGACCTGCAGCACCCGACGCGCAAGATGTCGAAGTCCGAGGATTCGCCACAGGGCACGATCCTCGTGCTCGAGGACCTCGACGCCGTGGCCAAGAAGATCAAGCGCGCCGTCACCGACACCGACACCGAGGTCCGCTTCGATCCGGAGAACAAGCCGGGCGTGTCGAACCTGCTGTCGATACTGGCGGCGTGCACCGGAGACGATCCCGCCGTCGTCGCTGATCGATTCACGCGGTACGGAGACCTGAAGGCGGCCTGCGCCGAGGCC
>Ga0172372_10009735_pt1 | contig 12453 bp, 12 predicted proteins | sample LakKiv5m_2_FD_114544 | JGI IMG/M metagenome (GOLD analysis project Ga0172372, IMG submission 114544) | Freshwater microbial communities from Kabuno Bay, South-Kivu, Congo - kab_092012_9.5m | ecosystem: Environmental > Aquatic > Freshwater > Lake | place: Democratic Republic of the Congo...
CAAGCACGCTCAGATCAGCAGTCGAAACTGCGGAAAAATCCCTTCCATATTCGCGCCATCAATTCTAATATCGACATAGTCGCCCGGATAAGCGTAGTTAGGATTTATTTCTCTTATAATAGTCCGCGGTTTTTCAATAAGCAAGGGTGGGATATAGTTTTCGTACTCATCGACAATGTTTTTTTGTTTTAGTTTTAGAGGTACATTCTCAGCGAGCTTGATTTTAAACCCTGGTTTTAGATGAACACCTTTTTTAATAGGTAGACTACCGATCTTCGCTACATTGACCTCAGGGAGCGGGAAGTAGATTTCTTCTATAAGAGTCTCTTGAACTATGTCATCAGGATTAGTTGCGTTTTGCCGATTTAGCTGGATGCGATTTTTTTGTTCTTGGGAAAGGGAGTAATACTGACCTTCAGTGATGATGGCTCCTGTGTCCACATTAACAAAGAAAATATTTTTGTGATAAAAATTTACATAACGCGGAATCTGCGCCAAAAAATATCTTTCCTCTTCGTCAGCAAAACTATCTTCGTCATCTTCTGCAAACAAATCCTCATCCTCTTCTTCAGACCAATCTTCGTCCCAAAAATCATCATCTTCAGCAAAAAAATCATCATCAGCAAGTTCCTCAAGATCTATATCTTCCACTTCTAAATCAGGTAAGGTCATCACATTCATGCGAGCCAGCGCGCGATTATTACCAGACTCAGCTAAGTAAATGCTCTGAAGCTTAAAAATACCCTTAGATGATTGCTCGAGGTTGATTTTTAGGAAATAATAAACGGCAAACAAAAGCCCTGCAAAAACAACGCTCAAAATTACGGCATAGACTAAAGTAAAGCCCTCATCTTTTCGGGCTTTTTTCATAGGCACTTCTCCATTGTAAGACCAAAATCATTAGTGATCTAGCTAGTTTGTGGTTTTGGGGTGGGGAATTGGTGATACTGGTGTTTTAGGGCGTGAAGTCTGCGGATATATTGCTGTGATTTTCTAAAATAATCACTAATTTTTTGGTTTTTGGGAGATATTGTTATATAATTTTTAAGGTCTAAACAGACTACCTGCCCCCATCGTCTAGTGGCCTAGGACACACGGTTTTCATCCGTGCAACAGGGATTCGAATTCCCTTGGGGGTACCATTCCGTATTACCGATCAGACCCAAGCGTATGAGCCAAGGCTCGGCTCGCTGCGCTCGCCTCGCCAGCTCGCCGCTACGCGGCTCGCAGACAGCAAAGCTGTCTTGTTTCACAAGACCGTCTTTGCTGTGCAGTTCATGATTACAGTGTTTCACGAGATGGAGTTCATCATGGCTGCTGCTGTTACCAGTCTGTAAGAGGAACTCACTCAAAAAATCAAAAGGTCTATTTAGCTTTATTTCAAGTTTTTTATTAGTGATTTTTCTGTTCGAGCCGATTTTTTGGATCAGGCCATTCATCTCTGAGTAGTTGTTCTCAAGAGCGCTATTATAGGCTCTATTACAGGTCTTGAGGAAGTTTAGCTCCTGTTCGAGCGAGCCATAAGGGTTTTGCTGGATTTCTTTAATTCGGTGTTGAAGTTCTGCTTTTTTCTCGACTAGATTATTTTTCTTAGCTTTATACTCATCCAAGCTGATCTCACCATCCAGCTGAAGATCTAGAAGATTCTCTAGCTTCTTCCTTATATCCTCCAATTCTGACAAATAACATTGAAGTGCCACTTTAGAGTTATTGGTATCTTCAGCCTGCCATTCATATGATTTTTGTTCTAGCTTCTTTGCCACTTCATCAGGAATAGCTACTTGAGTAATAAAGCTCTTTACTTGCTTGCCTAATTCTTCTTCTCTGAGGTATTGTCTCTGAGAACATTTGTAATCGGGCTTCTTGTCAGAGCATCTGTAATATTTGAGAAGTTCATCTCTAGATCTGCTCTTGTGCTTCTCGAAGGTTATCGAATAGCCGCAATCTCCGCAACTAGCGATATTAGGGAAGAAGAAATTAGTCTCTTGGCGTGCCTTCTTGTGATTGGTTTTGCGCGAATTAGTTTTAATACGCTTCTGAATTCTCTCAAAAGTTTCTTTAGAGATCATGGCTTGATGTGAACCTTCATGAAGTTCGTCTTTAAGCTTGAATACTCCATAATAGAAGGGATTAGTGAGTAGGTTATGCAGAGTAGAGAAAGAAATAGCTCTTTCGTTTCTTGCTCCTTTGATTCCAGAAGCGTACATCAGCTCTCGCATCTCTTTATAACTAATCTCAGCATCGGCAAACTTCTCTAGAAGCTTTTTCATAGTATTGAAGTGTTCAGGGTCTGGCTCTATACTTCTAGTCTTGTGGTGATTGATATAGCCGTAAGGAGCCTTACCTGGGAACTCACCCCTGCGTACCTTCTGTCTGATTCCTCGGTTCACATTCTCACGCAAACCATCGACAAAATATTGAGCCTGAGAGAAAGCAATCGAGAGATTAAACTTACCGTTAGCAGTTTTATCGAAGTAGAAGTTTGGAAACTTGAGATCTTTAATCAAGCCTTGATCTATCAGGTAAGTTACTTTACCGCCGTCATAAGTATTGCGTGCGATTCTGTCTGGATGCCAAGCAATGATTCCTTGTGCTTGACCTTGTTCTAGCTCTGTAAGCATTTGATTAAACATTGGTCTTCCAGGTTGTTTGGCTGACATGGACTCGGTGAAAATCTTCTCTATGTTGAGTTTGTTCTGTCTTGCAAAGTCTCTCAGCTCCTGGATCTGAGCCTCAATAGAAAGCATCTGCCGATCCTCTGAGTCAGAGGACTTGCGGGCGTATAGGAAGTATTTGGGCATGGTTCTATTTTAGATGATTTTGGTTGGTTTGGCCAGTTATAATTCCATCTATTCTTACAAGTTAAATTATGAAATATAAAAGATATAAAGATGTAGATTTCAACAAATTGCGCAAAATTGAGGAAAACTCAGATGTCAAAGCAGTCCTTTTTCAAAATCCAGATCATATTGCTCAATATTTACTTTCAGATGATCTAAAGTATAGGCAATTTCCTGGTAAGTTATATAAATATTTGCCCAGACAATTTGCGGAAAACTTAATCAACAATGGAGAAATTAAATTAGGGACATTTGATTACTATCGAATAAATTTCAAAGATGATGCTCAAAGACAAGATGTGTTTGAGGCAAAAAAAATAGTACCCATGCCCGACGTAAATCAATATCTAGATTTTAATGTAGATCGAACTATTGCAAGAGATAAATTTACTCAACAAGAATTCCCCATTGCACCAGACCTTCCAATATACCAATTCAGGCATAGGAAAAATTTTATTGGCACAATCCAAGTTGAAGTTAAAACTAACAAGCAAACTTTTTTACATGCAGATAGTTATTTATATTGTCTATCTAAGAAAAAGGATATTGAGTTATCAAAAAAATTTAATGCAGATGTCTGTGTAGAAATTTTTGATCCTCAATATTTCTTCTCTCATATAGCCTTCTATCTGAATAGAGAAAGAATATCTACATCATTTAATTGGGGAAACTGTAGCTATAAACACCCCTTAGATCAATCCATTGATTATGATATTCATGAATATATGGTAAAAGATTATAAATTTAAAGATCAAGAAGAATATAGATTTGTGTTTATCCCATTTGAAGCAAAGAAAAGTGTTACTGATCTTGTTAATGTTGATTTTATTGAAGTGGACGGTAAGATCAAGAGAGTTTTTGGCAACCATAAATTTAAAACAATTAGACCGTTTAAGGCAACCATTCCAGATTTGAAACAGTTTTGTAAAATTGTTGATTTATAAAATAAATACATGTCTGCCCCCCTTGAGGCTAAAACAAATTATAAGCGGATTTGCAAGAGAGTTTTACTCCAACGACTTTTCTTGTTAAGTGGTGTATACTTCTGATTGAATCTTAGGAAAAAAATTTAGTATAACTATTGACATCTTACAAAAATAAGGGTATAATTGTCAGGATATGAAGAATAAACACTATAAATTTGTTGATATTTTTGCAGGTATTGGAGGATTCCATATTGCCTTAGAGAGTTTAAACGCAGAATGTGTTTTTGCTTCAGAGAAGGATACATTTGCTAGAAAAACATATTATGATAATTTCTTTTCAAAAAATCCCAATTTGTTTGAGAGTGGTAATTTTAATGATGATATTTTACAAGTTAATCCAGAGTGTATTCCTGACTTTGATATTTTATGTGCAGGATTTCCTTGCCAACCATTTAGTCAAGCAGGTTTTAAGAGAGGGTTTGACGAGGAGCATGAATCACGTGGAAATATGTTCTTTGTACTAAGGAATATTATTAGCGTAAAAAGACCAAAAGCTATTTTTCTGGAAAATGTTCGCCATTTAGAAAAGCATGATAGTGGTAGAACTTTTGAAGTTATTAAAAATACCATAGAGAAAGAGTTGGGCTATTCTTTCAATTATCAAATAGTGAAAGCTTCCGATCACGGATTGCCTCAACACCGACCGCGCCTTTACATGGTTGGCTTTCGCGATGAGAGTTCATCGGATAGTCTTTTTAAATTTCCCAAACCTGAATCCTTAAGAATGACAATGTCTGACATTTTTGGTGCCAAGTGTCCAAAAAGAGTTGGTTTCACTTTAAGAGTCGGTGGAAGAGGATCTGGGTTAAATGATAGAAGGAATTGGGATTCTTACTTGGTTAATGGTGAAGAGAAAAGATTAACTGTAAAAGAAGGTAGGAAAATGATGGGATTCCCTGATGATTTTATTTTCAATGTTTCTGAAACTCAAGCAATGAAGCAACTTGGGAACAGTGTTGCGGTGAATGCAATCCGTGCTACAGCTAATAAAATCATAGAATATCTTGATCTTTATTACGCTGAGGATGGCGAGTGCAAGCGCAAGGATTTAGTGTTAGATTTAGTTAGTGCCTAAAGATTCGAGTACGAGATTTAAATCTCTAAATAAAGGGGAGTGGAGTGAAGTTTACACTTTTCTTAAGTTATGCGTGGACCGATATATGCCTTTAGCGGATGCTGATTTAAATGCAAAAGATTACGGTTTTAAAATTCTACGGGCTTCGCTTTCGGACTTGGATATTGTCTATGATTTGACTAAATCTGGTTATATTGAAAAAATAAGTGCTCATAACTTGAGTAAGTTAAACTTGTTTCAAATAGCTAATCTTGACCTGAAAGAAATTTTTGCTGAATTAGTAGGTGCGAAAGGAAGTTCATTTGTAATAGAATCCTTGACTGCGCCTGTGGAGCTGTTTGGATTAGAGAAGGTAAAATCATCAAGCCAGAAAAAAAGTGATATAAATCTCTTAGTAAAAAGTACCAGCGATTCAAAAGAATTTCAGTCAGGATTTAGTATTAAGTCAAAGTTGGGACAGCCTTCAACTTTATTGAATGCTTCTCAAGCGACAAATTTTATTTTTAAGTTATGTAATTTTCAAGGAAATATAACAAAAATTAACTCAATCGAAAATTCTAAAAAAATCAAAGAAAGATTGGAAGCATCTATTGCAAGCTCTCAAAGCTTTTTATTTGATAAGACTTTTAGCCCTATCCTTGAAAATAATTTAAAAAAAATTGATACAAATTTACCAAAACTTGTCTCTGAAATGTTGATTAGCTATTTTTGTAAAGGATATAAGACTCTTAGTGATATTACTTCCGATTTGCATGAAGGCAGGTTATGTAAACAGCTGGAACTAGATTACGAAAATTTGAGATATATTTTCACAAAGTTTTTAATTGCAATTGCACTAGGTATGTTCCCAAAATCAGAATGGGATGGGTATTACGAGGCAGATGGATGCATTGTATTAAAACAAACTGGTGATATTGTTTGCCTCCATGTTCTTGAAAAAAAGGATCTTGGTGATTATTTATTTAAAAACACCTACCTAGATACCCCCTCTTCTACCAGGCATAAATTTGGCGAAGTGTATGAAGTGAACGGTGAATATTTTTTTAACCTTAACCTGCAGATCCGCTTTAACAATTAGTTAGTTATAGTGATCTAGAGTCTCTATGATTCTTTTTGCTATTGATTTTATTACTGGAACACTGACAGAGTTGCCAAATTGTTTATAAGCTTGAGTGTCAGAAACAGGTATTTTAAACTTTTCAGGAAAACCTTGTAGCCTGGCCCATTCTCTAGGAGTAAGTCTTCTTACGTAATCTTTGTTGATATCACCTTTTAAATTTGTGACAGGAGTCAGGTCCGTCAATCTTTTATCAATTGTAAGATTTCTCTCTTTACCCATTCCCCCCACTACTATTGCATTGGATATTCCATCAGGATTTAGAATTTCAAAACCAAAACCATTTCCTTTGTCTTCATGACGCTGTTTGTGTTTCACTAGGGTGTTTAAATAAGTTTGGGAAATATAATATTTAGATGATACTGGTTTTTTATCGATTATATCTTTTAACTTCTTTCTTTTAGTGTTTTGGGGGAATTTGAAATTTGAAGGTTTATCAAACCCAACTATGTATATTCTTTCTCGATTTTGTGGTACTCCGAAATCTTTAGAATTTAGAATTTTCCACGAGACATAGTAGCCTAAATCTTCTTCTAGGACTTTAAGCATTGTGTTTAACGTTCTTCCTTGATTATGGAATGTTAACCCCTTCACATTCTCTAGAAGAAATGCTTTAGGTTTTTTTTGTTTAATTATTTGGGCGATATTGAAAAACAGGGTGCCTCTAGTGTCAGAAAAACCATTCTTGTGTCCAGCAATTGAAAATGATTGACATGGAAATCCTGCACATAAAATATCAAAATCTGGCAATCTCAATATTTTAGATTTATTCAAAAGAGTAATGTCGCCATGTGGATTTTCACCAAAATTTTCAATATAGGTTTGGCAAGCATATTTATCGATCTCTATTGAATAGACATTATTTACTCTGTTTGTCTGTTCAAATCCTAATCTAATGCCACCGATGCCAGCACATAAATCTATACTTAAGTATTGCTTTTGCTTGTTGTTAGTTGGCATTCAAGAGTTCATTATATCCAATTCTAGTGTTTGTACAAACAAACTATTCTGTCTAATTTTACACCTTGATCTTTATCAAGGTAGCTGGAGAAATAACGACTTGAGCTTGGTATGTCATCGTTGATTATTAGCTCAACATTGAAGCCTGCTTGTTCTGCCTCTTGAGCGATAATTTCTGCTGTAATAATTTTATATGATCCAGACGAGGATTTTTTTATAATATCCCCAGCAACGTAAAATGCCCAACAGTCATTTTTTAAAACCGTAAACGCGCTTTGTAAATGTTGTGAGATTGCTGTTCGGTATTTGTATTCGGAAGATGTTTCAAGTGATTGAGTTCTAACGTCTTTATAGTCAAAACCCAGATACCATTCTCTAAGCCAGTTATCCCAGGAATAACTTTGTGCTGCAAAGTAAGGAGGACTAGTTACAATTAGATCTATTGCATTATTGAATTCATTCGGTAGTGTTATAGCAGAACCTAAGATAGATCTTCCTTCGGTACTTATGCCCCCATGTTCTAATAATTTGGCTGATCTTCTTTTTAAGCACTCATAAATATTTTTTTGTGGTTTAATCAAATTATTTTCAGATGCATATTTCTCAACATATTTTGGGGACATGCTGTAGCTATGTGAGCATTGCAGGGATAAGCTGTCGTTTGATGATCCATGCAGTATTCCTAATAGTACACCAGTCCAATATTGTGCAAGCTTTGTTTCTTGGCTAATTAATCTTTGTTCATGTTGAGGACAGTTTTTGTAATCTAAATGTCTTAAAGAAAAATAATGATCAATGTTTTTTCTGAAGCCAAGAATTTGTTTCAATACATCATCATGAAAAAAAACTTTCACATCATTTGGTACATTTTTAAGTGATATTTTATGTTTTGGCAACCCTTCGAGAAAGCTGATGGAGTCCTCAATCGAGATTTTATGAATTTTAGCTGCTGTCAATATATACGCCTCTGGTGCAATATCGATGCCTATTCCCTTTCTTTGTCTCAAGCATGCTTCTAATGCTGTTGTACCTTTACCTGAAAATGGATCAAGGATATTGTGCTGAGGCAAACTAAATCTTTCTATGAAATATGATGATAAGGCGGCAGGAAAAGAACCTGTTCTCGATGCCATTCCATGTAAGCTATGTCCTGAATTTCTTTTTTGACTTTTCCAGGTATTAAGTAAATCAAAACTACTTGTATATAATCGATTCTTATGTTTATAAATTTTATTTGTCTCAATGAAGTCTAAAATATGAGGTTTGAAACTTCGATTGGTTTGTAAAAGAACCATACTTTAAAAGTCGTTCTTGGGCCCAAGGTGTTCCTGTAATAATTAATTTGACAAATCTCTAGAATGTGCTCTTTGATTTTGTGAGCTGAGTCAACTCCATGACTCCAAAGATTGGAGTTGAATGAAATTGCACGGAAGAATCATATCGACAAAGTGTTAATAAATCATATTTAATTGAAAAAGTTATAAACTGAAATCAGACTCCTTGATTTGGCTCCGCGAGAGGACTGCGGTGAAGAGCTTTTTTAGGTTGAAATAGGGTCTTTAACAGACTGCCAAACATCTTTAATTAATTTATTTTTGCCCTTTGAGTCTGTAATACTTAAATGAAACTTTGCCGAGTCAAAATTTTTAAAATAATTGATAATGTCCCCAGTGCTTGTCATGTGATATTCAATTTCTTCAGAAATAAATCCATTCCCTGGGACTGTTAGATGTTTATCAAGACATTCTATATTGTAGTTTAATTGCATTGAAGATGTGCCCAATAAAGTTTTCTCTTTAAGAGTTTTAAACTTAGTTTTTGGAGGGATGAGGATTTGATTGTTCTGTCCGAAATCAATTATTAATTTTGGTTTGAGAATCGCACCAGCAGCTGTTCCTGTATTCATCAAAGTTAGCTCTAGGAAGAAGACGGCAGTTTCATCAGTAAACTTTTCCTTTAATTCTAAGTGGCTTAATTTTTTACTCTTTTCATCTTCATAGTTTCTAAAATAACTTGGTGCAAAAATATGTTCTTTGATAATGATTTCAGGATTATTAGTTTTATTAAAAAAATATATATTGAGCAAAATTGATAAGGCTGCAGTAATTGCAACAAGTAAGTTAGTTAAATCAGAAACATTTATATCCACTTGAATATTTATAGCAAATATTTCTTATATGTTTAGAACTACCGCGCCAGCTTCGCTGGCTTGCTTCCCTTTTGATTTTTTGAGCTTAGTTTCACATGTCTGACTGGTAACAGCAGCAGCCATGATGAAACTAAGCTCAAAAAATACTGTAATCATGAACTGCACAGCAAAGACAGTTTTATTAAATGACAGCTTTGCAGTCTGCGAGCCGCGTAGCGGCGAGCTGGCGAGGCGAGCGCAGCGAGCCGAGCCTTGGCTCATACGCTTGGGTCTGATCGGTAATACGGAATGGTACGGGTTTTGGCGCCGCGCTCGAAGATACTTGCTTGTAGTTTGTTCGCAAGCTCACAAACTACTGCGTAAAGAATTGGAATAAGTAAATCGGCTTCTTTGCATCCGCCGCTTTACTTATTCCATATTTTCTATGCATCTTCGAGCGCGGCGCCAAAACCCGTACCATTCTGACACAAATGATAAAATTTTTAATAGAGTTCTTTAGAACCCTATCTATGGTCCAAAAGATCTAAAAGAACTATATCAAAATCTTTGATTTTGATATTTTTGTTAAGCGGATTCCGCATTAAAACTTTTTTTTAGCGAATCCTTAAGCTTCTAAAATATCTAGCCAAATAAATGAAGGAAGAAAAAAGACTAGATGAAGAGATCAAAAAGCAACTAGAGAATATTGGGTTTAGTCATGATATTTAGGAGGCAAGATGAACCTAGAGAAACATAAACAAAATACATTTGAAGAAATAAAACATTTTAGTGATGATGGTCAAGAATATTGGTTAGCAAGAGAGCTTGCAAAGGTATTAGATTATACAGATTATAGAAATTTTCTAACAGTCATATCAAAGGCAAAGAAATCTTGTAAAAACAGTCAGCAAGGGGTTTTGGACCATTTCGTTGACGTCACCAATATGGTCCAAATCGGCTCAGGGACTGAAAGAGAGTTAGATGACGTCAAACTCTCTCGTTATGCTTGTTACTTAATAGTACAGAATGGAGACCCGCGCAAGGAGATAATCGCAAGAGGTCAGACTTATTTTGCAATTCAAACTCGCAGGCAAGAATTAGAAGATGATGCAAGCTTTAAATCTCTAAGTGAAGATCAAAAAAGATTATTGCTTCGTAACGAATTAAAAGAACACAATAAAAACTTAGCTTCAGTGGCAAAGGATGCTGGTGTGCAAGCAGGCAGAGATTTTGCGATATTTCAAGATCACGGCTATAAAGGTCTATATGGTGGACTAGGAGCCAAAGACATCCATGTCAGGAAGAAGCTCAAAAAAAGTCAGCAAATCCTAGATCATATGGGCAGTACAGAACTTGCCGCTAATTTATTCCGAGCAACACAAGCAGAAGAAAAACTTAGACGAGAAAATATACAAGGCAAAACAAAAGCTAACCAAACTCATTATGAAGTGGGCAAAAAAGTTAGGCAGACCATCAAAGAACTTGGCGGCACAATGCCAGAAGAGCTTCCAGTAGCAGAAACGAGTATAAAACAAGTAGAGAGAGCTAGTAAGAAGTTAAAAAGCAAGAAGGAAGATTTGAACTAGGGTACAAATTGTACCCCGTCCATGTATTGATTAAATTTATTATTGATTTCATTCATTGAATCACAGGGTCGTACTCAAACAATCATCTTGCCAAATCAATTTTTGTTTTTCAGCAGAAATATTTCCGCCCGATAAAATTATCAAGAAGTTTTTCTTGGAGCTAAAAGATTGTTCTTGGATAAGTTTTACTACAGCCGCCATCGCCAGCGCAGAACTCGGTTCTACATTGATCTTCAGCAAATGAATCAGCCATTGGGTCCAGTAAATAATATCTTTTTCTTCAAGCTCCAAAAAATAATCCAAGCGCCTTAGATACTCAAATGTTATATCAGCGACTTTTAGCGTCATCACCCCATCACAAATAGTATTGGGGCTATGCTCGAAGCCCCAAATCCGACCCTCACGCAAGGAGCGCGCCGCGTCGTTTGCTAGAACCGGCTCTGAGCCGATGATCTGGGCTCTTGAGTTTTTTTGGCGCGCGGCCAAATAAGTCCCGCTCAGCAGTCCGCCTCCACCGCAAGGCGCCGAAATAAAATCCATTTCCAGTTCCAAATCTTCCAAAGCCTCATAGCAAGCGGTCCCTTGCCCTTCAATCACAAAAGGATTCGCGTAAGGATGTATAAAATAGGCCCCCGCTTTTATGAAATCTTCGACCCGAGCTTCAGCTTCTAGCCGGTCTTCAGTGATGATGAGGTTTGCGCCGTAGTTTTTGGTGGCTTGTTTTTTTAGATCAGATGCGTATCGGGGCATGAGTACTGTCGCTTCTATCCCGAGGGTGCGCGCCGCAAAAGCCACTCCCTGAGCGTGATTGCCAGAGCTGAAGCAGACGATTTTAGGCGGGAGTTTATCCTCTTCCTGCAGGCGCAACAAGCAATTCATCGCCCCGCGCGCCTTAAACGCGCCGACTTTTTGGAGAGCTTCGACTTTAAAAAAGAAATTATGCCCTAGCTTTTCATTGAGCCAGCTAGAGCTCATAATCGGCGTGCGGATTATATAAGGAGAAATTCGCTTGCTGGCTTGGGCGATATTGATTTCTTGCACGATACAACAAATTTTACCAGGCTCTGCGGATTTTATCTTGTATAATTATCGAGTGAATATATCTCAAAATTAATTTATTATTCAAATGCAAACTATTAGTACCAAAAATGCGGCTAAAATTTTTTTACCCTTTATTTTTGGAATTAGGGTGGAGAAGCCTGGTCGCCAGGGTCCCGTTGTTAAGGTTATACCTGATATTTCTGATTATGCATGGTTTAGGCAAGGGTTACGTCAAATACATAGTTTTCAAGGACCTCCAATTAGTGAGGAACCTCCTCAAAGAAAAGACCTTGCCCAAGCTACAAGTTTACAAGGAAATGATAAGGGGGTTTTTTTCTTGCAAGACGAAGGTGATAATCGTGTTAAAGGGGTTTTACCAGATACTTTTTTATTAGGTTCTGTACATGCTAAAAAAAATAACGAAAGAAACAAATGGAGAAAAATTTTAATAGGAGATTTATCAAAATTTGCAATTAAAAGAATTTCACGTAATCCTGATTACGATGATGCTGAGTTAATGGAATCAGCAAAAAAGATATTAAATAATCAAATTAATTTGTTTTTGATAAGCGCTTCAATTTTTAAAAAAGCTCAAACGCCTTTAGATAATTAGGTGTACTGAATTTTTAAACCAAAATTTTTAATTTCTCTTTCCATGTCTCCGTAAGAGTTTTAATAAATATAATTATAGCAAATTTATCATCTAAAGTAAACCTCAAA
>Ga0172372_10009736_pt1 | contig 12452 bp, 10 predicted proteins | sample LakKiv5m_2_FD_114544 | JGI IMG/M metagenome (GOLD analysis project Ga0172372, IMG submission 114544) | Freshwater microbial communities from Kabuno Bay, South-Kivu, Congo - kab_092012_9.5m | ecosystem: Environmental > Aquatic > Freshwater > Lake | place: Democratic Republic of the Congo...
AAAACATAACGCATTGTGTGGTGGCGATAGATACCCTGGGATGCCCTTCAGAGGATTGCGTGGATATCCCGGTTGACCTGCTGGTTAACATGCCCAATGCCTTTACCCCGAACGGAGACGGGCTGAACGATGTTTTCCGCGTGCCCGCTTCGGTGCCCTGCGAGGAACTGCTGCTTTTCCAGGTGTTCAACCGCTGGGGTGAACAAGTGTTCAATTCGTCACTGTTTGGCATCGGCTGGGACGGGACGTACCGAGGCAAGCCCCAGGAAAGCGGGGTGTACATTTACCGGGTGGAATTGCTCTGCGGCGAATTGCAGCAGCGCAAGTCGTTTACCGGCACGGTCACGCTATTGTACTGAAACCGGGTGGTTCAGCCGCTTCGGACTCCTGCAGAATCAGCGGCTGGCACGGTCCTTAGCCCACCACCGGCATCATCTTCTTGTAGCGGTACACGCCATCCAAGTGTTTGGAGTTGTTCACGGTCAGGTCCAGGTCTTTGATGAGCCCGGAATCCAGACCGTACACCCAACCGTGTATATAGGGGAACTGGCCATTCGCCCATTCTTCCTGAATGAACGAGACCATGCTGAGGTTGTTAACCTGCTCGCGGATGTTTAACTCCACGAACCGGTTGCAGCGCTCTTCTTCCTCTTCGATGGCCTCGAGTTCATCATGGTGCAGGCGATATACGTCTTTGAGGTGCACCAGCCAGTTGTCCAGGAAGCCGAAGCTCTGGTTGCTCATGGCCGCCTTGACGCCGCCGCAGCCGTAGTGGCCGCACACAATGATGTGCGAAACGTGCAGGTGTTTGACCGCGTAGTACACCACACTCAGCAAATTGGAATCGGTGTGCACCACCAGATTGGCGATGTTGCGCTGCACGAAAATGGACCCGGGCAGGGCACCGGTAATTTCTGAGGCGGGGACCCGACTATCCGAGCAGCCGATCCATAGGTAGGTGGGGCTCTGCCCGGTGGCGAGTTGCTCAAAGAAGTCAGGAATCATGCGGTTGGTGTTCCGCACCCAGGCTTTATTGCCTTCCAGGAGTGATTGAGCGCGATTGGGCATAGGTAGAGAATGGATAAACAGTGATGAAGGAAAGTACTCCCTAAAGATAGTAAAACTGCCGTACGGTCGGATAGCTGCCAGCGCCCGATAAAAAATTGACCGCAAGAATGCCCTATCTTGTTCGCACGGGCCGCTTGGCGGAATTTTGTGCGGCCATCAAGTTTTTCGCATGCATATTCAAATTCTCAACGGTCCAAACCTGAACCTTTTGGGCGTTCGCGAGCCCGGTATTTACGGCAAACAGACCTTTGAAGAGGAGTTTGAGCAGTTGCACAAGGAGTTTCCCGGCCTCCAGCTGGCCTATGCGCAGAGCAACCACGAAGGCGAGCTCATCGACCGGATCCACGAAGTAGGGTTCAGCCCCGGCGGGATCGTCCTAAACGGCGGGGCTTTCAGCCACACCTCCATCGCGCTGGCCGATGCCATCCGCGCCATCAACAGGCCGGTGGTGGCCGTGCACATCAGCAACACGTTTGCGCGCGAGAGTTTCCGCCATGTAGATCTGCTGGCCCCCGTCTGCGTGGGGCTGATTGCCGGTCTGGGCATGGACGGCTACCGCCTGGCGGTCGATTTCCTGCTTCGCCGTTACGGCAAGGAGCCGGGCTTGCAAGAGGCCTGATTCTTTCGGGCGAAGGGGACCTGTGGCGCTTGGCAGCCTTTTCGCCCGGCTTTACCGGAGTTGCTGCCAGCTCTTCCGGCCCAACACAAACACCTGCCAGACGAGGCTGCCCCGGTACCAACCGGCCTTCCGGCTCCGATCCGGGCCAATGCGGCACTTTTCCACCAGCAGATCCGTTTGCCGGGCATTGCGCAACCACTGGCGCAGGTTTCCGGCCGTGTTCCAGGCCCCGTTCCAGGCCGCCTTGGCCATGTGGGGTTTGCCAATCAGCCATTCGCGAAGGGCCGCGACGCCATCCAGGACCAGGCGCAAGGGCAGAAGCCAGACCAGGCGGCCAGCGGGCAGGTTTTTGACCAGCATCCTGCCGTTGTTGCGGAAGTTCAGGTAGAGTTTGCGCGGATTGTCGCGCTCCAGACTGCCGCCTCCAACGTGGTAAACCGTCGATTCAGGCACGTACACCACTTTGTAGCCGGCCCTCCGCACCCGCCAGCACAGGTCAATTTCTTCCATATGGGCGAAAAAGGCCTCATCCAGGCCGCCCAGGTCCCGGTAGAGCTCCGCCCGGATGAACAGCGCGGCTCCGCTGGCCCAAAAAATCTCACAGCTGTCCTCGTACTGGCCGGTATCTTTTTCCAGGTGATCAAACAGGCGACCGCGGCAAAAAGGGTAGCCCAGTGCGTCCAGCATCCCGCCCGCCGCCCCGGCGTACTCAAAGAATTCCCGGTCTTTTTCGGCCCTGATTTTGGGCTGCGCGGCCCCTACCGACGGATCGGCATCGAGGGTACGGAGCAAGGGCCCCAGCCACCCGGGCTCGACCGCGACGTCCTGATTGAGCAGCACAAAGTACTCGGCTTCAATCCGGGTTAACGCATAATTGTAGCCCCCGGCAAAACCCAGGTTCTTTGGAATGACCAGAATCCGGACCTGGGGAAAATTTTCCGTAACAAAACTTACGGATTTATCCGTCGAGGCATTGTCGGCCAGCCAGATTTCTACCTCACCGCTCTGGTTTGCCACGGGCCATGCAGCATCGCGCGCCTGGTCCGAGGAACGTTCCGCGATTAAGTCCGAACCCGAGCAGACTGACGGCAAGAATTGCTCCAGAAAGCGCAGGCCGTTCCAATTGAGAATGACTACGGCTACCCGCACCGGTTTAGCGAGAGAATCTGTCATGAGCAGGGTTCAGAAGCGCGGGTGCGGGGCGGGTTTAGTCGGAACACAAGCTTTTTACGGGCATCTGCCTGCGGAGTTGCCCATGGTGTTACCGGATGGGACTAAGTTTCTCTAGGGCTTGCCCTGGTTAAAAATACTGTCTCCGGCATCATCCTCCAGTTGCCCGGCATTACCCCCATAGCTGTTCTGCGGACTCTGCACATCGAAGTTATTCAACAGCGAGGGATTGGTGGTTTTGGCATAAACCAGCATCTTCCAGCGCGGTTCCTGCAATTCGCCAATGGCATTGCTGTGCAGCAGCCGGTAATTGTTCGTTACCAGGGTGGGCTCGTAAAAAATGAAGCGAACATTGCTTTGGCCATCGGGCAAAGTGTAGTATTGCCAGATTTCGTAGGGGAAAGCACCGGGTTCATTCACCCGGGTCACCACATCGTTGGGTTCGCCATACTGCAACATGACCCTTCCCCGGTCGGTGCGGTATCCGAGGGTAGAAGTAGTTGAGTATAAAATATTGGTTTTTTGTACGCGTTCCAGGTAGCTTAACCAGGCTTTGTAGGCATCAACAGTATCGCGGCGAAGCCAGAAATTGTACAGGAACCGCTGTTGAAGCACTGTATCCCCGTTGGCCTTCAGCGAGCTGAGCATGTATTGGTCCTGGGGTTCAGCAATCGGGGTAATGAAATCCAGAAAGCCGTTGAGCTGTTCGGCCGAATAGCGCTGCGCCCAGGTATTGCCCACGTCCAGCATGGCGATGTTTTCCAGTTTGCTGACTGCCCGGTTATTGACGCGTTGGAAAAAGGCCCTCCGGCTTTGCAACACGTCGTTGCTTCGGCTGCGAATTTCCAGGACGGCCTCATAATTGCCGGTGGGCAGGTCTTTCAGGTCAAATTCGCGCAGCACCGGAACGACTTCGCTGGATTTAATTTTTTGATATTGCCAGAAATTCGGATTTATCTGTTCGGATCCACGCTCCCGGATGGAGAAAGTCAGCAGGAGCTCTCCGTCGTTTGGCTGGGGTTCCAGACCGTAGTACTCCGCATACACGATCAGTTTTTCGCGCTCTGGCGGGAAAAAATTGATGGCATAAGGAAGCATATCCATGCCGTTTCGCGTAAATGGCCCGGCCTCTCTGGCCTTCTCGTAGCGATCCACAAACTCCAGATCGGAGAATGTGGGAAGCACGCTGTAATCGTTCTGAAGCGTCTCCACGTACTGTTCGGAATTGCCCGGGTTCGCCACATCTTCGACCCAGATTTCCAGCGTAAGACCTGACCGGGGAAGGGCCATGCGGCGCTGATCGACCAACGCAAAATCAATGGCCGTGGTGTCGGAAACCAGGGAGCTTTCCAATTGGTATTTCTGAAAATCAACTACGTTATCCCCATCGCGCAGCAGTACCGTGACCGCGGAAGTGGCTTTGTACCGGTTCGGGCCTTGTTCTACATAGCGCAAAGCCTTTCCGTGGATGTTCAGGTAAACTTCCACATAGGCACCGGAAGCCGGATGCATAAAGGTGGCATGCCGCACGCTGAGGCCGTTTTTCAGGTTCCATTGCCCCTGAGCCTGGAGCGGAAGGGCCAGCGTGCTCCACAACAGCAGCGCGAACAGGGTAAGGGCTGCGGGCGTGCCAGGGAGGGAAACGCCGTTGACCTTCGGGCAAATCCGCGTCAAGCCGACCAGGCCCTTCCCCGGAAGGAAAGCCACGCGGAAGGCCGATAATAGGTGTTTTGGGCATTTCATCGCAAGCAATTGACGTATTTTGGCCGGCCTTCTGCCAAATGGGCAGACTGCTCTCATTACCCCCTAAATTTACACCGGATGCCGGAGAACTCCGGTTTTTTGGCCGCAGGCTCCCTCCTCCGAATGTCAAATTTGCCATGCCAACACCTGCTCAAGACACTACTCAAGACCCTGCCCAAGACCCTGCTCAAGCCCCTGACCCAAACCCCGCTCAAGCCCCGGACCAATACCCCGCGACCGCGGTTTTGCACACGGCGGTGATGGAGACGCAGTACCTTCCCCCGCTGGAGACTTTTGCCCGCCTGTTGACTTATCCGCGGGTGCGCTTTGAAGCCTGCGAGCATTGGGTCAAGCGCTCCTACCGAAACCGGGCCCATGTGGCCGGGCCCAACGGCATGCTGGTCATGAGCATACCGCTCGTGCGGGCCGGGGGCGACCGCCGGTTGAGCGGGCAGGTGCGCATTGCCTATGCCGAACCCTGGCTGCGCGAACATTGGAATACGCTGGTAGCGGGGTATCGACGTTCGCCATTTTTTGAATATTATGAGGATCGTTTTGAACCTTTGTTCAATGCGCACTACGACCGCCTCATCGATCGCAATACGGCCTTGTTCGGGTTTTTTGCGGAGGCGCTGGGCTGGTCCGTCGATCTGGGCCAGACCGAGTATTACGACACCCGGGTGCCCATGGGTTGCGTTGATTTTCGCAATGCCGTTTTGCCTGGCGGCGGCCGGCCCGATCCCTTCTACCGACAGCCGGAATACGAGCAGGTGTTTGGAAGCCGGCATGGATTTCTGCCGGGGTTGAGCATCGCCGATCTGCTGTTCAACGAAGGACCTGCAGCGCGCGATCGCTTGCGGGAGGCCATGGGCTATTCCACCTCGTAGAAGGAGCGTCTACCCTAAAGTCCTTAAACCATGTAGGACCAGGCCGAATAAGGCGCTGATCCCGATCCAACGGATCATGTTGACCTTGAAACGGGCCAGGGCCACAAGCGAAACCAGCATCCATCCTGCGGCCAACCCGTCCAGTCCGGCAAATTGGAAACTGCCCTGGAAGAGCACTTCTCGGGCCAGGTAAAGCGTCAGGTTCAAAATGACCCCAACCACGCCGGCGGTGACCAGGCTTAGCGCCGCGGTGAGCGTTCGGTTTGCCTGGGTCTTTTCAATCAGCGGCGCTCCGGCAAAGATGAACAGAAAGCAGGGCAGAAACGTATAAAAAGTTGTGGTTGCCAGGCCGAGGAGTCCCATGCTGATGCTCTGGTCAAAGTGGTTGTAGCCGGCCATGTAGCCTACAAAGGTCAAGATCATGACCAGCGGGCCGGGCGTGGTTTCGCCAAGGGCCAACCCGTCCACCATTTCGGTGCTGCTCAGCCAGCCGAGATGTTCGACACTCACCTGGGCCACATAAGGAAGGACGGCATAGGCGCCGCCGAAGGTGACCAATGCAGCCTGGCTGAAGAACAGCGACAGGGTTTTCCAGAAACTGAAGTCTTCGGAGAAGGCAGCAAACAAGCCGAACGGCAAGAACCACAGCGCGACGCATATCCCCAGCGTGCGAAGCAGTTTTCCGGTCCGGAAGCGGGTGTGCGGCAGCAAAAGTCCGCTGTGCAACAGGTACGCTTCTTCGTTTAGGGCGGCAGTTGCGGAGGGTGCGGAAACCTTTCGCCCGGCATGGTCATTTGGTCCGGAAGCAGGAGCCAAGGTCAGCCAAGAGGGTCGGAAGCGGTGCAGCAGCAAGGCAAACAGCAGGATGCTGACCATAAGCAGGGGGAAGGGCAGCCGGAACACGAACAACGCCGCAAACGATGCGAGAGCGAGGAGCAGGTGAAGGAGGGTGTTCAGCGAGCGCCGGGCAATGCGGTAGAGGGCTAGCAAGACAATGGCTACCACGGCTGGTTTTAATCCGTAAAACAGCGCGTCCACCGCAGGCAGGGTGCCGTACAGCACATACAAGGTGCTCAACAGCCCAAGCAGCAGCATGGAAGGCAGCACGAAGAGCAGGCCACCGGCCAGCCCGCCGCGTGTTCCATGAAGCAACCAACCGGTGTAAGTGGCTAACTGCTGAGCCTCGGGTCCCGGCAAGAGCATGCAGTAGTTGAGCGCATGGAGGAATTTTTGATCGCTGATCCAGCGGCGCTTTTCCACCAGGTATTCGTGCATGATGCCGATCTGTCCGGCCGGTCCGCCAAAGCTGATCAGGCCGAGTTTGAACCAAAAGCGAAGGGCTTCGGCAAAGGAGGGGTATTTCGGGGCAGACACAGGTTAGCGGTAGTCCAGGGTTCCCGGATGGTAAGAGATTTTGGCGCGCTGTTGCACGAGGCTGCGGTCCAGGCTGACGGAGCGGAATTGCTCCTTGGCAAAGAAGGGCATCTGATCGGCGTAATGGGGGCTCCCAGGATCGGCCGAAGCGCCGTAAGCATTGATGGTGCGAATTTCGACCGCTTGGTCCGGATGAAATTTAATCAATTGCATGTAGCCATCGCCGCTTTTAATGCGAAACTGGCCTTTGGGCGCACCGTTCAGGCTGGCATCCGCGGCCCGGGCTACCTCAAAGCCTCCGCCGGCAGGGTAGGAGTGCTCGCCCCGGATGTAGCGCTGCACCTCACCCAGAGGGACATCAAGCCGGCCGTGATGCTTCAACAATAGCGCGCGCGCTTCTTTCAGTGCCTTCAGCGCATCGGCCTCAGGAACCGGTTCTTCGCGGATCATCAGAAAGGCAAAGGGCAACTTGCTTTCGCGCGCCAGAAAATAGTGCGTCACCATCGGCAGGGTAGCGGTTCTGCTATCGGCTTCGGCGTTCAGGTCCCACTGTTGATACTGTCGGATAGCATCGGCCAGATCGGGATGCAGATCGGGATCCAGGTCAAAGAAGGTGCGGAACCGGTCGCGGAACTGCCCGTTCGGGTGGTAGCGTTTGTCAAACTTCAGTGCCAGGAAGTCCGACCAGGTGAAGGGGCCCTGGTGGGCTTCAAGCAGCGCCTTGAGCCGCTCTCCGCGGTTGTAGCTGAAGCGCTGGAGGCCGGCGAAGTCGCCGTTCCAGTTGCAGGAGGCCCCGGAGGCTTCCAGGGGCGTGTTGTTGGCGTTGTACACATAGCCGCATTCGGGATTCAACACCACGGGTTTTTCGGCGTAAGGCAGCAGTTCGGTCCATTTGTGGGCCGAGGAAACGCCCGCCACCGGGCTCGTCCAATCCAGGGCAGGATCCCGAAGCGGGTAGGCACCATTGCTCTGGAAATAGATGTTTCCCTCGGTATCGGCATAGATAATGTTGAAGCTGGTGATGCCTTCGCGCTGCACCTCGGCTTCAAATTCCTGCAGGCTGGTAGCCAGGTTCATGCCGTGCCATTGTTCAGCCGCCCGGATGTTTTCGTACGCGTGAAAGCGCAGGGCATAGACGCCGTGTTTGGCGCGGAAGACAGGGCCGTATTCACTGTTTTCCAAGGTTCGTTTCACGCCCAAAACAATTGGCCCGAGCTTGACGTGCAGGCTGATTTTGCGGGTCTCGAAGCTGCGCCATTCGCCGTCGTAGCGGTAGCGCCGCTTGTCTTTGGGGTGCATGTCCAGGCGATACACGTCGCCCCATTGGTTGTAGTTAGTAGTGTGCGCCCAGCCCAGGTGCTCGTTGCAGCCCAGGGTAGCGCTGACGGCCCCGGGAAACAGCCCGCCCATCATGTTCAGGCCTTCGTCGCTGATCAGGTGCGCTTCGTACCAGGCAAAGGGGCCTTCAATGGGCTGGTGCGAATTGATGAGGAGCCAGGTGGCCCCGTCTTCGGTGCGTTCAGGGGCGATAGCTATGGCATTGGAGCCTTTGTTGTTAGGGGCATACATGGCGGCAATCTGGTCGTCACGGATGGCTTTGAGCGCCATCCCCACTCCGCCCATGAGCGAAAGGTTGACCGTGTAACCGGTTATGACGTCTTGCGGGGTGAAGGGCAGGGCTCGTTTGACCAGCACCTTTTCCGGGTAACGGGCTGCAAAATCGTTCAGGCCCTGGCAATACGCTTCCAATATTTTCAAAAATTCCATAGAAATATCCCGGTCAAAATTTGCGGCTACAAATTGATCAATGCCCAGGAACTTGACGGCGTAATCGAAGAGCACCCCGTCTTTTCCCAAAACGCGGCCCAGGTTGCCGGAAGCGGAAAGCAGGTTGTGCTGGATGCTGACAAAGTCATCTTCAGCATGGGCCCAGGCCAGGCCGTAGGCCACGTCGGCGTTGGTCTTGCCCACGATGTGCGGCACTCCGAAACTATCCCGATGAATGGTGATGTCCTTCGGGTTGATCTGGGCATGCAGCTCCAGCCCCTGTCCGGGCCAAAGGCCGGCCAGCAGAAAAAGACTGGCAAGGTATCGTAAGATAAGCATAATAAAAAAAATGTTGTAGATATTATTTTAAATGTTATGGTATTCTGCCCGGCTTTTAAAGTTTCGCGTTTTCTTCAGGGCCTGTTCCAGCAAGGCTGCACATTCGCGCTCCAGCCGCGTCAGGGCTGCCGGATCAACCAACTCCTGGGCGATGCCCCATTCCAGCGCCAGCGCCGCATCGTGCCATTGCCCGATGGCCTCTTCCACGGCTTGAAGGTAGCGGACGTTCAACAGAATCTTGCCCTGAATCCGCGGGGGAAGGGCCCCGTATTGATACACCAGGTTTTTGATGGTCCTCCGGCAGTCGTGGAGTTCTTCCACGGAATCCATTCGCCGGAATTGTTGGTGAAGTTGCCGGATGTGCATGCGGAAGTGCCGGCGAAGCTGCTTGTTGGAGCGTGACCGTGCCGAAGCGCGCAACCAGCGGATGTGCCGGCGCACCCAGGCATTGGCCGCATCGGACTGGTGCATCAAATCGCGATCAGCCTTCTGCCCGGCAGACGCTGCGGTATTCACCAAGCGTGCGGATTCCCCGGCCAGGCGTTGCACCGCCTCCCGGTTCAGCGCCTGCTGCCGTACATGCCCCGTTTGGCGGTAGAGCTTGCGAAGCTGCCGCCCGGCCGCCCGTGCCTTGCCAACCGGAGGGTCCGCGCGGTTCAGCGCACGCAACGCGCGCACTTTCTTCATGGCTATGCGCCAGCGGTGCAGGTCTTCGGCCTTGCCGTAGAGGCAATAAGCCAGGTAGTGCAGCTGGAGCAGCATGCCCAGTTGCTTCAGAGCGGCGCGTTGTTCTTTCCTGGAAAACACCTCGCCCAACAAGATACGGCATGCCGGTCAGGGTACCATGAACCGCGCGCGTCCCAACGTCTGACCAGGTGTTTGGGCCAAAACGACAGCCCCCCAGCACAGGGCAATAACCCATAAAATACATGATTTCAATCTATGAAGGTACAGGAATTCGCCTGATACCCCGCACCGTAGCGCTTGTTTTTTAGAAACCCAGACTTAGTCAAGGGGTTAGCATGGCTAGCCAGCAACGTCCAGGATCAGCCAGCGGCACGTGCCGGTAAGCGGGAGAACACGCAAACAAATGGTCCAGAATCTGGACATGCCCAGCACCGTAGATCACCAGGATGCGGTCGTCCGGGCTGCTTGTTATGGCCTGAATCCGGCGGAATATCCGCAGGTTGCGATTGTACCAGTGCAGCGACAACGCATCGGCCCCGCGGGTGTCGCCCAGGGTGAAATCGCCGGTCAGGTACGCCCCAAACCCGCGCTGCAACACCTTAGGAGAATTCAGGTAGAGCAGGTAAGTCAGCAGCGAATGCTCGTTGCTGAGCCGGTCATTGGCCTTGTAAAACGCGCGGTAGCGTTGCGTCAGCGGATCTTCCGGGCTGGAAAAGTCCCAATCCGCGTACAGCGTGTCCAGCAAGGGACGAAGGCATACCGAATCAGGTCCGTCGTACCAGGAATAGACCAGCGGCATGTCGTCCACGCCGTAGAGCGTGTCCAACTGCATCGCATCCAGAATCCGAAAGGCAATCTGCTCGTGCTCATCGCGTCCCAAAACATAGTTTCCCTTCTGGTATTCGCGGTAGCGTTTCATCAGGTACCCGGTGTTTCGCCCGGCCTCGATGGCAATTTTGTTGGGCCGGAAACGCAGCACATGATCCGCGAGCGCGTTCACTTCGGCCTGCCGTTGCGGGCTCAGGATGTCCACCTGATCGCGCTCGGCCACCTGGTGCGCATCCAGGTTGTAGTAGGCAAAGTGGAAGGTGCCCAGGATCATCACCGAGGGAAGGGCCTGGTCAGCCACGAGCCACTGATCGGGATCCGGGAAGGGTTGCGCGTACCCAGACCATCGAAAAGCAAGGGCGATGAGCAGGAGCAGGAGCGAGTTTTTCATGGGGATGAGGGGTGTTTCGTGAAGCATGTAGTCGAACATCCGCCTTTGGCAGACCACAGACCAGAACGGCCTGCACAAAGGCGCTGCGCGGCGGCAGAAGGTGCCATTGTCGCTGCGAATAGCCTGTCCAAGGCCGGGGTCCGTTTGCAGACGGCTTCAGCCTGTTTGCAGACAAACCTGGCAGCACTAGCGATTTTGCCCTAATTTTTGACCAAAATGGCCCCATGACCCGACGCCAGTGGTGGACCGTGAGCCTCTTGTTGATTGCCCATAAACTGTGGCTGCCGACGCTATTATCTGAACGTTTGTTCAGTGGAGATTTTCCGGTTGAACATTTTTTCGGAATTTTTCAGCTGTCTGCCGCCCTGTATATGCTGGTTATGCTGGCCCTCAGCGGCAGGGTGCTGGGGCGCTTTCTTCCCGCCCGCCGCTACCTGGCGCTTGGAGCTGCCCTGCTCGCCCTGGTCCCTTTTTTCATCGCTTTTCGCTACGGTTTGGAGGAATGCCTGTATCCGCTGCTTTTCGGTCGGGGCAATTACCATCCCGACACCACCTTTTCTTATTACGCTGCAGACAATGCCCAATACGCGCTGGTCTATCTGGTCATGGGCGCCCTGCTGTACTTTCTGGATGCCCACATCAGCGATCGCCGCCGACTGGCGGCTCTCGGGGAAGCGAGCCGGGAGGCAGAACTTCAGTACCTCCGCGCGCAGATCAACCCGCATTTTTTGTTCAACAGCCTGAACAACATCTACGCGCTGGTTCAAGAGCAATCGCCACGGGCCTCCGAAGCCCTGCTGCACCTCACGGCCTTGTCGCGGATGCTCATTCGCAGCAAGGCCCACGAAGCAACCGCTGAAGAAGAGCTGCGGGGCCTGGAACCGTATCTGCAGTTGCAGGCGCTGCGTTACCCCTTCCCCCTGCAGCTTTCGGTGGAAGGTACGGGTCAGCTCCACGCGGTTTCTTTGCCGGTCTTCAGTCTTTTGAGCTTTGTGGAAAACATGTTCAAGCACGGCGATCTGAGGGCAGCAGCCAGTATTCGGGTGGAGGAGCGCAATGGACAGCTCGAGCTGACCTTGCGAAACCGCATCGGTCAGGCTCGGAGCAAAGACAGCATGGGAGGCGTTGGGCTGGCGAATATCCGGACACGGCTGGAGCTCCTGTACGGCAACCAGGCAACCCTGAAAGCAGGGGCCCAAGGCGATCACTTTGTGGTGCAGTTGACCATTGCCGCAGCCAGCCATGCACCGTTCCGGCCGACTGCTTCCGGCCCGATGCCTGCGCGGCAGCAGGCGGTGGCACCCGCAGCCCTCGTGGCACCCGAGGCGGCTTCCCGACACCTTCAACCGCGCGTTCAACCATGATCCGGGCCTTGCTTTTGGACGACGAGCCGCTGGCACTGCGCCTCCTGCAGGGGTATGCGGAGAAGGTCGAAGGGCTGCAGGTGGTTGCTGCAGGCAGCGACCCCTTCGCCATGGTGGAAAAAATCCGCAAAGGCGAGGCCGATCTGCTATTTCTGGACATTCAGATGCCAGAGCTCCACGGGATGCAGTTGTTCCGCATTGTGCAGGACCAGATA
>Ga0172372_10009737_pt1 | contig 12451 bp, 6 predicted proteins | sample LakKiv5m_2_FD_114544 | JGI IMG/M metagenome (GOLD analysis project Ga0172372, IMG submission 114544) | Freshwater microbial communities from Kabuno Bay, South-Kivu, Congo - kab_092012_9.5m | ecosystem: Environmental > Aquatic > Freshwater > Lake | place: Democratic Republic of the Congo...
CTATATTTTCATAACATTTAATCGCAGGTATATTATCATTTTTTACTTCCAATTCATATATTTTATTATCTTTATTGTGTAAATTAATATAATGTTGAATATGATTCTGACATATTTTTAATCTTCTATAAAGTGGATTTGTATATACTAAATTAATATATGTTTTATCTTTATCGTAAATAAATCTAGCTATGCTTATAATAACATTTTTTTTATGAACTATTGAATATTTGGTTTCAGTTGTTGGATCAGAATTAATATATTCACGCAATAAATTAAATATCGTAAAATTTGGTTCTTTTCTATAAATTTTAATAGTTTCTTCTAGAGCTATAATCAATTTTGATTTTTCCCTAATTAATTTTATTATCTGATATGGATCCAATAATGTATATTGGTATTTAACTTTATTAATTTTGATATAATTCATATGAATTTTATATATATATATAACAAAAAATAGAATAATAAATATTTTATAAAACAATTTTATACAAATTGACTGGGGTCTGGTAATTTTAATGATTGGTCAAATGGAACTTTTTGAGATAATTTAAGAAGACCTTGAAGAAATTTCCAAATTTTATTTTGATTTGTTTTATCCAATTGTGTCCAATAATTTTTCAATCTACTGATAACATTAAAAACCTCTTTTTGTTGTTCTCCATTTAAAACTTTTACCTCATCCGTATAATCCTTTTTTAAAAAGAAATCCGCATTTTGTTCTTCAATGTATTTTTCATATTCTTTAATATAAATTTTGAAAAAAGCTACCGGATATCGTTCATCATATGTTTTTAACATATTTAATGAAGTTTTCGCAAGTCGGAAATCTTTATCTTCTGGGAATAAAGCAATTACACCCAACACAAAATCATCTAAATATTTATTGAACGCGTTTATATATTGTATGACAGACATATTTTAGTTATTATTGTGATTACTTATATTAAATTTAAACGAATTAAAAAAATTAATTCAATTAATAGATTTATAGGATTTAATGGATTTTATGGATTTATGGATTTATGGATTTATGGAATAAAATTAAATTTCGTTTCAAAAGATTTAATAAAATATTTTTAAATATAAAATAAAAAAATATTCAAACATAAAAATGGCGAATGAAAAGACAAATATTGAAAAATTTAATTATTATCTTAGAGAATTTATTGGACAACTCAAATCAACTTTTCCAGATTTATCCCCTATAATTGAAATTAATTATAAAGATTTTTTTCAAAATACATCAAATAATCTTAAAACTGATTCGTATCTTAAACATTTTATTACACATGCAAATCAATATTCTAATAAAATCGCATCTAGAGATTCAACGATGTTTGATAATTCAATTGAATTATTACCACATTTAGATTTTGGAATGATTTGGAAAATGAAACATATGAGTGAAAGTAGTCAAGAAGCATCTTGGAAATATTTAGAATTATTATATGTAATTGGTCGTAGTTGTATAACGGATAATAATGAAATTCAAGCTATGATTAAAAATTTTAGACAAGGTAAATTATTATGGGAAAATACACAAGAAAATGTAATGAATAAAATGATTGAAGAAATCAGACAAAAGAAGATTGAAAATCCAACCGCTTTTGATGATAAAGATGAAGATGAAGATGAAAAAGGGGCAAAGATTCCGGGGTTACTTGGAAAATTAGCTGATTTTGATATATCAAAAGTATCAGAAATGATTCAAAATAATCCATTAATGAAGGAAATTATGACTGATTTACAAGAGGAATTTAAAGATATTCAAGTTGATGAAAATGATGTAAATAATGAAGATAAAATGACTGATATGTTTAACAAAATGGAAAGTAAAGATATGGCAAGTAAAATTCAAAATGTAATGTCCAAAGTGAGTAAGAAAGTTCGTGAAAATATTGAAACTGGTAAATTCAATCCACAAGACATACAAAATGATTTATTAAGTTCAATTGGTGGTATGGGTCTTAATATGGAAGATATGGCTAAATCTATGGGTCTTAATCTTAATGGAGCACAAAAACAAAATCTTAACCAACTTAAACAACAAAATAAATTAGATGAACGACGAGAACGTTTACGACGCAAATTAGAAGAAAAAAATAAAAAATAAAATTTTAGATTACTATAATTAATAAGTAATATTAATACATTTCTGTTTTTTAGTTTATAACTATAAATAAATCATTTTATTTAAATATTTATGTTTTATGTTTTTAATAAATTGATTATTTGAACAAGAAAGTTCTTGAAGAGAATTCGGAAGTTCTGGTAATACACTTAATTTATTATAACTACAATAAAGATCTTTTAATGAATTAGGAAGTTTTGGTAATACACTTAATTTATTACAATAACAATAAAGATATTTTAATGAATTAGGAAGTTTTGGTAATACAAGTATTCGATTGTTAGAATAATTAAGTGTTTCAAGTGAATTAGGAAGTTCTGATAATACATTTAATTGATTATAATCACAAGAAATATATTTAAGTGAATTCGGAAATTTGGGTAACACAGTTAATTTATTATTATTACAATAAAGTATTTGAAGTGTATTCGGAAGTTTGGGTAATATAGTTAATTTATTAAAATTACAAGAAAGTATTTGAAGTGAATTAGGAAGTTCTGGTAATATGCTCAAATAATTACTAGAACAATTAATCTGAACAACTTTATCATAATTTTCAATCATATCAAATAAATTAAAATAAAATACGTCCCCATTATTTTGATATTTAATTAGGATTATCATTCTAGACAACTTATACTTTTTATCTAAAATGATATGTATAAAGAAAAACCAAATCAATTTTTTAGAACTACATATAAATCATTTTATTTAAATATTTATGTTTATTGTTTTTAATAAATTGATTATTTGAACAATATAAATCGTTAAGTGAATTAGGAAGTTCTGGTAATACACTTAATTGATTATAATCACAATTAAGGTGTTTAAGTGAATTAGGAAGTTCGGGCAATGATATTAATTGATTATTATTACAACTGAATTCGAAACATAAATTTGGAACATTAAATAATAAATTTAATTGATTATATTGACAACGAAGTATTCTGATTTCATTAGAAAGTTTGGGCAATGAAGACAAATAATTTCTATTACATCGTAAATATTGAAGTTTATCTGGAATTTCAGATAATTTTATTAATTGATTATTATCACAAGAAATATGTTTAAGTGAATTCGGAAGTTTTGGTAATAAAGTCAGACAATTGTTATCACAATCAAGATATTGAAGATTATTAGGAAGTTCAGGTAATGAAGATAATTGATTGTTAGAACATGAAAATCCCTTTAATGAATTTGGAAGCTCAGGTAATAGAGTTAATTGACAATTTGAAACATGTAAATATTCTATCGTATTTGTTAAATTTGGTAATAATTTTAATTGTTTAGCACAACAAGTAATTCCATTTAATGAATTAGGAAGTTTTGGTAATACACTTATTCGATTATAATATATCCATAATTGAATGATATCATCATAATTTTTAATATGTTTTTCAATATTATTTATATATGGTGTCTCAAAATATATAGTAGATAGATTAACAATTGCACCATTTTTATATTTACATTGTATTCTAGACATATTTTAATCCTCTGATATACTGTAAATATACTTTATTTTTATTTTTTACATAATAATATTTATTTTATTTCAATTTTTAATTGGATATGTTTTGTCAAAAAAAATTAATTACAATAAATAATCTTATAAAAATAATTATGTTTATGATATTTAATATCTATAAATTTATTTTTAAATAAATTAAATACAATACCTGACTCGGGTAATTCAGGCAGTATTTTTAGTTGATTATCACAACAAGTCAAATACCTAAGTTTGTTCGGAAGTTGAGGTAATGAAGTTAAATTATTGATTCCACAATAGAGAGAAATAAGTGAATTTGGAAGTTTTGGTAATACACGTAATTTATTACTATGACAATAAAGATCTTTAAGTGAATTCGGAAGTTTCGGTATTAAGGATATGTTATTACTTGAAAATTCTAATCTTTCCAATGAATTGGGAAGTTCCGGTAACGAAGTTAAAAGACATTGGTCTGTTCTAATAAATTTAATACTATTTGGAAGTTTAGGTAATGAAGTAATAGGATTCAAACGACAATCCAGTATTACAAGATTTTGTGGAAGTTCAGGTATTGATTTGATATTTGATAAAAAACAACATAACTCACATATATTATTATAATTAGGGATATTATCTAATTTATCAAATTTATAAACACCATTAATTTTTGGAAACTGATTCATTTCATAATCGTCTGTATCATCTTTATATTTTGCATGAATTAACATAGTTGAAATGAGAATAATCTAGATAATGAACTTATTTTATATTTTATTGATTAAATTCTGAAATTTTGTCAATACAGTTAATCTTCCTTTTACTAAATTAATATGGTTAGCCTCATACTAAATATTAAAAAATTGATTTAAGAAATTAATTATAATAAATATATAACTAATTACAAACAACACAAACACAATATAATTTAAATCTTTTTTGACATGTCTAATTTCGAAAGTTTTCTTTTAAATATTTTATCGAGTTTTTATACAAATCTAAATACAAATACAACTGAACCAGAATTTGAAGTAATTCCACCGGAAACAAATTCAAATGGTGAAACAAATTCAACTGAGGAAACAAATGTATGGACTAAATATCCCTTATTATCTTTTCTAAAGGATCGTCTTGAAACAGCAGGATTCCAATTAAAACGAACTAATGATACATGTTTAATTAAATATAAACGTAATTTTGATTTTAATACATTTAGTGATATTGAAACAGCTAGATATTTTCGAAGTTTCTGTTTTGATCCACAATCATTAGTTAATACTCTTTCAATGAATGAAAAACCAACGGAAGAAAATTTACTTAATGCTTTAAGAAATTCGTATCTTTCATTAGCACCACCAAGGGCAGAAGATTATGATAGTTTTGTCAAATCATTAACTGATGAAACAAAGAAGAATCTTGTTTTTGAGGAATTTGTGGATGGTGTAATGATTAATAAATTCTTTCATACACGTCTCAATCAATGGATGATTACTTCTAGGTCGATTGTTGGGGGTCAAAATAACATTAATAATAAAGATGTATCTGTTGAGATGATGTTTGAGGAGGCTTCTAAAAATTGTAATTTAACAGATGATAAATTAAATAAAGATTATTGTTATAGTTTTGTCTTATGTCATCGGGATGCTCGTGTAGTTAAATTTTATGATACACCAATGTTGTATTTAGTTGATACATTTGATAGAACAAATCAGTTTAAAAGATTACATAATCATGTAAATGATTGTAATTTACAATTTCCGACAGTTTATACAATGACATTAAATGAAATGGAATCTAAATTACAATCCGGAACATTACCATATGATTTTCAAGGATATGTAATTAGACTTGATGACAGGAGAACACGATTCCGAAATCCAGAATTTGAGTATGCTCGTTCAATGCGTTTATCTGAATCTGATCCAGTTATGAGATTTGTTCATTTAAGACGAAATCGTCAAATTGGTTCTACAAACAATCAACCAAATACACCAAAGGGATGGTTAAATTATTTTCCAGAAGATGATAAATTTTTTGAAAGGCTTCGTAAAATGTTTCAAACATTAACACAAGAATTACATACTTATTATATTGCGACAAATTGTTATCGTGAAGGTCAAGGTCGTATTTCTCGAGATAGTGTACCTCAATATTTACGTAATCTAATGAAATTATTACATAATAATTATTTACAAAGTGAAGATACATCTACTGGAAAAAAGAAACCAACTACAGAAAGGACAGTTATTCAATTTATGAATAGTGAAGCACCAATTTTTGAAATTAGTCGTGCTTTATTTAAGCTTGAAGAATTTGAAAAAGAAAAATTACTAAAATTACATACAACTCCTAACATGAATAATTCAAATGGACGTAATCAAGGTAATTCAAATGGACGTAATCAAGGTAATTCAAATGGACGTAATCAAGGTAATTCAAATGGACGTAATCAAGGTAATTCAAATTATAAACAATCTCCTAGGGTAGGAAATAATAAAATAAATTCTAAAAAGAGGAATTGAGATTTCGTTTGATTTAATTGAGATTTATTGAGATTTCTTTTGATTTTTAATTAATTTTTTTCTATACAAAACATAAGATATAAGTCATATATTAATTATCTTATATTTAATATAAAATACACCAACTATTATTTTTTTATGAACGGAGAAGAGAATAAAATTGACAATATTAATATAGGTCATTTAGTAGTAATTACGGATGGTAAAAATATTAATCATCGTGGTATTGTAATTAAGAAAGAACCAAATAAATTAATTTATTTTAATCCAATTATTAATGATAAAAATGAAAAAACAAATTTCAGTAGTATTCAAGATTTAAAAAACCCAAAATTATCAATTAAGAGTCTTGGACATGTAAATATGAGTGATGTTGAAACAGACAAAGATTTGAAATTAAAATTACTTGAATTATATCGTAGTAGTCTAGATTTAAAAGAAAAAGAACTTTTATATAATGTTGTTTCGAGTCTTGAAATTGATGGACTTTTACCTAGAGAAAATGAACCACAACAAAGATATTTTGTAGATGATGAGAGTGATATTCCAGACAATGAATTTAATCAAATTGGATGTCAAATTGAAATCAAAGCACCTCCTTGTTCATCAGTTTATTTTTTAAATGGGCAAAAATTACAAGTTGTAGATAAATTTACCAATGGTATTCGTGTTGTTAAAAAAGGGCTTTCTAAAGACCAATATTATACATTATTTTATCAAAATGCTGATAAAAATAAATTATCTGGAATTGATAATATTAAAGTAATATCTAAAAACAATTCATATTCATCTCCAGATTTGGAAGAAGTTAATCATCGTAATAATTTAAAAGAACCGACTTATCAAACAAAATTACTGAATAAAACAGATAATAAATTATACAAAGTAAATCCGGAAACATTAGAAGTTTCAAATTTAGAGGGTAAATCAGTAGGTAAATATGATAAAGAAAAGGATTTAATTACTATCTATAAAAATCAAGAAAAGAAAGAAAATCAAGAAAAGAAAGAAAAACATTCATATCCAACAAGTGAAGATTTGGAAACTGATGAAATAAGTGATAAATTAAAACAATCACCAAACAATTTTACTTTAAATGAAAATGAAAAAGATGAAAATGATGAAAATGATAAATTAGTTGAAAAGGAAATGGAAGATGAAAATGAAAGGGAAAAAGATGAAAAAAAGGGAGGTAGTAAAGTAAAAGCGGAGGAGATGACGGATAATAAATCAGAGAGTTTAGATTTTGAATTTGATGGTTCAAAAGATAGAGAATATTTCAATGATTTTGATTTGGATGCTCTTCCGAGTGATCCAAAACCGGAATATTCAGATGATGAAGAAAGCAATTATTCAAGTGGAACTGATGGGGAACTTGAATTTGACGATCAAGAATTAGAAATACAAGAACAAGAAATTGAAATTGCCGAAGTGTTTCAAAAAGTTAAAAAAGTTTTAGTTCCAGAAGATCTCAAAAGATATAAAGAATCGATACAAAAAAGCGATTTAATAAAATATTTAATTGAAGATAAACCCAAACATTTGCGAAGAAATCCATTATTTTTAAATCGTATTCGTAAAGAATCAAATAGGATAATTGATTTAAAAAATATAACTGTTGAATTAGATTCTGAAAATCCAGTTCCACAAAATTACAAACCATTAATTCAAAAATATTTACAAAATGATTTCAGACATCGATTTTTAATTCCAGTTGTTCTTGATAAAAAGAGGATATTTTACAATCGTGAATCAAAAGAACATGATATGGATTTTTATGTTCAAAAAAGTAATTATTTAATTGATAATAATTCCTATCATGATGAAATGATAAGATTAACAGAAGACAAATTAAAGAAATATATTTCTATGTCTACATATTTTCAATTGGAACGAGCATTAAATGAACTTAAAAAATCATATCAAATGAATCAATCTATATTAGGTTATTATGGGAGAATTGCGAGTGGTATTCCATCGGAAATGATTCCATTTGATAATTATGATAGTACAGTTGTTAGATATTGTTTTTCTGGTTATATGTGTCAAGGAAGTGAATATCGAGAAAATATGTTTGAATCACATAAATTATTAAGTGGGACTAATTATTTTCAAGATACGAGAAGAGCTAGAAAGGATAAAAATTTAGATAATTTAATTCAAGAAATTGAAGGATATAATGAGGAAGATGATGATGATGAAGGAGATAATAGGGCACAATCAATAATGATTAATAAACCGGATTATAAAAGTATTATTCCGAGTGATGAATTTAACATTATTGGATTTTTAGCACTTCCAAGTCCATATTTTGTAAAAAATGATAATATGTCATTGGAAGAATTATTTTACGAATATAATAAAAATGGTATGATTGATTTTGTTAATCTAGATGGTGATGATTTAAATATTAATAAAAATTTACATAAACGAAAAAGGATGACATTTTATTTATTAAATCAAAAACGAAATCAATATTATGAAGCTGATGAAATTGAAAAATATCTTGATAAAATTATTCCAACATTAACAGATATTAAAAATTATCACGAAGAAGATTGTCAAAAAATAATTAATAATCATCAATTGGAAACATTATTAAATAATTATGGATATACTCTAGAAACAATTCCGAATAATATATATCAATTATTCCAAGAAGATATTAAGGGAAATATTAAAAAATATCAAAACAAGATTACTTTAAAAGTAAAGGATTTTGATAAACAATTGAAAAAAGCGGTTGAATATCCAAATAATAAAGATAATTTAATAACTGATTTTATTATTCAAGAATTAGAACCATTTTATGGAACTTATTCGTCATATCAAACAAGTGTTGATAATCAAGTTTCACGTTTAAATTGGGTAATAAATCAATCAGATTCGGGGCATCTATTGGATTTAATACTTCAAAGAAACTATTTAGAAAAAATGAAAACATATTATGAAGGATATGATTATGATAAAATGATAACGAATCTTGAACATGATTTAGAAATATTAAAGAATAAATTAATTGACCAATCTAATGTAGATGATTATTTCTTTTCAGATAAACCAAATCAATGTAGAGAATCACAAAAAGAAGAAGGATATTACAATGTTGTTAAAGTTTATCAAACTCTTCCAGAATTAGAAAAAGATAATTTTAAAACACTTCAAAATGTTAAAATTGGAGATTATTGTCTCTTACAAAAAGGTGAGGCAAATAAAAGAGTTTTATATCAAAGAGTTGTCTTATCAAATCATCAGGAAATTTGGAAACAAATTCCTAAATTAGATCCAGATAAAGCACTCGCTGAAAATAAATTAATATGTGAACAATCAGTTTTTGAAAATCCAAATAAAGTTCTTAAAAATGATTCGTGTCAAATTAATACAAATACACTTCAATGTTTTCCATCTAGATTAATTAGAATCGAAAATAGAATTAAAAATTCATTACAACTTCTTGAAACTCTCAAGGAAGAGAAAAAATTATCATCAACAATTGTTCAACAACAAAATAAAATTATCAGAGAGATTAATCAAACTAAAAAAATAATTCAATCAATTAATAATATCATTAAACAAACATACAACGATAAAATTGAATCAAACAAAAAATTTGCGGATGAAATTAAAAAAGCTAAAGAACAAAGACGTGATTGTCCACATATTAAAATTATTAATTATATTAACCGTATGATTAATATAACAAGTATCGAAAAATATCAATTAATTGACATTGTATTACAACGATTTCAAAATTTAAGTTCTGATTTTTGGGCAACTATGTTTCAATCCCATCCGGAAACAAAAGAAGACATAACAAATCAAGATATTTTTCTAGCAAATAATTATCATCATATAAATGATGTTTATGATTTTAATTGGACATATTGTAATGTATGTAATCAAAGATTAATGTGTAATCACAATTTATTAGCTATAGATTTAATTAAAGAACATGGAGAATTAGATGAAATCGCTTTAAAAGATGTCTTTGGTATTGAATCAGACCAAAGTATTAATTGTCGTGTATGTGGTGAATTTATTGTTAATACAGAAGCATTAGATATGGATGGTTTCGCACGTGCTGGAGGTGCGGGTAATGGACATAGAATTATAACACGTGAAATAATTGATGAAGCAATGGATGCCCAAGCGGTGAGAGTTAATTTATTGGATCAGATGTTAACAAATATTGAGGATAAAGATGATCCAAAAAGTATTGATTTGAAGTATTTCTTTGAATTTCTATTGGAATTGAAAAGTATAATAAAATTAACATTAAATAGTGATGATGAAGCGGATGTTATAAGTTTTATAAAATCAGATAATTTTATGCCCCGTGAATTTTTAAGAGAAAGAATTAGACAAATGTTCAAATTAACTGATGTTAAAATGCTTGAGAAAAAAACAGAACAAGAATATCTCAAATTTGCGATTTATGATATTGTTAGTTATTTAATAATTGTTTTACAAACATCTGAAATTAATTATTCTGTTAGTAATGATTTATGTCAAGGTAATCTTATTGGATATCCACTTGCTGATGATCCAGAAAATTTATCAACAGTTAATTTCTTTGCTTGTATTCTTGAGAAATTAAAATATTTAGATAAATATTATTTTCTAAAACTTGATCCAAATTTGCCCCGTTCATTATTTACTAGACTTAAACGTCTTGCTGAAATGGAAACCGCGAAACAAAAATATTACCAAGCTTATAAAAGACAAGCAGGAGATATTATAGTTGTTGATAAATTTTCAACTCATCCAACTAACTTTTGGAAATTCTTCTTACCATGTCTCGATAATAATCAATTGAATTGGAAATTAGATTCTGTTATTGAAGAAAATATAACTAAAATTCATTTAAATAAATTTCCTCGTTTCATGTCTAATTTACGACAAAATTATATATGGTATTCAAACAAAGTTATTCAAGGAATTTATCAATTAATTTTAGGTGAAATGCCTGAGATTCGTGATGTTTATCCACTTAAGATTGCGAATACCTGTTGTTTAGACCATTTATATGATCCATCTTTGAAGGGAACAAATTTCTATAATTATATTTTCAAGAAAGAGAAAGCTATTCAAGAATGGATTTATAGATTAAAAGAATTAGAAGGATTTGAAAATAATTTAAGATTACAAATTAATGATGCGATTCAACCATTAATATTTATTCGTCCTGAAAATGTTTATGAAGTTCCTAAAATAATTATAAATCGTGATAAACAATTATCAACAATTGAAAAACAGAATCTCTTTGTTAATTTTGTCTCAAGTGGAATTAACAAAGGAAAACCTAGATTTTTTGACCAATTAGACCAATGTCAATATTCTGGAGAATTAAAATCTGAAATAATGTCTAGAGAATATACTGATGTTGAATATTATGATTTATTGAAAATTATTAAAATTAGAGGACATTTAGACTATCCAGAAAAAATTATTCTAGACAATCGACAATTTATTACAGAAACATTACTTAAATTGGTTGATTCTAAAAAAACTTATCAAAATGATTTCTTTAAAAATTTCGTAAATGAATTAATAACAATCTGGGAGGAAAATGACTTAAAGAAACTTGGAAAACATTGGGTATTATTAAATCAAGAAATTAATAATTTAGCCGATAAATTAACACACGAATTATCAAATTTTATTAAAGATAAAAACGGCTTTAAAAAATCATTAATGTCAATTGGTGATTACCATAATTTGTATTACAATGAAGATTTAGTTTCATTAACAGATAAAAAAGATATTGAATCACTACGCAAAATCCAATCAATCAGATATAAGAGAAAGGAAACATCAATAAGAAATTATATTAATTCATATATAAGAAAACCGTTAGCAAAATTAAAAAATGGAACAACACAAACTGGTATTTTTGGTTCGGAACAATGGAAATTTTTAGCGGATTATAAAAATCAACATCATAATTTCAAGAAAATTTATAATATATTTAATGATATAATTAATGGTTCAAATTTAATTTATGGTTCAAATAATTCATATTTCACATATGAAAATTCATCAAATGTTCTTCATTATATTATTTTATATACAATATTAAATTTAATTGAAAATAATGATTTTAATACACAAAAGACTGAAAATTTTACGATTGAAAGATTTGAAATAGATAAAGAATTATCAATTACTGATCCAAATGAAAACGAAATGGAAATAATTAATAATATGGATTTTAAGAAATTTGATAAAAATAAAATGATACGTCTATTCTTTTATCAAATATTATCTAGAATATTTAAAGACCGTGATGTATTTGATGATTTAACA
>Ga0172372_10009738_pt1 | contig 12449 bp, 8 predicted proteins | sample LakKiv5m_2_FD_114544 | JGI IMG/M metagenome (GOLD analysis project Ga0172372, IMG submission 114544) | Freshwater microbial communities from Kabuno Bay, South-Kivu, Congo - kab_092012_9.5m | ecosystem: Environmental > Aquatic > Freshwater > Lake | place: Democratic Republic of the Congo...
CTCAAAGTAACTGCTCACCGCCCAATCTCTCCGCTGCGCTAAATATGGGAACCGTCCACAAGATCGTTCTAACCGTTGATTCGATGATTCACCAACTGCGCGGCCAGCGGGTGATTCTGGATTCTGATTTAGCCCGGCTGTATGGGGTGCCGACATCCCGCTTCAATGAGGCGATCAAGCGCAACGACAGGCGGTTCCCCGAGGATTTTCGGTTTCAGGTTACCCAAGAGGAGGCGAATTCTTTGACATCGCAAATTGCGATCACAAAAGTTCCTGCGGGGCGAGGGGGCCGTCGAACTCTCCCCTGGGCATTTACGGAGCATGGGGCGTTGCAGGCTGCGAATATTCTCAACAGTTCGCGCGCCGTGGCGATGAGCGTGTATGTGATTCGGGCTTTTGTGCGTCTTCGCGGGGAACTTGCGGCTAACGCGGTTCTGGAGAAACGCCTTACTTCCATTGAGAAAACGCTGATCCGCCACGACTCCGCCCTGCGTGAGGTAATCCAAAAAATCCGGCCCCTGCTCCTGCCTCCCCCGGGACCGCCCAAGCGGAGGATTGGGTTTCAATAACCATCATTTTTGCTTTTGAAGGAACAACTAAGTCCTGAGTCCTCCAGTCCTCAGATCTTCTGCCAAACACCCACTACTTACTTAAAACCGAGCCCGAATTCTTGGTCTTGAGGCCAGATAATTATAAAAACTAAACGGTTTTCCTGCAAAATTAGCCGACGGAGCCTGTCGGCCGGGTCGTGGTCCGCGGCCCGGGCGGCCCGCCCGAGTCTTGAGGCGTGGATTCACCGGCAGGGGGGAGTGAGTTGCCCGAACCGAAAGACCATGGACTCGGCGGCAGAGTCGCTCCTGCTTTACGGAGCGGTCCAGTCCGCGGCCCGTCATTTGCGTCAGGTGGAAAAGAGGTTGGAAGTGTTGCAGCGCCGCTTTCGTATTTTTCGGAAAAAGTTTTTACCGGTACGTTAAGTAAAATATTCTGTATTTTTCTCGTTATAATCAGTGAAGCTATTTTGATGGTGCGCAGATCTTAGGACTGAGGACTAAGTCCTGAGTCCTTCAGTCCTAGGTCCTTTTGCAAACTGCTCACCACATACAAAAGTAGGCAGTATGCAGTTTGCCGTAGGCAGGAAGTTCCAAGTAACTGCAAACCGCCCACTGCCTACCGCCAACTAAGACCCCGGTTTTTAAATGAAATTTGATTTATCGATCATCGGTTTAGGCTACGTCGGCCTGCCGCTGGCGTTGCAATTCGCCAAGTCGGGTTGTCGGGTGTTGGGGCTGGATATTGATCCCACCAAGATCAAGGAGATTGAGGCGGGGCGGAGTTATATCAGGCATATTCCAGCGGAGGATGTGGCCGCGCAGGTGAAGGCGGGCAGATTTAAAGCTTCGTCAGATTTTTCGTTAGTCCCGCAGTCAGAGGCGGTGGTGATCTGTGTCCCCACGCCGTTGAACAAGAATAGGGAGCCGGATATCTCGTATATTTTGAAGACTGGAGAAGCAATTGCGCCGTATTTGAAGACAGAGGACGGAGGGCGGAGGGCGGAGGGCGGAGGAAGAAAAAAATTAGTAGTTCTTGAATCAACAACCTATCCGGGGACGACGGATGAGGATCTGAAAGAAGTCTTGGAGAAGGGGAGTGGGCTGAAGGCAGGGGTGGATTTTCATTTGGCCTTTTCGCCCGAGCGGGAGGATCCGGGAAATCCGCAGAGTAAGGTGGCGGAGATTCCTAAGGTTGTGGGGGGTCTGACCCCGGCCTGTCTGGAGCGGGCCAAGGAGCTTTACGGCAAAGCCATCAAGAAGCTGGTGCCGGTCAGCTCCACGCGGGCGGCGGAGGCCACCAAGCTGATGGAGAACATTTTTCGCTCGGTAAATATCGCCTTGGTGAATGAGCTCAAGATCATCTATGGCTCGATGGGCATTGATATCTGGGAGGTGATTGAGGCGGCCAAGACCAAGCCGTTCGGTTTCATGCCTTTCTATCCGGGGCCGGGTTTGGGAGGTCACTGTATTCCGATCGACCCTTTCTATCTCACCTGGAAAGCACGGGAGTACGGTCATCCCACCCGGTTTATTGAGCTGGCCGGAGAGATCAACACGGCCATGCCGGACCATGTGGTGGCGAAAGTAGGGGAGGCGTTGAACAGTGTGGACAAACCGATCAAAGGCTCAAAAATCCTGCTGTTGGGATTGGCCTACAAGGCCGATGTGGATGACGACCGGGAAAGCCCGAGCTATGTCCTGATCGAGAAGCTGGAAGCCAAGGGGGCCAAGGTGGATTACCACGATCCTTATGTCCCGGTGATCCGGCCGAGCCGGGAACGCCCCCATCTGGCCGGCCGAAAATCCGTGCCGATCGATACCGCCTGTGATTTGGTCTTGATCTCCACCCCGCACAACTTGTTCAAACATCACAACTTTTCAAATTTGGCTGCGCCGCTTGTCGACACTCGCAACTGCGTGCCATACGGCCACCGGCCTATCCGATATCTCCGAGCTTAAGTCCTGCAAACCTCTGTTCATAAAAAACTCCAAACCAAGGTTCAAATTTGGAAAGATTCGTCCTCGGGCACAAAGAATTCCGGCAGGGTTGAATCGATAAACATGAAAAAGCCTGCTCCCGCTTCCCCTTTTAAAGAACGGGGAATATGGGAAAATCTAAGGTCTTTTTGGGCATACTTTTCCTTTTCGAGAAGACTCCAGCTTTCGGCAATATGTCTGATCATGGCCCTATCCGGTCTTTCGGATATTCTGACTTTGGGGGCCGTGTTGCCGTTTCTTGGGATGCTCGCCGGCATTGAGGCGGGATCCTATCCGGTTTGGTGCCGGGGGATCATGCAAGGTTTTGAGCAAATCTCAAATTTCATCCTTCAGCTTGGAAACATCCGTGTGGTGGATCCTTATACCACGACAGTTGTTTTTGCCGGACTTTTCATGGCATTGGCTATTGGTGCTGGCGCAGTACGAATCGCCCTGCTGTGGGGAACGCAGCGATTTTCCAGCGGTGCAGGGATCGAAATCAGTTGCGAGGTCTTCCGCCGGACTTTGTACCAACCCTACCTCATCCATACAGGGCGTAATTCCAGCAAGATCGTCAACGATATGACGGTCAAAGTGGGTCAAACCGTCCTCTGGATCAATGCCTTTTTGGGCCTCGTTTCCTCGGGCTTGGTGGTTGTGGTGCTTTCCTTGACTCTTGTTTTGCTGAGCCCAGCCCTAGCAGCTGGATCGGCTTTATTTTTGGGGGCAAGCTACCTTGGTTTGGCCTTCTTCACCCATCGTCGCCTGAATAAAAACAGTGAAATCATGGCGCAAAACCAGATTAAAAGCGTAAAGATTATCCAGGAAGGCTTAGGCGCTGTCCGCGATGTTCTGATTGACGGGTTACAACCCTATTTTTGCTCGCAGTACCGCAAGGCCGACACCCTGCTGCGGCGTGCCTACGCCAACGTAAACTTAATTGGGCACACTCCGAGATATGTTCTGGAAACGGCAGGGATGCTGCTTTTTGCCGGGATCGCACTTTTTATGGCGCGCCAAGCCAACGGCCTCCAAAACGCCATTCCAATCCTTGGGGTTTTGGCTTTAGGAGCTCAAAGGCTCCTGCCCTCCTTGCAGCAAGCTTACATGAACTGGAGCTTTGTGGTCGGATACCGTGAGTGTCTGGCGGATGTGCTTGAATTATTGGCCCAGCCGGTGGAACCCGTGAGCCAAGCACGAGGCCTGAGGCTCATGGGATTAAAAAAAGAAATACGGTTCCAAAACGTCTCTTTTTCCTACCCCTCGAGCCGCGCTCCCGTCCTCAAAAACCTATCCTTCAAAATTCCTAAGGGAGCCCTGATTGGGATCGTCGGAAAAACAGGATCCGGCAAAAGCACCTTTTTGGATCTCCTCATGGGCTTGCTGGAGCCAAGCTCCGGGAAGATCACGGTGGATGGAATCCCCCTGGCGCCCCCCCACATGGGGGCCTGGCAGGCATCGCTCGCCCATGTTCCCCAAAGTATTTATTTAGCGGATGATTCCCTCTTACAAAATATTGCATTTGGAATCTCCCGCCAGGAAATTGAGCCTCGGCGGGTGCACCAGGCGGCCCAAGCCGCGGAAATCGCCGAATTTATTCAAAGTCTTCCCGATCAATATCAAACCCCTGTCGGGGAAAGAGGCATTCGACTCTCCGGGGGCCAACGGCAAAGGATCGGGTTGGCCCGGGCCTTATACAAGGCCACCGACATTCTGGTGCTCGATGAGGCGACCAACGCCCTGGATGTGGAAACCGAAAACCGGGTTCTCAAAAACCTGCTCAGCAAGAAATCCAAGCCCACCGTCCTGATGGTCACCCACCGCCTTGCCTCCCTAAAATCCTGTGATTTTCTTCTCGAACTACCATTCGGCAACTTGCGCTCCTCCCATTAAACAAACTCCCGTCTACCTATTTCCAGGCGCCTCGGCCGGCTCAGTCTCCGGAAATGTGTTTCAGTTCACGGGACCCTCCCGGCGAATTGCTTGGCCGAAAGAGGAAGGCCAATTTTTGGGTCGTTGTGGTGCGTTTAATTTTTTTCATCGATGGGGGATGCGCGTAAAAGAATTGCCTAAAAATCCAAAAAAAATACAAGATTCCATCATTGTCTGCATCTGGGACGGCCCCCTCGACCCGTTGGAAGCGGACTTGTTGCAAGTGCTCCGCCACCAAGGCAACCAGCTGATCGTGGAGGGAAGGCCCGAGAACCTCAAATCCTTGGATTCGGGGTGGGCCGGACAAATCCATTGGCGAAAGGTGGAAAATCCGTACGCGGGCCTCGCCTGGAAGTTGCCGAATCGTCGGCCGCTATTGATGGCTCCCCAAGGTTGGGGTTTTGCTGCCGCCCGGCAGGCTCCCGAAGGGGTGCGTGCCCTGGGTCAATTATTAGCCGTTTTCGGCGAACGTCAGACACCCAGTAACGCTGTCCTCAAGCCGCTCCATGCTCCCGTGGGGTGGTCCGGACGCGATTATATCTACTTAAACGGGAAACCGTTTGCCGCCTTTCAAGCCTGGCTGCAGGGCCAAGAGGATCTTTTGCCATGGTTAAACTGGCGATCTCGCCTTTTTTGGCTGGATGAATGGGTGACTGATCTCACAGAAACTTTGAGCCAATGGAAAGTGCCGCTTCACTTCGGGCAAACACGGGGCAACCGCAAGAAAAAAACTTTTCACATCATTCTCCGACATGATTTGGATCATAGCAAAGATACTTCCTATTTAGATGAGGAAGTAAAACAGGGGATTCCGGCAACTCACGGCGTTCTTAAAGACGAAAATATGGACTTCTGGATCAAAAAATTGAACCCCCTAAAAAACCATGAGACCGTTTTTCATTACGAGACCGCCGAAAGATGCCTGAAAGAAACCGTCAAGGCGCGCTGGAGGGGAAACAAGGAGTGCCATGTAAAGCCGGCGGCTCAAAAAATTGCCGGTCGGGGCCTCGAGAAGCAAGTTTGGGAAGCAAAAAAACTGGGCCTTGAATTTTCAAGTTTAACCCGCCACCGGGGTTTTTTATTGTATCCGGAATGGATCGATGCCCTCGATTATGTTTACGGGCGTTTTGGCGAAATCACAGCCAGCAGCAGCATGTTTCGGGGAAGCATTATGCGATGGGGCGTAAGATATCCTGATTCCCATAATGTTTCCGTTTGGCACCATCCCGATTGCCCCAGCCCCTTCTGGTGGCCTTTCAAAATTGCGCATGCCGGAATACAAGGGAAAATCCTACCGGGGTGGGAATTTTCCTGCTTCATGGAGACAGAAGTCGAACATTTTCAAAAAATTGTAAAAAGCAAATTGCCAAACCTGCCGAAATTCTTGCTCACCATTATTTATCACCCCGCCCATTCAAAAGCCCCCACGTTTTATAACTGGGGAAGCCTTGCAAATCTGCGCAAATTTTTTACCAAAAAAAAGAGAGCATTTAAATTCACCGGCTTTGCAGCTTTTGTAAAGCAACAGCTATCAAAATGACCATTCATTGTCCAAAATGCGGATTTTTAATAATAAATAAACGAAAACAAGCGTGCAGCAGTTGCGGGCAAAAATTCAAAACCACAAGCTACGGGATCTTTTGGCGCCCCAACTGTGGAAGTATTTCTAAAAAGAAAAATTACTTATTTAGAAAAATATGTAACCAGCTAAATTTATTAAATTCATGGGCCTCCCCCTTGCGGTGGTTAACAGAAATTCGTACGAACAACTATTACAACAATATCTTAAAGAATCCAATTATGGGCAAAACGTGGGTAAAAAGATACTTAAATTCAATTACCCTAAAAGAAAACATGAAATGCCTTGATTTCGGCTGTGGTCGGGGCCGAGTCAGCTCTATGTTAAATAAGGTTGGTTTGAAAGTGTACGGGCAAGACATAAGTGAGCACTGCTGGTGGGGAAAAATTGGCCGAAAAACATTTCAAGTGGTACCACCTAATTTGAGATATCTTCCTTGGCCTAATTCTCAGTTTGATCTTGTAGTTATTATAGGAGTTCTTCATTATCTAACACGTTCAGAAATAAGCTTTCTTTTTCGCGAATTAAGCCGAGTTCTAAGTCCGTCAGGATATATCTTTGTCATGGAAGCAAATAATTTAAGCTACGGGAAAAAATATCTTTCAAAGCAGCTTGGGAAAATGCACTCCTTACCGCTTATTAAAACCCTTTTAAAGAAATACAAATTTAAGATCGATCAAGTTTTCTACGAGGGTTTTTATGCTCCTTATTTTCCTGCGTTGGTAAACTTCTGCCGCAAAATTCTTAATCCCAGGCCATTAGATTTGTTCGACTCCTTCTCTTATTTCGCAAAAATTACGCCACGAAAAAAACGCGGCGTTTGGTGGTTTCTGGCCCAAAACACTTCTAAATTACAAAGCTGATTCTCTTTCAAGCATTCTTAATCTGTGGGGCAGTCTTTTTTGGATGCCGAGTCATTCCGCTGATTTTGTCAAAACAAGGGGCGGGTGTGGATCACTGGTTCTGGAAAAAGCTTCGAGAAGAATCAAGGTCCCAGAAAATATATCCCCCCGAAATTAAACAATTTCTTTTTGATGAAAGACAATGGTACCCGCCGATTTTTGGTTTGCTACTTAGAGCTTTGCCTAATAAGGTATTTAATTATTTAGAACGTTTTCTGTCTATCCTATTTGATCTACTTAGATTCGGTTTGGTGATCTGTTTTGTTTATTACTATACGGGCAAAGATATATTTGCCACGACCATGGCGGGGGTCTTTTATGCCACTTCCCCTATCCTGATATTTTATAATACGCAATTGAATCCGCGGGGCCTTGGAGCCCTTTTGCTGGACGGCTGGCTTTTGGTTTTGGGGTGCGGATTGACATCCGGCTTTCTTTTTTGGCATTGGGTTTTGGGAGGCTTGCTAGGTGCCCTCGTTTTACTAACCCATAAGATGACCACGCAACTTCTCTTTTTTCTAGCTCTTTGCTCGGCCGCCATTTTGGGAAAATGGCAGCCCGTGGCCTTGCTTGCGCTAGGGATATCAGCTGCGCTGATTTTCAGCGGTGGATTTTATATAAACGTCCTGCGAGCACATGCGGAGATTGTCGCTTTTTGGTCAAGGAACTGGCGCTGGATAGGAGCCGATCCACTGCGAGAATCACCCATCTACGGCGATCCGGGGTATCAACGGCCAGGGAAGTTGCATGCCAAGGGTCTTTTTGGTCAGTTAAGAAAGTTTGTCATTTTGGTGGCCATGAATCCTGCCTCTTGGGTCTGCCTAGTTCTTTTGGTGGAGCGGGCTGTCTACAAATTGACCGGGCAGGCATTATTTAACTTTCCAACTTTTATTGCCCTTTGGCTGGCTTTCATTATTTTGCTGAGTTTGTTAACAACGTACTTTGATAAATGGAAGTGTTTGGGCGCTGGGTATCTTTATCTTTATAATAGCGTATCTTTAGCGTCAGTACTTTTGGCGATGATTCTCTGTTTTAGTGCCAATCGCGGCGCTAGTTACGTTATCTTGACGTTGGCTTGTTTGGGGAACCTTACCGCGGTCGGGACTTACTACTTGGAATTTTGGAAAAGTGCAAGACTAAAGCCCCCCTTGGATTTGCACGCCTTAGTTTCAGTTTTGGCGCAAAAGCCGGAAGGCGCGGTTATCTGTTGGCCCACCGTCTGGGCGGATTTTGTGACGTACAAAACCCCGCATCCCGTTCTGTGGGGTTGTCACGGGCTGGGATTTAAAAAAATTGAGGAATTTTGGCCGGTTTTGAAAATCCGATGGGATGAGGTGGTGAGAAAATACCATCCACGTTATTTGGTCATTGAAAACAACGCGGTGCCGCAAAAGCTTTTCCGGGAGTTCGAAGTTCAGGAGGATGAAAAATTCGGGAGTTGTCGGCTGGTGACTTTAAAATAGTTGTTGGAGGAAGCTATGTTACTAAAATTCAAACAATTCATCAGGAATTCCGCCACGCTTAGCCGGGCAGGCGCGGTCTTCTTCGGCATCTTGGTTGGTCTTTGGGGCTGGTGCTCGGGACGACGGGGTAGCGGCCAACATCTGCTTTCCACTTATTCCTTGCTGCGAAAAAGCCCTTTGGTGGCGGGCCGGCCCATGAACGTGACCGTTGAGCCGACCAACATTTGTAATTTGGACTGTCCGGTTTGCGAAACCGGGGCCAACGTGCTGGGACGGGCAAAGGGCAACTTATCTATCAAGGATTTTCAGCGCATCCTCGGCCAAGTGGGGCCCTATGCCAATACGTTGATGTTTTATTTCATGGGTGAGCCGTTTCTCAACCGGCACGCCTACCAAATGATCCGAATGGCCAAGAATTCGGGTATCCCGTTCATAGAGACATGCACCAATGGCGACTTTGTTCAGGCGGAGTCCTTAGTGGAATGTGGTTTGGACAAAGTAAGCTTTCAAATTGGCGGCCTTACCCAAGCCACCCACGAAATTTATCGAATCAATAGTCAGCTGGAGAGAGTTATGAAAAATCTTCGGGAAACGATCTGCTTGCGAAACAAAAAAAAGGCCCCCCTGCGCATTGAGATTGGCTTTATCCTCATGAAGCATAATGAGCATGAGATGCCCCGCTTCCAGGAATTTGTTCAGCGCCTGGGGGCAGACCGCGGGGTCGTGATCGATCCTTGTGTCCGGACCCTTGAGCAAGGCAAGGCCATGCTTCCGTCTGAGGAGAAACACTGGATGTATGACCGACAGGCCTTTGATCAAGGCATTTTAAGGCCCAAGCATCTTCCCCAAAACGTCTGTCCATGGATCTACTACTCAATGGCGATTCATGTTAACGGTGATGTGGTGCCCTGTTGCCGTGATCCCAAGGGGGAGGAGGTAATGGGAAACATTTTGCGGCAAGACCTGTCGGCGATCTGGAATGGCGAAAAATATCGTCGGTTTCGGGAACGTATATTTACCCGCCAAGCCGAAGTGAGCATCTGTCGGCTTTGTTCCAGTTATCCGCCCAGTCAGATCCGCTGAATCCCTCCCTTCTCTTCATTGCCCTAGCCGATCTGAGCTCTTTGCGTCGAAAAGGCGTCGAGAGAATGATTCTCGAAAGGGATGAGGGAGGATTCTTCAAAAAGGTCGTCACGATTCATCCGTTTTCCAGCTGCCGGCGCTTTTGTACTCTGCATCCGCGCCACCGGATTTACGAGTTGGGAATCCGGCGAAAGATCTCTGACTTGGGTCGCTTGTTGGCAGGAATGGGCGATATGGAGCGGATTGCCCGGCGGGAAAAAATCGACCTGATCCGTGCGACAGACCCTTATTTCGCCGGTCTTCTGGGCTGGTATCTGGCCCGCAAGCTACGGGTCCCCTTCTGCATATCTCTCCATGCCAATATCCCTGCTCGTTTCCGTTTGAATCCGGTGGGTTTTTGGAAAAGTATGCAACGGACCGTAGCCTCCATTTTGCCATTTTGGGTGGTTCCCCAAGCGCAGCTCCTTTTGCCGATTCGCCCGAGCCTGAAAAAAGAATTTCTCCGTTACGGTGGCTCGGCCAAAAAAATCCGGGTCATTCCCCACGGGGTGGATTTGGCGCCGTTGCTAACCATGCGGAATCGCAAACTATTTGAGCGATTGGCGATTCCAACCGACAAAAAAATTGTAAGTTTTGCCGGCCGCCTGAGCCTCGAAAACTACCTGCCAGACATGCTGAAACTCATCGAATTACTTTCAGCAAGAAATGATTTCCGGTTGGTGATTTTCGGAGGGGGTGATCAGGAGCCGGCTGTCCGATTTTGGACTCGCCGGCATCCAGAATTTGCGCAAAAGGTCTGCCTTTACCCCTTTCAGCCCCGAGGAGTGGTGGCTTGGTTGAGAAGAAATTCCTATATCTCCCTTTGCCTTATGGGCGGGTTCAGCATTCTTGAGGCATGTGCGGCCGGTTCTCCGGTGATTGCCTATGATGTGGAATGGCACCGGGAAGCCATCCGGCACGGCATCACCGGATACTTGGTCAAGGAGCGCGATGTGTCCGGTGTCGCCGGGTACCTGCAGAAACTGCTTAATGATCCGGGCAGAGCGCACAGAATGGGCAGGGAAGCCAAAAAGTGGGCCAAAAAAAATTTTAGTTTTCGGGCGGCCCGAAAAAAGAAAATCGCTGTTTACCAAGAACTTTTGAATGCGACGGCTCTCAATCATGGATAGCACAGTCCGCAGGAAAATTATGGCGGGCAACCCATGGTATCTCGATAACCAAGTTAAAATTCAGCTTGGAACTCGGGGCGGCAGAATGCTGATTGAGAATCGGTGGCAGATTTTCGGCCGGATGATTGAGGAATGGCGGCTGCGCTCCTCGCGGCCCAGTCGCTTGGCGCTACTGGATGCAGGTTGCGGGGACGGCATTAATCTCAGGGGCTTGCGGGAAATCGAAAAACAGGGAGACTTTTTTTTGTCCATTACCGCCTGCGATTACAATCCCCTGCGTCTGGAAAAAGCCAAAAATGCGGATCCGGCTGCCGATCTCCATGAGGTTTCCCTGGAAAATATGAACTTTGGCGAAGGGCAGTTCGATGCCATCCTTTGCAGTCATGTGCTCGAACATATTCCCGCATGGGAAAATGCCCTGGCCTGCTTACGGTATCACCTTAAATCCGGAGGTTTGCTCATCATCGCCGTACCCAACGAGGGTTGCCTGATGGGCCGGATCCGAAACCATGTCATGCAAAGATCGATTCTTAAAAAAACCGACCATGTGCACTTTTTCACGGAAACAGGGCTACGAAAAAAAATTTCTACAAGTGGTTTTTCGGTTTTACGGGTGGAGCATGAAACTTTCTTTTTTCCGCACTCTTGGATCAATCAGCTGGTCGGGCGGTTTTGCGCCGGCCAGGCATTCATGAATTTTCTAAGGAAAGCCTTTCCATCTCAGGCGGGAGGCCTAATTTTTGCCTGTGGCAAAGTCGAATAAACCATTCAGTGACTCGGGAAAAGAAGAGAAGAAATCAAAGTCGTAAGGGCTGTTGGGAACCGCAAATTGGCCAAAAGGACAGTTGCTTGCCACAAAAAACTGTTTTTATTATTCGCTGCTGGGTGGAAATATACAATCTTTTATTGATTCACTAATGTCTAAAAGTGGCATTATAAGCTTCATGATGTACTATCAGCATTGCTTAATTCTAAGATAAGCTCATCCTGTATCTGGCTCTTTAATTTAAGCTATGTTTGGTTTGAGCAGGCATGCATTGAGTTCAGGCGCAATCCTGGAAACTTGATTTTAGCGCTTAGGACATGAAATCTAGTACTTATAAAACCCAATTTGAAAATCCGAAATCTAAATTATGGATAGGCGGGAGTAGCCCCGCGGGTAGCCAATCCACATCAGGAACTATGCAATTCATCGATCTCAAACAGCAGTACTTGAAGTATCAAACGGAGATCGATGCCCGGATCCGAAAGGTTTTGGATCATGCGAACTTTATTCTGGGGCCTGAGATCGCGGAGCTGGAAAATGCTTTGGCTGATTATGTGGGCGTTCCTCATGCGATTACCTGTGCCAGCGGGACGGATGGCTTGGAAATCGCTCTCCGGGCCCTTGGGATCGGTCCGGGGGATGAAATCATTACCGTGCCCTTCACCTGGATCAGTTCGGCCGAGTCGATCGCCCTGGTGGGCGCCAAACCGGTGTTCGTGGATATCAATCCATTGGACTACAATCTTGACGCAACCAAGCTGGCTGAAGCGATAACGCCAAAAACCAAGGCCATCATGCCGGTCAGCCTGTTCGGCCAGTTGCCCGATATGGAGGATATCAACCAGCTTGCTTCAAGGCGTAACATTCCAGTAATAGAGGATGCAGCCCAGAGCTTTGGGGCCTCACGTAATGGGCGGAAGAGCTGTGCGGTCAGCACGGTGGGCAGCACCAGCTTTTTCCCTGCGAAGCCTCTGGGGTGTTATGGGGACGGGGGCGCACTTTTCACTTCCGATGGCGGGCTGGCGGA
>Ga0172372_10009739_pt1 | contig 12448 bp, 12 predicted proteins | sample LakKiv5m_2_FD_114544 | JGI IMG/M metagenome (GOLD analysis project Ga0172372, IMG submission 114544) | Freshwater microbial communities from Kabuno Bay, South-Kivu, Congo - kab_092012_9.5m | ecosystem: Environmental > Aquatic > Freshwater > Lake | place: Democratic Republic of the Congo...
AGGTCTAGAAGAGTTGATTTGCCTGAACCAGAATCACCAACTATGAGTACTTTAGAACCGATTGGTATATCTAGCGAGACATCTTGTAATATCTCCGTTGAGTTACTGTATTTCAATGATACATTTTTCAAAGTAATTGCAAAAGTTGTACTTTTATCATTTGAACCAGTGTATTTCTGTGATTTAAGAAAGCTTGAATCATCTTGATTATTTGACTCTACACAATTGATTTCTTCAATTAATTCAAATGTCAAATAACTTGCAGACAGAGCTCCCCTAAGAGATAAATAAGCTTGCTGTATTCTCAAAATTGCCGGCGAAACCCTTAGGGTAGCTGCTAGAAAAATACTAAGAAAGCCAATGGCTGTAGAGCCCGTAAACTTCACAAACTGGATACCCGCAACCAAAAAAACTGAAGATACCATGACAGTTTCCATAATAAACTTACTTTGAAGTGGTAAAAATCGCAGTTTAGCATCTTGGAATGCTAACTCGTCTCTCCTTAACTTATACCCATCGCTTACCCTCTGAAGAGCTCCTCTTGCGTAGATATCTCTAAAACTACTAAAGCTTGACTCTATGTGAGTGTTGCACTGGGTGGTCAGGTAAGTGGCATTTTTGCTATTTACGCTTGCTCGTTTCCCAAGTGCCAAGGCCAAGATTGATCCAGTAACGCCAAAAACAAACAGTAATGAAAAAGCAGCTACAGGTTCAATAAAAAAGATGCCAAGAATTAGCACCACCAGGAGAAAGGCATCCGTGAATATCTGCATAGTTTGTATGTAAATGCCGTGCGTTATTGCGTTAACTCCAGTTGAAATTGCATAGATAGATTCCTGGATATTTCTCTGGCTCTTAGTGAAGTTAGCCCTTAGTAAAGAGTCTCTAAATAATCTATAGGATAATAACGACCCTTGGAGACAAAAGAATCTAATCATTCTCCTAGTTAGATAGGCGGAAAAAATTGTCTTAGAAGTAAATAGGAGTAATGTTAAACTCGCCAGAAAGAAAACTTGGCCCTGAAGTGTAAACCTGTTAATGCCCAGCGTGACAAGAACTGTGTCGATGCGTGATCCATAACCCGAACCTTGTATTCCTCTGACGCTTATTGTTGCCGTCAAGCCAACCAGGAAGACCCCAAGTAAATCAAAGAAACTCAGAATCCCCTGAGCTATTAATGCGTTCAACCAAGCAAGTCTTTGTTTGCTTTCAAGAAGTTTGAAAGCTTTCAAAAGAGGAGTCCACTTACTATTCAACTTAGATCCTAACCGGGGCACTCAAGAGACAGCGTGTGTAAGAACAAAGGTATCACGCCTCAAAATATTGATGCTAGATTAGAGTTAGTATGGACTCAAAAGACAGAATGTTAGTAATTGTCTATTCGTTAGACAAAAATCACCCAATTTTTGGACATCAAGCAAGAGTTGCATCTGAAATTGCCAGGGTACGGCCAAACTCATACTTCATCTCAATTTACTCCGTGGGCGAGCAGAGATTTGGCGAGATACTAGGCGTAGACATTCAGCGATTTAGAAGCGTAGACTGGAGAGAAGGATCGCTAATTCGAAACATAACAAAGTTTTGGATCACTTTTCTAATTACCTTTATCAAAGTTAGACCAAGTGTAGTTTTTTCTCATGGTTGACACACACGCTGCCATGATTGCGCCATTACTTTCTTTGCTTCAAACAACTCATATTCTTTGGTATGCACATAAAACTAGGTCTGTGCCCTTAAGAGTCTGTTCGATATTTTGCGATTTGATATTAACCTCTACGAGGAACTCATGCCCAATTAATTCTTCTAAAGTTAAGGAAATTGGACAATCTATCGATCCGGAACAGTTCTCCCCGAGACCAGTTATCGAAAAGATAGAGAGGGCTATACATGTAGGCCGTTTGGATAAATCAAAACGCATTCAACATGTGGCGCAAGAGATTGATAAGGCACTCAAGAGAACTTTGATTACCGAAATGAGTTTTTATGGTGACTTCTCAAGTAGGGCGGAGTCAAAAATCTTAAGCTCGACCTTTGATCAGTTGTCAGTTAAATATCCTTGGTTTGAGGATTCATTGAAGGGGCCTGTTAATAGATCTGAATTGCCAGCAATCTTGAAAGGCTATGACGTATTTGTACATGGATTTCTGGGTTCTTTAGATAAAGTCTTAATTGAGTCAACCTTTTCCAAGATACCAGTGGTTACAGAAAACCCTGAGTATCTAAACGAATTTGGACTTTGGCCAGGTTGCCCACAGGATGCAACAATATTTGAACAATTAGAGGCGATTAGCAAGTTATCAGGCGATACCTTCCAGACAGTCTTGACAGATCGTTACGACTTTGCGCTTAAACATCACTCTCTCGACTCCTGGATGGAGAAATTTCTTTTTTTTGTAGATGATTCGAGGAAAAAGCGTTGAAAATTCTTCACTTAATCACCACAATAGAACGCGGTGGTGCTGAAAAGCAACTATTACTTTTAGCAAAGCTTCAGGTTATGCAGGGTGATTCCGTTGTTGTCGCACCACTCAGAGACGAGCCAAGTTTACTAAGAGAGTACGAGAATGATGGAGTGAGCGTATACTCAAAACTGCTCAATAAATACGTTTTAATTCAGGTTTTGAAGTTGTTTCTTCTTGTTAAAAAAGAAAATTTTGACGTTGTGCACGCTCATCTCCCTCGAGCAGAATTAATCGGTGCCATACTCTCGCTACTGACAAGATTGAATTTTATAGTTACAAAGCACAATGTTGAGCCATTTTGGCCAAATATGAATTCTTTTTTATCAAGTGCGATGGGTCGATTAGTATTTAGAAGGGCATTTCGCGTTATCGCAATTTCACACGCTGCAGTGGAGACAATGATTAACACTCGAGAGATTACTGACTTTTCAAAAGTGAGAGTTGTACCCTATGGGTACCAACCTACTTTGAAGGCTCGACAAAATAAACAGGCAGAAAATCCTCCTTCCGCTTTGCGGATATGTACAGTGAGTCGTTTAGTGCCGCAGAAGAATTTAGGAATACTGCTAAGAGCGTGCCATATTCTTAGCGAACTTGGAGTTTCTATTTCTGTCAAGATTATTGGAGACGGTTCATTACGGTCTCAACTAAAATCCTTAGCCCACTCTCTTAACTTGCAAGGGTGTGTTGATTGGCTCGGGGGCAAATATTCTAATCCGTTTGAAGTAATCCAGAATTCTGATGTTTTTGTACTATCCAGCATTTATGAAGGTTTTGGCTTGGTCCTTCTTGAGGCCTTAGATTGGGAATTGACGGTCGTCGCTTCTAGAACTTCTGCCATACCTGAGGTTTTGGGGGAAGACTATCCATTACTATTTGAGCCTTTGGATCCTATAGAACTTGCACAGCGAATACTTCAATCAGCGAATCCAGAATTAAAGGAGTCGATCAGGGCACATCGGGAGAACACCCTTGCACGCTTTACGGGTAAAAAAATGATACTTGCCATGAATGACATATATAGAGAGCGAATTTAGCCCCTTGATAAAACTCGGTGTTTATGTACCGTCTTTTGGTAGACGAGATATAGCTTTAAATACAGTAACGAATCTCTGCCAACAAGCCCGAATACTAAATATTGAAAAACATGGCGAAGTTGAAATTAGTATAATTTTACGATGCAACGATGATCCAAATTACAACTCTACCGACTTCACTTCATTGGGCTGCACCTTCTTGAAATCCGAATTTAATCAGGGTGCCGATGCAAACATTGCCTTTGGATTTCTTTACGCAAACCAGCAATCGCTAACACATCTTTGGATTGTTGGGGATGATGAGTATATTCCGAGTACAGCTTTGAAAACAGTTTGTTCAATTTTGCTCGGTCCTGAAGACTTTGATGCGATCATTGGGTCAAAGAATAAACTCGGTGTAATACATAAACCCAAATCCTGCCAACAAGTATATATGGAAGTTGGCACAACTACTAGCTTTATTTCTTCAACTATTTACAAATGTAAATTTAACAAGGCAATGTGTGAACAGGCATTCCGTTTTTCTTTTACTGGCTACTCTCATTTGGCTATTCAAAATTTGTTGATTCAAAGCGAAACATGGAATCGATTACGTCTAGTTGATATCCAATCTATAGTTGATTATCATGCGAAAGTACTTGTTGATCCTTTAAAGTCTAGAGCGGAGTATGGCGTGCGGGACTCGTTTGTTTTTTTTGGCAAAATTCTCGCAGCGCTAGCGTCAGGAAATCAAGAATATACGAAATCAGAATTTTGTTACTGGTGGAAGGAGAATTGGCACCGCGTTTCTATGTATCTTACGAAAGATGAACCTAATGGATGGGCTGTCATCGGAATCTCACTCAGATACAAGACTCTACTCTTCCACCTAATTTTGGGTCTTTTGCCTTGGTGGAGAATAAAAGAACTTGTTAGGCCTATCCCGTTAGGGCGGCGTACCAAATGAATAAGTTACCTGTAGGAAGTCTCCTGTGGAGAGTCAAAAGCTACGGCATATTGGCAGCAACTAAATACTTGTATTCTTATAGAAAGCAGCTACGGAGTATAGATTCCGACAAAGGAACTGCTCTAACGGTTGAAGAGTTTTGTCAGCACCTCAAACTTCCATATTCTTGTTTGGACAAGGTTAGTCCCATCATTAACTCAACACTTGGTAAATTTGAAACTTTAGAGACGGGAAATACGTCAGCTAAGTTTAAGCATGAAAACTTTGCCTTGAACATTACACGTCTACAGGTTATCTCTATATTAATAGTGGCATTTAAGGCACAAACATACCTTGAAACAGGGACTCAATTTGGAACAAGTTCATATTGCGCCCAATTAGCCCTAAAGTCACTGGGACGGCACATAAAGACCTCCTGTATTTCCGTCGATGTCATGTCAAGCTCCAGACTTTTGAGTGATTCCGAAATAACCTATCTAGTTTTCGATACAAGTGTCCGTAAACAGTTAAAGAGATTCGTATCGCAACGAAGAATGGACTTGAACAGGCCCATTGTCTTCTTTCACGATAGCGATCATTCTTACGAAAACATGACTTTTGAACTACATTTCGCTTTAAACAATTTGGAAGCAGACATCATTGTTTGCGACGATATAGAGGGCAATAGGGCATTTTTTGACTTTGTGGAGAAATTCTCCCTATTGAACTTTATCATCGACAATCCCAACGGCCCCAGAGTTGGAGTAGTTTTACGTGTCGAAGGAAGTTAGAGTTGCCCATATTACAAGTGTTATCGATGGTCGACGCCAGAGTGGCACGGCTCGTGTAGCAATTGAATTGATTCGAGCTCTATCAAAAGAGAGTAATGTAAAGCAATTTTTATTGCACTTCGATTCTGTAGAAGAGCCTATTTACCGGGTGGACGGCACAACTGAAATTCTTATTCCTAAAGTTCTTGAAGGCGTGCCAGGACGCAGATTCTTTAGTTTTCTGCTTTTTTGCCTTTTGCAAAGACGAAAACTCAAGGCGCTAAATTTGGACGTAGTGCATTGGCATGTGATGCGAGTTTACCCGTTTTTTTGGCTTCTACCCTCAAAAAAAGTAGTTGTGACCTTACATGACGCTGGTGCTTATCTCCTCCCTGGGGTGAATACTTTTGCAACAAGACTATTTAGATTGAACTTAAGGTTATTTAGGGGGAGAATTGAATCAATAATTGTTGTTTCAGAAACTGCAAAGGTTCAACTGAGTGCCGTAGCCCCATGGTTCAAGAGTCAAATTATGGTGATGCCGTTGGCTACAAATATAGAGCAAGTATCGCCGAAGCCTCACGCGAGCGTAAAAAAACTTGAGCCATATATTCTTTGCGTATCACGTTGGCAACCGCACAAGAATGTACTTACTCTTCTGAGCGCTTATAGAGACGCTACCGTAGAGTTGCACGAGAAATGTCCACCTCTGGTAATTGTAGGAAGACCTAGATTTGATAATACTCAAGAAAGCACAAGGATAAAGAATCTATTAAATGAAATTTCTGCAACAACAATTGATGAGGCTTCTGATTCAGAACTCAGTTACTTATATAGGAACTGTCTTTTTTCTGTTTTCCCTTCTTTACATGAGGGTTTTGGACTAGCCGTTTTAGAGTCAATGGTCTTTGGAAAAGTGGTATTAGTGCATGAAGGAACTGCGACATCAGAAGTCTTAAGTATCGAGGAATTGGCAATCAACATGCGAAACCCAAAGACCCTTAAAGACTTGATTATTCAATTATCTTCGGATGCCATGTTGCTTGCTAAATACGGACACTTAGCAAAGGAGAAATCCAAGATTTTTAGTTGGGAAAACTCTGCCTCGGTCATTAAGGCTATTTACGTAAAGAGGATTCCTCATGAAGCTTAGATTGAAGACTGGCATTTTCGTTCATTTCCCGATACTCAAAACTATTGTTGAGTATTTGATGACGAGGTGCCTACATTTTACTGACTACCCTTATTGGAGGGGTCAAGTAAAGAATTTGATGCGCGCACACCATGCCACATTGAGACTGGAAACAGACTCGACACCCCCAGTTCAGATTGAAAGTTTCGCGGACTTTGTCGAGGAAATTCGTAAGTATCGCAATAACCCATTAGCGCCAAGCTTTCGGCTAATATTTCCCTAGGTGAAAAGAAAATGAACATACTAATAACAGGTGGAATGGGATTCGTTGGCCGAAATCTTGCGGCTGAGCTCATTCTGAGTGGTCATACCGTTGAACTCGTTGATAATTTCTTAAAAGGTTCTGGTTGTCGAGATTTAGAAGAATTAAATGACTCCATGCAACAACTCTTTCAGCATATTCCGCTTCACCGACAAGATGTGCGTTCGTTAGATAGCAACTTCTATCTGAGGTTTGATGCTGTTGTTCATTTGGCAGCAGTTGTCGGAGGCAGATTGACGATTGAACAAAATCCGTTGGCGGTCGCTGAAGATCTCGAAATTGACTCCAAAGTGATTAGGAACTGGGCATCCGGCAATATAAAGCACTTGATTTATGCTTCTTCTAGCGCAGCGTATCCTGTTAACCTACAACTTCGGAGCGGATACAGACTACGTGAGAACGATATAGAATTCGAAAAGTCATTGGGTCTCCCCGACTTGACATATGGATGGTCCAAACTATCAGGGGAGTACCTCATCGAAGTAGGAAAGAGTTACGCACCTGGAGATGTAACTGTTTTAAGGCCTTTTTCGGGATATGGAATAGATCAAGATTTGGCCTATCCCTTCCCAAGTCTTGTAAGGAGAGTACTCAATCATGCTCCCGAAGAAGACTTTTATGTATGGGGGTCAGGAAAACAGGAGCGAGACTTCGTTTACATTCAAGATGTTGTCAGATTTATTCGCCGTTGTATTGAAGAAACTAAGAATGGTACTTTCAACTTATGCACGGGGACTCCAACAAGTTTCATTGCGCTTGCTCGCGAATTGCTTGATAAGAAGGGACACCAAGAAGTCAAAATAGTTGGTCGGGAAGATATGCCGACAGGAGTTTTTTCTCGAGTAGGTGACCCATTCATTTATCACAATGCTTGCCAGGAATTAGGATTGGGCGAACCTAGAAAGATCTCAAACGTTATCCAAGCTGAATTCACCAACTGGACAGTTTATTTTGACTGATACACGATCAACAAGCAAGGTTTTTATCATTGCTGATTTTGGAGCATCATTAATTCACACACACCATCGTGATTCAATCTTGGCATTTTGTAAATTGTTGATTGAAAATCGGCAAGATTTTATGGTCTTGCTTCCTATGGGGTCTTTGTTGGATTTAACCGAAATACAAGCAACAAAAACGAAAACAAGAAAGGTGTTATTCCCTTCTTCTCATGAGGCGCCATACAATTTCTGGTCTCTAAAGAGTTTTCTCGCTGTAATTTTTGCAAAAATCTCAAAAGGGGCTGCTAAGTTCTCTCGTAAGTCGACTCTCAAAATGTTGGCAAAACTAGCAATTTTGATTCTCGAAAAAGAGATTCGAACTCAATCAAAGAATTTCTCTCAAATATGCATTCTCTTCCCTACATCTTGCCCGCTTGCGATATTCTTTATTGAAAACTCAATGCTTCATAATAGAAGGAATTTGATGTTTAAGAAGATAAAAACGTATGCAAGGTTAACTAATACTTCAGAGAATAGAGGCGCTTTCTCGATCATCGCCGGTAAAGAGACACTCTCATCGCTCTTAGCTGCCGACTCTCCAAATAATTTTGGAGTTGTTCGTTTAGGCTTTGAAACAGATAAGTACTTATCGCGCATGCAAACATCTACGTCGAACAAGTTTAGATCTCCATTCCCGCCAATAGGTGCGGTTAAGCCTAAGATGGAGGAATCCAAAAATCTTGCATTTTCTTTTCTGGGTTACCCTAAAGACATAAAGGGAGTCAATAAGATAGTGGAGATAATTCAAGGTGTTGAACAATTAGCATGCAAGAGTTCTCTCAAGTGGATAGTCCACGTCTCTTCCAAGAATGACAAGCTTCATTCCAATTTGATTCATCTAAACAATGTTCAGTTTCTTCTGGGAAAAATATCTAATGAAGAGATGGAAAGTGCCTTAGTGGAATCCTCCGTACTTGTGCTACCTTACGACGTGCAAAAATACTTGATGAATGCATCGGCTATGGCGTATCGTGCCGCTGACTATCGAAAACCTGTGATAACCCTAAAGGGTTCTGCATTTAGTGAGGAAATACTGCATTATGGTTTGGGTTGGGTGGTAGACGATGACGAGGAAATAATGGAGTTGATTAGTCGGTTAAGTCACGAGGAAGTGGAATCGCGAAAGTTAAGCATAGAAAGTTACAACGAAAGAAGAACGCTAGATAATTTGGAGTTTTTGGAATTGGATGCAAAGTGAAAATTTGCTTAGCAACTACGACAATTAATGTTCCAACTCTCTTATTGGAATATGCAAGAGATGCGCAAACTTCAACTAGTGAAAATATTGAGATTGATTTTGTTATTGCAGGAGATAGAAAAACTCCTGTTGAGGTTCCTGCATTCCTACAAGAGATTGAGAGTGAAACTCAGATTCACATTACATATCTGTCTGTTGAGGAACAGTTGAACATGTTAAGGAATCAATCAGCTTTGAAAACTCATTTGGATTTGGATTGCATACAACGCCGAAATCTGGCAGGTTTATATAGTTTCATCAAAAAGAGTGACTACACCATCTACATTGATGATGATAATCTTATCGAGGCTCCAGGTTATTTTAAGTGGCACTTGCAAGCCGTGTCTGGAATCAAAACCAAGAGTCTCTGTAACCCCTCCGGATTTCACAATATTATGAGTGGGAATTATGGTCAAAGATCGGGGGATTGGCTTTACCCAAGAGGATACCCATTTGGTATGCGAAATGTTTCAAGTAAATCAATTGAAGTCGAGGCAAATCTTCAAGTTTGTGTAAATGCTGGCCTTTGGATAGAGGAGCCCGACATTGACGCGTCATCCAGAATTGTGGGCCGCCCCATAATCGAGAATTATGAGTCTAAAGATAGCCAGACGGTGCTACAGCCTGGTACTTGGACACCCATAAACAGCCAAAATACTTGCATTGCTACTGCCCTTCTCCCATCCTATTTCTTGAGTTCGAAAGTTGGTCGTTACGACGACATTTACGCTGGGTATGTACTTCAAAAGATTGCCCAACATCTTGGTTTAGCTGTTTCGTACGGAGAGCCCATAGTCCGTCAAGAACGAAATGCTCATGTACTTCTACGGGATTTGGATTTGGAACGAGAGGGTATGGAATGTATAGATTTCTTTGTTGAGCTTCTCAAAGGTTTTGAGTTGCGTGGCTCCACAGTAGTGGAGTCAACTATAGATTTACTCGAACAAATCGCGGCTACCCTGCTCTCGATTCCTCGTACTCACTTTGCGTATAGAACTTTAGCCGAGTTGCACACTGGGTATAGTCTTTGGATAGATGCCCTCACGGAACTGACTTCCTAATTTCAGATTCTTAAATTTCCCTAAAAAGTTTCTTAATTCTGCTCCTAATAAACAACCGACTTTTCATCCACCTGTACATTCTAATAGGTAAAAACATCATATATAGAAAATGAAGAAATGCTGCTTTTGATAAGCCGAAATTCAGATTGGAATCTATCTTAATATTTTTACCTAGGGTGTTGCTCAACCACAAATACGCAACTAACTCCTTCTTCTTAGCCTTTGGAGTCTGCGGGTAAGAATCCTCTTTGAAATTTTGTCTCACAAGCTTATGAGCTAGAATAAGTAAATCATCGAACTCTGTTTCTGTAATTCTATTTAGTCTCCCGCCTCCTGGCTGCTTTATTCCGTGCAGCATCGGGTACAGATCCGAGTCAATCAAGATATCCAATACCTCTACGTCAATTTGCATTTCCAAGTGAGGAGTAATTTCAAACTTCTTCTTCCAACCATTTTTCCCACTTACCACCGTGAAGTGACGACCAGGTCTGCCTTGTAGAGTTGGCAGCAAAACCTTTTCTCGAGCTAACTGCGCATCTGTGAAGTGTGCTGCTGAAATCGCCTTTCCGTGTTTCCAGTACCCTTTGTTCTCAACGTTCATGTAATTTACACTGACTGCCATAGGTATGCAATGAAAGCAACTCTGGCCAAGTTTTAGTGCTTCTTCGACCTGCTCTCTTGATGGAATCTCATCAACATCATTAATCAAAATTAGATCATATAAATCAGCATCATAAAGCCCGTTATTCAGAGCTTTTCTTTGTGCTTTTTCTCTCCCCCATATTGAGTCACTAAAGTTCTTGGGCGAAACAAATCTAAATTCAAAGCGGCCTTTATACTTCTTGACTAAATTATGAGATACATCCAAAATCGGATTCCATCTGTCGCCTCTGTGTGTAAAATCAGCCTGAGAGATAACTACAACACTTACAAGGTCTTTCAAGTACTCTAACCTGAGTTCAAGCAATTCTTCTTCGTCCAAAAATGGAAAGCAGTCGAAAACTCTTTTATTAATTCCCAAGCTCACCTTTCGCCAGAAATTTTTGCTCTGTTGTACCTTAGTAACAAGGATACCACTCGCTCTAAAATAGTGAGACTCCTCACTGTTGATGCCTCACAATCCCGTTTAAACTGTACGCTTCTCTCAATAAATCTAATCGAATTGATGTATCCCAAGACAATAGGTAGGAGGAGAGACTTGCGAGATCTAGAACTTGCTCTAGAGATACGAAAAACTTGCTTGAGTATCTCCAACCAAAAGCAAACTGCTCATCTTGCTTCGGCCTTGTCAATTGCCGATATTCTCGCCGTCCTACTCAACTCTTTTCTGAAGATCGATCCCTCGTCTAAGGTCATCATGGATGATAATCATTTGATATTAAGTAAGGGACATGCGGCGCTTGCGCTTTATTCAGCTCTTTATAATCAAAAGATGATTTCCTGGGAAGAACTAAGGAGTTTTTCAGAGCCGGGCTCCGAATTTGAAGAGCATCCTAATCCAAAAATTCCAACGGTTGATTTCCCCACAGGGTCACTTGGTCATGGCCTACCGCTAGGAGTAGGTTTAGCCCTAGCAAATAAGCTACAAGGCAACTCTGGAACCGTTTTTGTATTGATGAGTGATGGAGAGTGCAACGAAGGTACAGTTTGGGAAGCTGCACAATTCGCTCATGCTAAAAAAATAGATAATCTGATTGTTTTCGTCGATCATAATGGATTTCAAGCAACCGGAGAAACTTCTGAGAGTCTCGGTGCTATCAACCTAGGACAAGTTTTCGATTCCTTCGGGTGGAACACAGAGACAATCAACGGTAACAACGCAGAAGAAGTTTCAAAAGCAACAAAAAGTGCGCTACATTCTCAGTTTCCGACCGCAATAATAGCAAATACAGTTAAGGGTAGAGGCGTCAGTTTTATGGAACACAATAACAATTGGCACTACCGTGCGCCAAACGATCATGAATTGAAACAAGCACTCAGCGAGTTAGGTATTAGATGAGAAATGCCTTCGCTAAGTACTTAACAGAGTTTGCCGCCATAAACCCGAAAATTGTCCTGTTATACGGAGATATCGGAAACAAACTATTTGATGAGTTTAAAGTCAGGTATCCAGGTCGTTATTTCAATTGCGGGGTCGCAGAGGCAAATATGGTTGGGGTGGCCGCAGGCCTGGCAAAAAAGGGGTTTATGCCGTTTGTCTATACAATTAATTCCTTTCTATATCTAAAGGCAATCGAGCAAATTAAGCTAGATGTTTGTTATTCGCAACTGCCAGTGACTTTTGTAGGGACTGGAGCAGGTTTGAATTACTCTTCATTAGGAGCCACTCACCACTCTCTGGATGACGTCGCAATTCTTCGTGCCATTCCCAATCTTGCCATTCTTACACCCACAGGCCCTTTGGAGTTAATGCATATGATGAGTCAAACTCTTGAAACATCAGCTCCTACCTACATTCGCTTAGGGAAGAAAGGTGAGTCCGACTTAAAGGCTTATCGAGA
>Ga0172372_10009740_pt1 | contig 12447 bp, 16 predicted proteins | sample LakKiv5m_2_FD_114544 | JGI IMG/M metagenome (GOLD analysis project Ga0172372, IMG submission 114544) | Freshwater microbial communities from Kabuno Bay, South-Kivu, Congo - kab_092012_9.5m | ecosystem: Environmental > Aquatic > Freshwater > Lake | place: Democratic Republic of the Congo...
AACAATTCAAATAACGCGCTGCGGCTTTATTTGATTTAGTTTTAGCCATAGCAGCTAAAATTAATTCTTTACCAAGTGGTTTTGCTTTTGGCATTACTCTTCGTCTAATTTTATTTCTCTAAATCCGTGGGGAATATCTGTTTGAGGTTCATCAATTGGATCAAATAATTTGTTTCCTGCTTTTCGTAATTTGTTTTCTGCTTCAACATATGCTTTATAATCTTCATGATCTAAATGAATAGTTTCAATCCAAGTATGGTCACCTTCACCTTTCATTACTGTAACTACTCCTTTTTTCTGTACACCTGAACAATTAACACAAGTTGTGGATGTTGGAAGTGCTTTTAATCTACCCTCAGGAATTACTTCTCCACATTTTACACAATTTTTCATAACTTATTTTTTATCTAATTTATCTATTCGTTTTAAAAATTCCCATAAATCAGCAGGTGTTTCTACAAACACCTCTTCTTCTGTTTTTTCAACATGATCATTTAATTTGATAGGCATTAATTCACCTTCTTCATTAAATCTATTATAAGTCCACCATAAAATAACCTCTGTTTTCCATTCACCATATTTTATATAAAATAAGTTTTCAATAATGAGATAAAAAGGTTCATCATATGTGCTAACATCAAATCCCCATTCGGATTCTAATTGTCTTGATCTATTCCATCAATCACTTAAGAGATCTACCATATCTAAAAATATGTCTTTCTCATTTAAACCTTTTTGTTTAGGTTTAATATTTACATTTTTACCAAAATTTTTCATATAATAGTTTCTACACCAAATATTTTTAAAAATTCTTTTAAAGATAATTGTTTACGTTCAGCAAATATTTTAGCTGCTTGTAATCTAGAAGTTGTTACTACACGACCAATTATTTCTTGGTTTTTATCGTTTCTATTATAAAACTTAAATATCATAGCTTAATTAATTTATCTTGATATTCATTCATTTGAATGATGTCTATGGTAAATATGTCTAAAGTAAAAGTTCCTATTTCTCCACTGTCTTTTATAATTTCAGGTAGTTGAATGAGTAATTGAAAATTTTGATTTGTTAATTTTGAAGCATCAAATGAAACTAAAATATTATTTTGTTTTTCATTATCATATGGTTTAATACGTTCTTGAAGATCAAACTTAGTATTAGATTGTTCTTTATTTATATAATCAGAAACAATCAAATTCATATCATCTTTTATATAGATGGTTGAACACCAGGGTTCTAATGCTTCTAAATGGGGTAAACCACAATTAGATACTATAAAACCTATATCATATTTTGGTGGGATAATAGGTTTCATTAACGGATCATGTTTTACAAAATGTCCCCATTTACGAATAAATTCTTTTCCATTACGAGTAGTAGTATAAAGCCATTCATTACTATTTTTTCCAGCACCTCCTCCAGCATGTTTATTAAATCTAGAACCTCTTGAGGTAAAATGATAAACTAAGGCATCCCAACTTTGAATTACTTTATACCCATTTAAAACAAAACGATTAAACAAATCACTATCTTCTTTAGATTGAGGAGCAAATAATTCATCATGACCCCCAATAACTAAATAATCTGATTTGTACATACACCAAGGAGCAAATATTCCTTCAGTAGTTTTATCTTGTTTTAATTTTTCACTTTCAGTATACCATTTATCAAAACTAAATTGATCTACTTCAATACCAAAATCAATAGTTATTTTTTCAGGGCCTGGTGGGTGTAAAGGAGGTTCAACACGTGTTGCTGATACTATGGTTCCTGGTTTTAGATGTTTAGTAATGTTTATATCTAAATCTTTACAAGCTACCATGTCAGCATGGAAAGCAAAAATAATATCAGTATTAGACATTTCTATACCTTTATCAAACATTCCTACAATGCCAATTCGTTCAGGACCTGGGTTTTGGTAGTGGATTATATTTTTATCTTCAAGTAATTTAATCCATGCTGATGTACCGTCTGTACTAGCGTCATCTAAAATTAAAACATTATGATGAGGATAAGATAAATTTCGTATTGAAGCATATGCCAATTTTAGAAATTCTAAGTTATTTCTACTTGGTAATACAAACGTTATTTTTTCCATTCTAAAGATTTTATGTAATCTAATAACTCTTTTTTAGGTTCCCAACCTAAAACACTTTTAGCTAGTGTACTTGTATTAAGTGTTTCTTTAGCTTCTCCATCATTAGGTAATTCATATGTTGGAGTTATTCCAAACATTTCTGCTACTTCATTTACTGAATAATTTTTTCCTCTACCTAATTCGAATTCATAACCATATTTTTTCTTATCCATTATAAGTATTAGGGCATCTACAATATCAAACACATGAGTAAAGTCCCTACGTTGTTCACCAGTACCATATATGACACAAGGGAAATTATTATTAATATTATTCATCCATCTACCAATTAATGTTGTATAACCACCTTCTAATAATTGATGAGGACCATAAACATTATAAAAACGAGCTATGGTTGCCTGGAGGTTATAGTGGTATTGGTATAACATAATTATTTCTTCTCCTATGTCTTTACTAAATGTATATGGGTTTTTAAATTTACCATTATGTTTTGAAGATGATCCAGCATAAATTAGAGGAACATTATTTTTAGCACACCATTCAGCTAAATGTATTGTTCCGTTAGCATTTACTTCAAAATAATTTTTAGGTTGTTTAAATGAAGGTTGTATACGAGCTATAGCTGCTAAATGAAAAACAACTTCTGGATTAATAAAATTATAATCTGTTATGTTTCTTATATCAAACTCCCAATATTCACATCCCTTTTGGTGGTTTTCTTTTAGCCCAGTAGTATAATTATCTACTGATATTACTTCATGTCCTTCTTGGAGTAAACGTTTAATAAGATTAGTCCCAACAAAACCTGCTCCTCCTGTAACTAATATTTTCATTTTTTAAGATTTATAACACAGAAAAATACCCAACAATTATCTAAATCATTAGTAACATCTGTTCCCCATTGTTTATTAGGTAATTGATATTCATTTAAACCAATAGCGGTAATATCCGATTCGGGGAAGTTTCTACTTAAAATTTCAACCATTTCGTTTTTATCGTATTCATATAAATGAGTACCTCCATTATAATGCCAAACCGGCACTTTACGCCTTGGAGTTGTGATAATAATAGTTTCGGATGTACAATATTTTAAACTTTGAAGATATTCATCAATACGTTCCGGAGGTAAATGTTCAAAAGTTTCTATAGAGGTACAGACTTCAAATTCATTTTCTTGAAAATGATCTTTTAAATTAAAAATATCTGTAATTTTATAAGTACAATTAGGACTACTCATTCGTTCATTAGCTTCAGCTACTCCCTCTTCATCAATATCAATTCCTATTACTGATTTGGCACCTAAACTTAATAAAATCCCAGCACCATACCCTTTACCAGTGGCGGCATCCAATACTGTTTTATTTTTAGTCCAATGATTAGCAAAAATATATCTATCAATTGAGGTAGAAGAAGCAGGATAAATAAACCTATCTAATTCTTCAATAAATGTGTTTTGGGAATCTTTCATATTAATTCTATATTAAAATATTTTTTAGCGTATTGTTTTCTAACTTCAGGATAGAAATCTAAGTCAGGAAGGTTACGTTTCCAAATTCTTCCATCTTTTCCTAATAAAACTCCTTCATAAGTAAGTATAGTAGGATCGTTAATAGGAATCCATTTAACATGATGAAATTCAATTCCCGTCAAATCATTACCTTTATCTAAACTACCTCCACTATTATTTCTACTCCCAGCATCATCTTCTTGACCAGTAATAGTAGATAAACCTATTACTTTATGTTTAGAATGTTCTGAGTTGCAATAGTATGTGAAGTTATCGTCTCTATGGAATAATTCCTTTTTTGCGTTTATATACGGTTTTATAACGTTTAAATACTCCTGTGGAAATGGGATGTGTTGTGCCCAAGTACCATAAGGAGAATAACCTAAACATTCTACTGATCTTAAATACCAATCATCATCTTCCATACTAGGATAATAACGATATCTTTCATCCCACCAACCCATTCTAACAATAGTTTGTTTATGAAAAACAACAGCATTCCAAGCATTTAAATGAATTTGTTCTAAATGTGGTTTTTCATCTAAAACATTATTTAATACTTCAAACCAATCTTCATCGAATAACATATCATCACAAGTAAGTAAAACCCAATCAGTTTTACTTTGAATAATACCCTGATTCCATGCTTTAGTTAAACCAACATTTTCTTGGCTATAAATAAATTTAACATGAGGATGGTTTTGTTCAGCTAATTTAACTTTTTCTAATTCTTCCCCAGTAGTATTATTATCCCAAACAATAATGTTAGGAACATTTTTTAGAGTATCTAAACATTTATTTAATCTAGATCCTCTATAATAACTTACAATTATTATTGTGATATTATTAATATCCATTTTTTAATACAGATAATGAAGGGAAATTTGAATTTATTACTTGGTAATTAGTTTGTGATTTTATAGAATTAATTGGAGTAGCTTTATATTTAAGCATCCATTCAATATTATCTCTTTCTTCACTACCACCTTCAAACAATATTACACTACCATTATCTATTTTATTTTTTAGTTTATTATAAGTGTCTATTATAACATTTCCTGTATTAGATATATCCAAGTGCATTAAATCAAAATCTTCAGGATTAGACAACCACTCATAATAATCCATCTGAATAAAATCTACATAGTCTTCAACACCATATTCTTTAACATTTTTTATTGTTTGTTGAATGGTAGAATGTTTATATTTATAGTTTTCCCATAAATCATAACATTTTAATTTTCCTTGACCTAATTCTTTTAATGCTAATCCTATAGCTACTGTAGAGTAGCCATATAAACAACCAAATTCAATTACTGTTTTTGGTTTTACTTCTAATACCCATTCATAAATGGTTTTTCCAATATCATTTTGATAATAGGACGAGTCAATTTTTGGATTTATATAACTCATAACTTTATGTTTTCTCTAATGTGTAAAAAATTATCGGAAGAATTTTTAACTTTTAATTTAAACCCAGCTTCAATAAAACTATTAGTAAATTCTACTTCATAATTTTCGGCATTTTGGTAATTAACTACTTCTTTTATTGTTTCGGAATTAGTAATATTAGGTATATCTAAATAGCTTGGTATTTTACTTATTACTTGTTTAATTTTATTTGTTGATGTTAAACCTGTTCCTCCATGAATGTGATTATGTGATGTAATATAACCATCAACAATAGTATAATTATGGCCTGTGTGTGGGTTTTGAGGAAATTTTAAAGCTCCAACAAATCCTACATCATCTTTAGAATTTAAAATATCAATAAGTTCAGGAATAACTCCATCAGTTAATGGTAAAATATCGTCTTCACTAAAAAACCAGTAATCATATTCTTTTTGAAAAAGGTAAAAAGCATATTTAAAAGAACCAAAACTTATGTCATTACTAATTCTAAATCTATGAACTATTTTTATTTTTCCTGTTGTTATTTTTTTATTATCATATTGATCTAGTAAATCATATACTTCCCGATCTTGAGTATCATGATTAACAATTATTAAGTCCATATTTATTCCAGGATTAATTGTAGAATGAGCATCTATTTGTTGTTTAAATAAATCTATTACTCCTTCTTTATTATGGGGATAATATCTTCTTTCTCCAAAATAAAAAGCTAATACTTTTGCTACTTTCATTATAAAATATAAGTTAAATTACAAATATTTTGGTAATTAATAATTCTATCTAAATTTGTCCAATCTTCTCTTAAAATTCCTAAAAATATACTATCTAAATACTTATTACATTTATGAATGCATTTTCTTTTAATACCTTCTTTTATAAAACCAACATACAATGCGGATTTTAAACTAGCTATATTATTTTCTAAAACTTCAGTATCTATTCTATTCATATTTAATACTTCAAAACCAAAATCAACTCCTGCTTCAAGTATTTTTTTAGAATATCCTTTACCTCTATAGTTTTTAAAAATATCATGTGCCGAATCATATCTTCTATTTATCCAGTCTATATTATTTATTTTATATATACCAATATACTCACCAGTTTCTGTAAGTTTACCTTTAAGAATTATTTCTTTTGATTGATTTAAAGAATTAAACCACTTTAATTGATCTGACATATTATTTATAATAATATTATGTGTACCAAACCATGATTCATCTTTTAATTCTTTTAGTAGTAATAAATCACTTTCTTCTATTTTAACTAAAGTGATTCCGTTTTTATGTGGATACATTTTACCACCCTTTTTTAATACAATTAACAATATATTCTCTTTCCTCTTCGGTTATCCACCAACCTACAGGAATAGAAACTACTTTTCCAATTGTTTTATCTAATGTTGGTAAAGCGGTTTTAAATTTTCTAACACAAGAATGTTTATCATTACGTTCATGAACCTGAGATACTACAATATTGCAGTCTTTCATATACTTCATAAATTTATCTCTATCTTCTACTAATAAACTATAAATCCAGAATGCTGATTCTCTATCATTATGGCGAGTTAATAATGTTACTCCGTTTACATCTTTAAGATGTTGATCGTAATAAGCAGCGTTTGATTGGTGTTTTTTAATAATATCATCAGCATGTTTTAAATTTTCAATACCAACAGTAGCACAAATATCATTCATATGGAATTTAAACCCCCATTCTTCAATATCAGCTTCACATCTAAAATCTTTACGGTTTGAATTTCTATCAATTCCATACCAACGAAGCAATTTAGATCTATTATACAATTCTTGGTGTGGTAAAGTTAAAACACCACCATCAATAGCAGTAATATGTTTAATTGCTTGAAGAGAATACATAACCATATTTCCATGATTACCTAAATATTTACCTTTATATTTTGAACCAAAAGAATGAGCTCCATCTTCAATTACTGCTGGTTTAAAACCATACATTGATTGGGCTTTTTGTTGAATTTGTTTAATTCTATCTAAATCATTTGGATAACCACCCCAGTGTACTAAAATAATAGCTTTTGTTTTTGGACTAATTTTTCTTTCTAAATCGTCTAAATCCATATTTAATGTAGTAGGATCAATATCTACCCATTTAATTTTTAAATTGTTAGCTAAAATAGGAAAATTAGAAGCAGTACAAGTTAATGCTGTAGCTAAAACTTCATCTCCATCTTGAATACCAGGCCATTTTTCTTCCCAGTAAGCAATACCTTCAAAATTTTTAGTAGCAGTATTTGGTTTTTTCAACAAATGTAAAGCTAAATGAAGTCCAGAAGTTCCTGAATTTAGTGTAAGAATTCGATCATAGTTTAAAAAATCTTGAACTTGTTTTTCTAGTTCTTCTACTTTAGGTCCTTGTCCTATATAACCGCTATTTAATACTTTAGCTACTTCATCGGCAGCGGTTGGAGCCATATGAACTTTAAATAATTGGATTGGTTCTTTAGGTTTTTTCATGATTATATAGTATTATAAAATTTATTTTGTTTTTCTTGTCTTTCTATTGTTTTTGGGTGTAATAAACAGTATTCATCTTCGGCAGGTAAAGCAGCATATTTTTTGTAACCATCTAATACCTCATGAACCTTATTTTTCCATTTAATGTCTTTATTTTTACGATAAATTCTCCATTGATAATCAGGGTAATTTACTCTCTCATTTTCATATTTCCAACCCCACCTTAAGAGATGTTCCTCGGTGATACCACTTACAGTATTAATTCGAGGAACTAAATACACATCTACTTCAGGATTATTTTTAATCATACCTGGAAGTATATTTAATAATTCTATTGAGGGCAGTTCGTCTGCATCAATTTGAAAAATGTATTCTCCTAAACAGTGGTTTGCTATTTCATTTTTATATGAAGCAAAGTCTTTATTTAAAGGATAAAACCAATGTTTTATACCTTTTCCAATAATAACACTTAATACTTCTTTAGTATGATTATCTTGGTCAATCTGTATTACTACTTCATACTCAGGAGATAAAGCTCGTTCTTGAAGATAATTAAGTAGAGTTTCTAACTCCTGATGTTCATTACAAACTGTAATAGCTAAACTTATCATTCTGGTAATATTTCAATGTATGAAAGAGCGTCCATAAATTCATATTCAGGAAATTCTTTTATTGTAGTCATATCCATTCTCCACTCGTAATATTGATTTTCTTTACCAGGGATAGGATATTTGGTTTTTTCTTCATCATTTATTTTAACAGCTTTAACAGCAGCCCAATTCCATTGATTTTTTGAAGGTCCATTAGCAAATATCATTCCTTTTTCAGGAACATTTACTGTTGTTGGCATCCAAATATGACCATCGTCATCCTTATTTAATAAATCTTTATACAACTCAGGTAATACCTCAAGTTGTCTTTCAAAAAACACATCTCCTTCTTTCATTAATGAGTTAGTTTGAAAACCACACCCATAACAAAAGTAAGTTTTAATGTCCTGATTTACTTCATCTACGTAACAAGCATCAGAACCACATTTAGTACATACTATCAAGTTATCCATTTATTTTTTGTAATTTAGGTAATTCTACTTTTTTCAATTGAGGTAAATTAAGTTCAACCTGTCTTGGAAACTCAGGAACATATTTAGTTAATACCTCATCTATTTTTTCTTTCATTTTATCCCAACTAAATTCATTTTTAGATTTAAAAGCTTGACGTTTAGCTTTATCAGTATAATTTTTATAGTTTTCGTATACATCTTTTAAATAAAAACCAATTTGACCATGATCTGGAGAGAACCACTGTGATTCAGGAAGTAAAAAATGATTTTGAGTACTTGGGTGAACTTGAGTTAATTGACCTCCTAATAAATTAGTAAATTCAAAACTTAAGAAATCTGTTTGTCCTGACCATCCTGAGCAAATAAGTGGTTTTTTGCATAGAGTAAATTCTAATAATGGTCTCCCAAAACCTTCACCTTTAGTTAAACTAACCATAGCTTTTATTTTAGGATGATTATAAAGCTCATTCATTTCATTATCACTTAATTCTCCACTTAAAACATAAATGTTAGGTAAATTTTTTGAATTAACTGTTTTACTTATTTGTTTTATCTTTTTTAAAATTTCTTCTCTATCAAGATATGAAGATCCTACTTTAGCTGTTTTTAAAATTAGCGCGGGTTTATTAGTTTTATTTTTAAATGTTTCTAAAAATGCTTTAACTAATAAACCTACATTTTTTCTATCTTCACCTAATTCACCATCCATCCAATGTCCTACAAACAAATAAACAAATTTTTCTTTTACTGAGTCTAAGTTGATGTTTTTTATTAAATGGGGCTCAATAACTTTATAAACATTAGTATTAGCTCCTTCAAATATCACCTCAACAGGTTTTTGTAATTTTATTGTTTCGTGTAATTGATTATTATTTTTATCTTTTTTTTCAAAAGTGGATTCTTCAAATACTTTTTTAGTATGGTTTGAAGAAGCTAGTACTAAATTCATTTTATTAATACCTTCAATCCATTCACCAGGACAAACATTACTTTCAATACCTGCTGTACAACCTATATTAAATTTTCCTACAGGTTGAAATTCATTTGGTACTGTAATTTGCATCCAAATATCAGGTTGTGGGTTTGGTTGTTGTGGGTTTAAGGAATAATTTAGTAAAAATTTCCATTCAGGGTTATCTTCACAAAATCCCCAAGGTGTATTACCCCAACGTTGAGCTAATAATTTAACATCATATTTATCTGTTTCAATAATGGCTTTAATTAAATCTCTTGAACGAGCACCATAGCCACTATAGGTATCAAAAGGAGAACTTATTACAAATAACGGTTTCATTTTAATATAACAATTTGTGTTTTATAATTCTATCTTCTACTTCACTAACATTAATTAACTCATATTTTTCTCTTGGTTTCCAAGTTTCAAATAATTCATTAAATGCTTCAATTACTCTTTTACCTTGAGTTTCACCTGTAAATCCTGCTTCATTTATAGCCCATTCTCTACCTTTTAGACCTTTAGCTTTACGTTCTTCGGGAGTTAAATTATAAACAGCCATAATTTGTTCAGCGGCATCTTCAGGACGACAAACATCATCCCAAATATATGGTGTTGGAGGTGAACCCTGTAATACTCGAGTAGAAGGAAATACAGGAAAAGCCCATTCACCATGTTTTTTATATGTTTTATTATGATTTGAAGGAATTTCTGGGGAGGGGGTAAACCATTTTCCATTTTCGTCTTCAAAACCCATTTGATCTTGCATACCTCCAGTTACGTTAGCAATAATAGGATTACCTGATAAAATGGCTTCTGTTAAACTTAATCCCCAACCTTCATTAGATGTTAATAAAATTTGACAATCTGTACTATTATATAACATGTTCATTTGTATAGGTTCAAACTTAACATCTGTAAATATAATATTATATTTGTCATCATTAACTAATAACTCAACAACAGCATTTAAATCCGTACCATGTTCAAATACTCTATCAGTATGAAGTACAAAAGCACATTTTTTAGCTTTTTCTTCGGGTAATTGATCAATAAAATATTTATAAGCTAAAATAGTATCTGAAGCTCTTTTTCTTTGAATATTTCTAGAATTGAAAAATAATACAAAATCATATTCTTTAGTACCAAATAAATGTTTTTTAAATTCTTTTAAATTAGAATCGTCTTTATTTAAAGGTTTAAAAATATCATGATTTAACCCATGAGGAACATATTTAATAATTCTTTTATCAGCTTTTTCTCCTAATACTAATTTATTGATATTCACTGTTTGTTTTGAAATCCCCATTAATAAATCACAGGCCTCATAGTAAGGTTTATTATATAATGGAGCAGGATAATTATCCCAAATATTCAAATAAGCAATAGGAATTAATTTACGAATTTCATTTTCAATAGCAAATAACCAAATAAAATAACGTGGATCAGTAATTAACATAATAGCATCTGGTTTTTCCATCTTAATTAATTGTCTTAATAAATCTGGATTGCCATATTCATTAACTGGATATAAAGTTACTGATGAATCTTTTAATCCTATTGTTTCGTTTGTTGATTGAGATAAATCTAATCTTTTTCCTGCTTCGGGATGCTTAATAGAACCTCCGATATTAACCCAATTAAAATGTTGAGCAGTATGAAGAATTATTTCTCTACCAACTCCAGCAACCCCTGAATGGACTCTAATGTCGTCAGTAATTAGCATAATTTTCTTCCTCTTATCCGGAGGTAAGTAAGCAAAACTTGAATTCATATTCTTTTTTAGTCGTTAATTTCTAAATTGTTGTGTGAGTGTACTTTTTTACGAAAATCTTCATCTGTAAGATACAAATGAATAGTGCGGTCGGCAAGTTTTTGTAAAGAAAATTTGTACTTAACACAAGCAATCTTGAAATTTTCAAATAACTCACTCTGTACTTTTACAGAGGTTAATGTCATATCCTTTTTATTTGTCATAGCTTTTATTTATTTAATATCGTATATAAATATATTAGGATTCTTCAAAATTACCTATTTATTACAGAAGAATAATGAGTTATCCATTTTTTATCTTCTTCATCTGTTAGGTCTATTTCTTTAATAAAAACGTTATTTTTATAAATTTTTATATTTTTTATACTATCAAACTCTAATGGGACCCAAGTATAAAAAGGAAATTGGCAAGTTATGTTTATACAATGGGTTTTATTTACAATTACTTCAAAATAGTTTTTATCATTATTTCCAGTATTATTGTTATGGAAAAAATGATACTTACCTTCAAAAAAGTGAATTGTTGTATTTTCGCCCCCAATTGTAGAATCTACTAAATTTAAATCAAAAGAATAACTTAAATCTTTTTCGTCTTCTACTGTAAATAAATGATAGTTTAATTTACTCCATATATTATCAAAAACCATTCTTTCAAATACAGGAAATTTTTTATCATTATAATATTCTCCATATTGTTTTTTAAGTTCCTCAGGGAAATAGTTTAAAAGATTATAAGAAATTTTTTTTACATTAATACTTTGGATATCTGCTACATTAACTAATTTATTATGTTCATATCCTCTAGAGAATGAATAAAATACAGCATCTTTTTCTTTTAATATTTCTACATTCTGGTCCCACATTTCTTTATTTTTAACAATAGTATCATATAAAATCATATGTACTATTTCTTCTCCCATTGATTTTAGATAAGCTAAACTTCCTAAATACATTCTAAAAACTGGAAGCATATGAGTTGAAAATGCTAAATAATCTTTAAAATTAATTATATAATTTTCTAAATAACAAAAATAAAAAAATCTTATTTCAGGGTCATATATTAATTCGTTTTCTTTATCATACAAATAATAATCACATCTATCTATAATATCTTGTGGAGTTTTTGTATGAGTAGCTAAACATACC
>Ga0172372_10009742_pt1 | contig 12447 bp, 10 predicted proteins | sample LakKiv5m_2_FD_114544 | JGI IMG/M metagenome (GOLD analysis project Ga0172372, IMG submission 114544) | Freshwater microbial communities from Kabuno Bay, South-Kivu, Congo - kab_092012_9.5m | ecosystem: Environmental > Aquatic > Freshwater > Lake | place: Democratic Republic of the Congo...
GCGGCCCGATTCTTGCCGTTGCGCCTTTTGCACGCTCGAAAGAGTGAACCGTCTTACGGCGGCGGAAGACCGCAGGGACGAGGCCCAAGGCAATGGCTTGAAGACGGATCATGCGCGCGCGCAAGCAAAGAAAACCGCACGAAGACTGGACCCATGGTCTCAAGACCCGGACCGCGAACGCGCTGCGGGCCCATGGTTTCCAGTCGAAAGACCAAGTCGCTGCGACGCCGATCGAAAGCCTGCTGCGCATCGAACATTTCGGCCAGGTTTCGCTCGCCGATCTGCGCACCTGGCTGTTGCGGGACGAGCGCCACGCCGGGCCCGATGCCGCGACGCGATCGAAGCAGGCGGAATCGACGCCGCGCACCGATCGGCCCTCGCCGCGGCGCTGACTCATACGCAGCAAAACGGCGTGCCTGGTTGTTGATTGCTGCGCATGCGCGCTCAGGGAGGCGTGGCCCGGCGGCGCACAATCGCCTTGCGCAACGGGGTTTGCGCAAGGCTCCTGGCCGATCTGCGTACGGGCATACTCCTTGCCCTAGAAGCGGACTTCGAATCAGAGCCGCGAACATGCAGAACATCGTGCGAGCAGTGGAGATTGCTTCATGAACGAAGGCTCGGAAGTCCATTTGAGCCGCGCCCAGAGCCAGCTGAGCCGGTCGGGGCTGTCGGCCTGGTTCGTCGGGCATCCGGTGGCGACCGCGCTGCTGACCCTGGGCGTCATCCTGCTCGGCGCTCTCGCGTTTCCGCAGCTGCCGACATCGCCCTTGCCCGAAGCCGATCTGCCGACGATCCAGATCAGCGCCTCGCTGCCCGGCGCGAGTCCCGAGACGATGGCTTCGGCGGTGGCCACGCCGCTCGAAGTGCAGCTCAGCTCGGTGCCCGGCGTCATCGAGATGACCTCCGCGAGTTCGCTCGGCAACACCTCGATCAACCTGCAGTTCACGCTCGACAAGGACATCAACGAAGCCGCGCAGGAAGTGCAGTCGGCGATCAACGCGGCCGCAGGCCGCCTGCCGGCCGATCTGCCGAACCTGCCGACCTGGCGCAAGGTCAACGCGAACGACAGTCCGGTGCTGGTGCTGCGCCTGCAGTCGCCGCTGATGACGCTGACCGAGCTCTCCGACATCGCCGAAACGCTGATCGCCCGGCAGATCTCGCAGATCGACGGTGTCGCGCAGATCGACCTGAGCGGCCAGCGCAAGCCGGCGCTGCGCGTGCAGGCCTCACCCGAGAAGCTCGCCGCGCTCGGGCTCACGCTGGCCGACATTCGCAATGCCGTGCGCACCGCGAGCGTCAACCAGGCCAAGGGCGCGCTGTTCGGGCGCGACCGTGTGTCCACGCTGCAGACCAACGACCAGATCTTCGAGCCGCGCGGCTACGAGAACCTCGTCGTCAGCTATCGCGACGGAAACCCGGTGTTTCTCGGCGACGTGGCGCGCATCGGCTTCGGGGCCGAAAACGACTACGCGCAGGCCTGGCAGAACGGGGTCGCCGGCGTCGCGCTGATCGTGCGGCGCCAGCCCGGCGCGAACATCGTCGACACCGCCGAGCGCATCAAGGCGGCGATGCCGCGCTTGCGCGAGCTGCTGCCGGCGCATGTCGAGTTCGAAGTGCTCAACGACCGCACGCGCACGATCCGCGCGTCGATCCACGAAATCGAGATCACGCTGGTCGTCACCATCGGCCTCGTGGTGCTGATCATGGGCCTGTTCCTGCGACAGGTTTCGGCGACGATGATCGTCGCCTCGGTGCTGTGCGTTTCGCTGGTGGCGACGGCCGCGGCGATGTACGCACTCGGCTTCTCGATCAACAATCTCACGCTGGTTGCGGTGATCGTCGCGGTCGGCTTCGTGGTCGACGATGCGATCGTCATCGTCGAAAACATCCATCGGCATCTCGAAGCCGGCGAGGGCATGCGCGAGGCTGCGCTCAAGGGGGCCGCCGAGATCGGCTTCACCGTCGTCTCGATCAGCTTCTCGCTGGTCGCGGCCTTCATCCCGCTGCTGTTCATGGGCGGCGTGGTCGGGCGGCTGTTCCGCGAGTTTTCGCTGACCCTGACGGCCGCGGTGCTGATCTCGGTGCTCGCTTCGCTGACGCTCGCGCCGATGCTGGCCTCGCGCTTCATGCGGGCTCCCGCGCATTCCGGACACGTGGCCGGCGGGTTCTCCGATCGCTTGCTCGCTTTCTACGATCGCGGGCTGCGCTGGTCGCTGCGGCACCAGCGCCTCGTGCTGGCCGGCTTCGGGCTGACGGTCGCCGCGGCCGCGCTGAGCTACGTGCTGGTGCCGAAGGGCTTCTTCCCGTTGCAGGACACCGCCTTCGTCTACGGCACTTCGCAGGCGGCCGAGGACATTTCGTTCGAGGACATGCGCGAGAAGCACCTGCAACTCGCGAAGATCGTCGGCGCCGATCCGGCCGTGCTCGGCTACAACCAGTCGATCGGCTCGAGCTTCGGCGGCGGCTCGCTGTCGAGCGGGCGCTTCTTCATCGTGCTCAAGGATCGCAACCAGCGCGACGTGTCGGCCGAAGAATTCATCGCGCGCCTGCGGCCGCAGCTCGAGGAGGTGCTCGGCATCCAGCTGTTCCTGCGCAGCGCGCAGGACATCAATCTCGGGGCGAACTCCTCGCGCGCGCAATACCTGTTCATGCTCAAGGGCCCCGACAGCACCGAGCTGGCGAGCTGGGCCGCGCGCCTGACCGACCGCCTGCGCGAGATGCCGCAGCTGCGCGACGTCTCGAGCGACCAGCAGCTCGGCGCTTCGATCACGCGCCTGACCATCGACCGCGTCGCCGCGGCGCGCTTCGGCATCAGCACGGAGGACATCGACCAGGCGCTCTACGATGCCTTCGGCCAGCGCCAGATCAGCGAGTACCAGACCGAAACCAATCAGTACAAGGTCATTCTCGAGATCGACGAGCAACAGCGCGGGCGCCGCCAGAGCCTGGATTATTTCCATCTGCGCTCGCCGCTGAGCGGGCAGATGGTGCCGCTGCCGGCGATGGTGACCAACGAGCCCGCCACCAATGGGCCGCTGTCGATCACGCACGACGGCATGTTCCCGTCGGTGAACATTTCGTTCAATCTCGCCAAGGGCGTGGCGCTCGGTGACGCGGTCGAACTCGTCGCCAGGGCCCAGGCCGATATCGGCATGCCGGGCGAATACACGGGCTCTTTCCGCGGCAACGCGCAGGCGTTCAAGGATTCGCTCGCCTCGCAACCGCTGCTGATCCTCACCGCACTGCTCGCGGTCTACATCATCCTCGGCGTGCTCTATGAAAGCTTCGTGCATCCGCTGACGATCCTGTCGACGCTGCCCTCGGCCGGCATCGGCGCGATCCTGCTGCTGTGGGCGCTCGGCTTCGAGTTCTCGATCATGGCGATGATCGGTGTCGTGCTGCTGATCGGCATCGTCAAGAAGAACGGCATCCTGATGGTGGATTTCGCGCTCGAAGCGCAGCGCAAGCAGGGCCTGTCGCCGGCCGAGGCGATCCACCAGGCCTGCCTCGTGCGCTTCAGGCCGATCATGATGACGACGCTCGCCGCGATGCTCGGCGCGGTGCCGCTGACCTTGGGCATCGGCACGGGCTCCGAGCTGCGCCAGCCGCTCGGTATCGCGGTGGTGGGCGGACTGTTGCTGAGCCAGTTGCTCACGCTGTTCACCACGCCCGTGGTCTATCTGGCACTCGACCGGCTGTTCCATCGCCAGAACAAGGCGCCAGCGGCCGCTGCGGCGACGCCGGCCCGGCTCGCGGGTTGAGCTTGCATGATCGAGTGCGATCGTATGGTTCGGAGCTTGCCGGCGCTCAGCCCTCCGGCAACTCGCGCACGGCCCCGATATCCGCTCCGCCCGCGAGCAGCGCATAGGCCTTCAGGGCGGTGCTGAGCCTGCGCGGCCTCGGCGCGGACGGACGCCAGCCGCGCGCAACGCGCAGCCGGCGTCTTTCGTCGAGCTCCGCGTCGCCGAGCTCGACGTTGATGCTGCGGCCGACGATGTCGATGCGAATGCGATCGCCGTCTTCGAGCAGCCCGATCGTGCCGTGCGCGGCTGCTTCGGGTGCGATATGGCCGATCGAAAGCCCGGCGCTCGCGCCGGAGAAGCGACCGTCGGTGATCAGCGCGCAGCGCGTCGCCAGGCCTTTTGTTTTCAGATACGTGGTCGGATACAGCATCTCCTGCATGCCCGGGCCGCCACGCGGGCCTTCGTAGCGGATCACCACCACGTCACCGGCTTCGATCCGGTCGCCGAGTATCGCGGCGCTGGCCGCATCCTGGCTTTCGAAAACGCGCGCCGGGCCTTCGAAAGTCAGCATCTGCAGCGGCACCGCGGCGGTCTTGACGATGCAGCCTTGCGTGGCGAGATTGCCGGTCAGAACGGCGAGTCCGCCATCCGGGTTGTAGGCGTGCTCGCGTGAACGGATGCAGCCGCGCTCACGATCGAGATCGAGCGATTCGTAGCGGCTGCTCTGCGAAAACGCGGTGCGGCTCGGCACGCCGGCTGCGGCCGCCGAATAGAACTCGCGCACCGCCGTGTCTTGCGCCTGACGGATGTCCCAGGCGTCGATCGCTGCGGCCAGCGAGCTTGCGTGCGTGGTCGCCACACTGCCGTCGATGAGCCCGGCGCGCTTGAGCTCGGCGAGTATCGCCATCACGCCGCCGGCGCGGTGCACGTCCTCCATGTGATAGGCGCTCGCGGGCGCGACCTTGCAGAGCGTCGGCACGAAACGCGAAATGCGATCGATGTCGGCGAGCGTGAAATCCACCGCGCCTTCGTGCGCGGCGGCCAGCAGATGCAGCACGGTGTTGGTCGAGCCGCCCATCGCGATGTCGAGCGACATCGCGTTTTCGAACGCGGCCTTGGTCGCGATCTGGCGCGGCAATGTGCGTGGATCGTCGAGTTCGTAATGACGGCGCGCGAGCTCCACGATCAGGCGCCCGGATTCGCGAAACAGGCGCTCGCGATCGGCATGCGTCGCGACGAGCGAGCCGTTGCCCGGCAAGGCGAGACCGAGCGCTTCGAGCAGGCAGTTCATCGAGTTGGCGGTGAACATGCCCGAGCAGGAGCCGCAGGTCGGGCAGGCGGCCTGCTCGATCTGCTGGCGCTCGGAGTCGGCGAGATCGGCATTCGCTCCGGCGACGATCGCGTCGACGAGGTCGAGCGGAATGACACGATCGTCCACCTTGCGCTTGCCGGCTTCCATCGGCCCGCCGGCGACGAACACGGTCGGAATGTTGAGCCGCATCGCGGCCATCAGCATGCCCGGCGTGATCTTGTCGCAATTCGAAATGCAGACGAGCGCATCGGCCGTGTGCGCGTTGACCATGTACTCGACGCTGTCCGCGATCAGCTCGCGCGAGGGCAGGCTGTAGAGCATGCCGTCGTGGCCCATGGCGATGCCGTCGTCGACCGCGATGGTGTTGAACTCGCGCGCGACGCCGCCGGCTCGCGTGATTTCACCGGCGACGAGCTGGCCGAGATCTTTCAGGTGCACGTGGCCGGGCACGAACTGCGTGAACGAGTTGGCGATGGCAATGATCGGCTTGCCGAAGTCGGAGTCGGTCATGCCGGTGGCTCGCCAGAGCGAGCGGGCGCCGGCCATCAGCGGGCCGGCGGTGCTGGTGCGGGAACGAAGGGCGGGCATCGGGGCTTCCTGGGGGCGGTGGCGGTGTGCCGAGGCCGCCATCTTCCCGATACCTCGCCATAGCGGCCAATATAATCGGCACGCGGTCTCCATATCGATCGTAAATAGTGGAGCTACGATGGACCTTCGGCAGATTCGCTACTTCATCGCCGTTGCCGACGCGCGCAACTTCTCGCGCGCGGCCGAGCGCCTGCATGTATCGCAGCCGCCGCTGTCGATCCAGATCAAGCGCCTCGAAGACGAGATCGGCGTCCGGCTGCTGAATCGCTCGCCGCGCGGAGTGGAGCTGACGCCGGCCGGAGCGCTGTTCTACGAGGACGCGAAAGGCGCGCTCGCGAGGCTCGACGGCGCGAAGAAGCGAGCGCGCCAGGCCGAGCTCGGCGAGGTCGGAACGCTGTCGATCGGCTTCGTGTCGATCGTCGACTACGGCGTGCTGCCGCCGGCGCTCAAGGACTTCCGCACGCGCTATCCGCGCATCGAAGTCGAGCTGCACGAGGCGACGACCGACCAGCAGGTGCAGGCGCTGCGCAATGGCCGCTTCGACCTGGCGCTCGCGCTCGGTCCGGTGCGGGAAGCCGATCTGAAGTTCGAGCCGCTGATCGAGGAGGAACTGCTGCTCGCGCTACCGGCGCGGCATCCGCTCGCGGGAGCGGACCGGGCGACCGACCTGCGACGCTTCAGCGAAGAGACGTTCATCGCCCCGCCGCGCGAGCTCGCGCCGGGCCTGCACGATGCGATCGTCGCGCGTTGTCGCAGCAGCGGGTTCACGCCGCGCATGGGCCAGCAGGCCCGGCAGATGCAGACGGTGGTGAGCCTGGTTGCCTGCGGGCTGGGCGTTGCGCTGGTGCCCGCTTCGATGAACAACCTCAAGCGCAAGGGGCTGATCTATCGCCGCCTGCGCGGGGCCTCGGAGGCGCTGCAGATCGGCTTGCTGACGCGCGCGGGCGAGAGCTCGGCGATCGTGCGGAATTTTTCGGAGGTGTTGCGGGGCAGTGCCGGCGGCTAGCTGTGGCTGAGCATTCGCCGGCCCCTCTCTCCCCTCGCTGGCGCGAGGGACTCTCTCCCGCGCGCGGGAGAGAGGAACGGCGGTGAGTGCGACGCGTCGATTGCCGTGGCGCCAACTGCTGGTCCCCTCTCCCGCTTGCGGGAGAGGGTGGTCCGAAGGACCGGGAGAGGGCCTGTCGCCGAACGCAAATTTCTCGGCCGGGCTTTCTACCGCTTGAGCTTGTACGCCACCACCGAATCCCAGGGCGTCGAGCCGCCCGCCGCGATACCACGTACGGCGTGCGGTTCCTCGTACGAACGAGGCAAGAAGATCGTGCCCCTGAGGCTTGTGGGCATGAACGCCGGGCCGGAACTCGTCGATCTTGCGTTTGCCGAGCCACTTGTCGACGAAGGTGGAACGCCAGGCGTCGGCGGGTGAAAAACCCTGCGGAGCGAGCGTCGGCATTCCCTTGGGGAACGGCTGCGTCTTGGCCAGCACTTCGCCCTTGACCGCGCCCCGCTGCGGAACCGGGCGCTCCCCGATCGATACCACGATTCCGTGGCGGCGCCCCTCGCATCGATAACCACCGGTTATGCGTTCCACGCGACTCTTCATTGGTGGAGCGGGGCATGCCTGTGTGAGGCTTATGACGAATCCACCAATTGTCACACTCGATGATTACCTTTCGGCGCTCGCTCGTCATCGGATCGAACATGAAATCCACCATCGCGCGCATCGCGGTCTGGTCCACCCTGGTTCCGGCGGCCGCGCAGGCGCATCCGGGCCACGAGCGGCTCGAAACCGATGCGAGCTCCAATGCCGTGTTCGGCATCGTCCAGCTGCTCGAAAACGGCCATCCGGCGCTGTGGTTGCTGCTGGTGCTGAGCGTCGTCGCAGCGGTTCGTCTGGGCATGAAGGCGCCTTCACCGGCCGCTTGATGCGGGCATCGATCCGCGCTCGGCTATCGCGCCGAGCGCGACGCGCATGAGCTCATGCGCGGCCGTGGACAGCTCGGCATCGCGTCGCGTCAGCAGGCCGACACACCTGCGCACGATCGGTCCCGAAAGGCGCAGGCAGCGCGCGCCTATGCGCTGCATCTGATCGCCGCACAGCGCCGGAACCGCGCTCACTCCGAGCCCCGCGGCGACCAGCGATCCGACCGTCGACAGCTGATGGCATTCGAGCGCCGGAGCAAAGTCGTGGCCGGCGGCCGCCAGCGACTGCTCGAGCAGATGGCGCACGGTCGATGGCCGTTGCAGCGTGATGAAAGGCTCGGCGCTGAGCGTCTTCCAACTCACGCTGGTCTTCTGCGCGAGCGGTGAGCTGGCCGCCACGACGGCGACGAAGCGATCGTCGAACAGCGAGCTGAACCCATACGGCTGCATCGTCTCGGGCTCGAAGCAGAAGCCGATCTCGACGCGTCCGCTGGTGACGAGTTCGAGCACCTGTTCGTTGATGACGTCGTGAATCGTCACGTCGATTTGCGGATGTGCCTCGCGAAACCGGGTCAGCAACTCCGGCAGCCGGTTGGCCGCGAACGAGGGCATGGCGGCTACCGTCACATGGCCCTGTTGCAGCGTGAAGCGCTGGCGCAGCCGATCGGTGGTGCCTTCCCATTCGGCGAGTAGCCGCAGGGCGAGCGGCAGCAGCGTCGCGCCTTCGGGGGTCAGGCGCACGCTGCGCGTGGTCCGGCTCAGCAGGCGCCCGCCGAGCGACTCTTCGAGCCCGCGTATCGCCAGGCTCAGGGCGGGCTGCGACAGATGCAGCAGTTCACCGGCGCGGGCGAAGCTCAGGGTCTGGGCGACGCAGATGAAGGCGCGGAGCTGGCGGATGGTCATTGATAAGCTTCACAAAACAATTCTTCCAAAAAAGAAAATTAACAAATGAGGCCTGCCGGGCCAAACTGGGCCATGAGAGTCCCGATCTTCCGGGGCCAGCAGGCGACGGGGAGCTCCATGGCAGGTTTCGACAAGCGGGTCGGCAGTTACGAGCAGGCGCTCGAAGGCCTCACGGACGGCATGACCGTGCTCGCGGGCGGCTTCGGTCTCTGCGGCATTCCCGAGAACCTCATCGCGCAGATTCGCCGCATGGGCGTCACGGGCCTGACCGTGGTCTCGAACAACTGCGGCGTCGACGGCTTCGGCCTCGGCGTGCTGCTCGAGCAGCGGCAGATCAAGAAGATGATCGCGTCCTACGTCGGCGAGAACGCGGAGTTCGAACGCCAGCTGCTCTCGGGCGAGCTCGAAGTGGTGCTGACGCCGCAGGGCACGCTCGCCGAAAAGATGCGCGCGGGCGGCGCGGGCATTCCGGCCTTCTACACCGCGACGGGCTACGGCACCCAGATCGGCGAGGGCAAGGAGAGCCGCTCGTTCGGTGGCCGTCATTACATCCTCGAAGAATCGATCACGGGCGATTTCGCGATCGTCAAAGGCTGGAAGGCCGATTGGTACGGCAACGTGATCTATCGGCACACGGCGCAGAACTTCAATCCGGCGGTCGCCACCGCGGGCCGCATCACCGTGGTCGAGGTCGAGGAGATCGTGCCGCCCGGCACGCTCGATCCCGCGCAGATCCACACGCCGGGCATCTACGTCGATCGGCTGATCCAGGGCAGTTTCGAAAAGCGCATCGAAAAGCGCACGGTCCGTTCCTAACCGAAGTTCACGGAGACAACATCATGGCTTTGACCCGCGAACAAATGGCGCAGCGCGTCGCCCGCGAACTGCGCGACGGTTACTACGTGAACCTCGGCATCGGCATCCCGACGCTGGTGGCGAACTACATTCCGGACGGTATCGAAGTGATGCTGCAATCGGAGAACGGCCTGCTCGGCATGGGACCGTTCCCGACCGAATCCGAGATCGATGCGGATCTGATCAACGCCGGCAAGCAGACGGTCACCGCGCGCAAGGGCGCGTCGATCTTCTCGTCGGTCGAATCCTTCGCGATGATTCGCGGTGGCCACGTCGACCTGACTGTGCTCGGCGCCTTCGAAGTCGACGTGCACGGCAACATCGCCTCGTGGATGGTGCCCGGCAAGCTCGTCAAGGGCATGGGCGGTGCGATGGATCTGGTCGCCGGCGCCGACAACATCATCGTGACGATGACGCACGCCGGCAAGGCGGGCGACTCCAAGCTGCTGCCCGAATGCTCGCTGCCGCTGACCGGCGCCGGCTGCATCAAGCGCGTGCTGACCGACCTTGCGTATCTCGAGATCGAGAACGGAGCCTTCATTCTCAAGGAGCGTGCACCGGGCGTCAGCGTCGACGAGATCGTCAGCAAGACGGCCGGCAAGCTGATCGTTCCGGACGAGGTGCCCGAAATGCGGTTCTGAGCTTGACGCCGCGACGACAATGAAATGAAAGGCCGGGCTCGATGTCCGGCTTTTTCGTTTCTACTTCTCGTCGGCCCTGGTGGTCGCGAGCGCATTCCAGCTGATGTGCACCCAAGCCTCGACCACGCGATCGAAGCTGCGGCCTTGCAGCATCTCGGGATGCAGGGTGGAGCAGTGATCGATCGCGAGCGTGAGGATATCGGCGATCAAATCGTCGGCCTCGGGATGCGCGCGCTTGGCATGGCGTAGCTGTTTAACCGCCTTGCGGCTCTGCTGGCAGAGCTCTTCGCGCATCTGGCTCGATAGACGCGCGACCTCTTCGTTGTTCAAAGCGGTTTGCGCCATCGCCGACAGAATGACGTGGTGCTCGCGATAGACGCCGATGATGCCGCGCAAGCTGCGCGTCATGTCGGTGCGCGTGGTCGTCGATGCATCTTCGAACCAGCTGCCGGCGGCGCTGACGATCTCGCGACGAACCTGCTCGAACAAGTGGCTGACGAGTTCGCCCTTGTCTCGAAAATGCTTGTAGAACGTGGCTCTTCCGATGCCCGCGGCTTCCGCGAGCCGCTCCACCGAAACACTCGAAAAGCTCTCGCCCTGCAACAGCAGCTTTTCCATGCCCTCGAGCAGGCGGCTGTCGACGCTCTGACGCTGGCGGAACCGCGTCTTGGGCGCTTCGACGGCTTTTTTCGTGGCTCGGGGCATCGGGAAGATCGGGCTCGAACAGGATGATGGAATCGTATCGTCGGTCGCCAAAGACCAATGTGCAAGCTGCGCTCGGCTGGTGGTAGACGTAATGTCTCGTGTTGTAGACACAGTGTCTCTTTGTGTGCTTGAATCGTTTCACGGGGCGAAGAACCCGAAAGGCCCGGCCACGATGCCGGGCGATCGTTCGTAGCGAGGAGAGGGGACAATGAAAAAAGTGATCGGCACGGGCGTGCCGGTGGGCTTGCTGTTGCTGGCTCTCGATGCATCCGCACAGATCGAAGCATCGACGGTCGAGGTGCCGACCGCCGATTCGGCTTTCGTCGCAACCCAGGAAAGCGGTCCGGCAGAACAGGCCGCGGCACCTGCACCCGATGGCGCATCCGGCCTGGACACGATCGCCGTCCAGGGTCCGCAAGACGAGGCGGCCGAGGAAACCAAGGAAGCCGGCGGGCCGCGTTCGCGACTGGTCGAAGAGATCATCGTCACCGCGCAGAAGCGTGAAGAGAATCTGCAGAGCGTTCCGATCTCGATCCAGGCATTCAGTGGAGACAACCTCGATGCGCGCGGCGTCACCGATGCGACTTCGCTCGGGCGCATCACGCCGGGCCTGACGATCACGCAGGCCGTCGGCTTCACGCTGATCTATCTGCGCGGCGTCGGCTCGGATGCGTTCCTGCTCGGCGATCCGAGCGTCGCCTACTACATCGACAACATCTACTTTCCGTTCTCGCAGGGCCTTGCGCAGGAATTCGGCGCGGTCGATCGCATCGAAGTGCTCAAGGGGCCGCAGGGCACCTTGTTCGGCCGCAACGCCGTCGGCGGCGCGGTCAACGTGCTGACCAAGGCGCCGGACTTCAGCGAGGCGCGCACGCAGGTCGAGAGCGAGGTCGCGAATTACAACGTCCTCAAGACTCGCGTCAACACCAATATTCCGATCAGCGACGAGCTCGCATTTTCGCTGTCGGCTTTCTACAACACCCAAGAGTTCTACCAGGGCGGACGCATCAACGTCAGCGCGAACTCGAACGGCGAAAGCCTCGATCCCATCGTCAGCAAGGCGGCGCGGCTCAAAGTGCGCTGGGCTCCGACCGAGGACATCGACGCCACGCTCGCGGGCCTGCTCTATCGCTCCGACGGCGCCGGTACGCTGTTCCAGACCAATGCGTTTCCGAGCCCGCTTGCGCGCACGCTCGGCGTGACGCCGCAGACGGGCTATCGCGGCGAACTCGACGAAGGCACGGACCAGTCGATCGACAATCGCGTGGTCTACGGCGACATCAAGTGGAGCCTGCCGTGGGCGAACCTGCGCCTGCTCGGCAGCGACCAGCTCATCAAGACCGCCGCGACCTACGACTACGACGGCTCGCCGCGCCCGCTCGTCGGCTTCGAAGGGCCCAAGCTGTTCGCCGACGTGCAGTCGGCCGAGTTCCAGATCCTGTCGAACGACTCGAGCCCCGAATGGCTCAAGTGGATCATCGGCAGCTACTACTTCCGCAGCGAATCCGGCTACGACGGCGGCCTGCATCAGCGCGTATCGCTCGTCAACGACCTGCGCGGTGCCCTGCTCAACTTCGTTTCGCTCGATCAGCTGCCGAGCTTTCTGCAGACCAACCTGCCGTCCGGCAACGTCGTCGTCTACGGCACGCTCGGCACCAAGTCGATCGCCTACTTCTCGCAGGTCACGGCCGACCTGACCGACTGGATGTCGCTGACGCTCGGCGGACGCTACCAGGAGGAGAAGCGCTACATCGTCGAGGCCTACAACGGACTCGAAACC
>Ga0172372_10009744_pt1 | contig 12446 bp, 8 predicted proteins | sample LakKiv5m_2_FD_114544 | JGI IMG/M metagenome (GOLD analysis project Ga0172372, IMG submission 114544) | Freshwater microbial communities from Kabuno Bay, South-Kivu, Congo - kab_092012_9.5m | ecosystem: Environmental > Aquatic > Freshwater > Lake | place: Democratic Republic of the Congo...
CGCCCAACCGCCCAACCGAACACCGAACACCGAACACTAATCACTAATCACTGATCACTGATCACTGACCACTCACCAGCGTTCCGCCCTGGCGATCCAGCCACTTCTGCCAGCGACGAATGGCATCGCGTCGACGCGATGCATCGGCAGCCGGATAGAAGTTCTGACGGTCGCCGGTGATCTGCTCCAGACGGTAAATCGCCAGAGTCCTGACGCCCAGTCGCTCATCACCAAGATACGCCAGCAGCTGCTGTGCCGTTTCAGGGGCAGCGGCTGCCGTCGCCGAGACTCCGCCCAGCAGCTTCTGAATATTTATCGCCTCCGCCATCGGCAGCCGAGTCGCCAGCGAATCGTCAATCTGTTGCCGCGCGGCCGCTGAAGACGACGCCAGAGCCTGCAGACCATCAATCACTCGCCGCTGCACAGGCTCATCAAGGTCCTCAAAGAACAGATTCAGCAGTGCCTCCGCGCTGCGAGTCAGCACAAGGACTTCAATCGCCAGCAGTGCAGCCTCCGGATTGCCGTCGGTCACCATCGGCAGAATGACATCGCGAGGATCGCCGCCGGCTTCCAGCAGCTTTGTCAGCTGCGAACGAATCTTCGCCGCTTCCGGCACCGGCTCAGTCTCCGGCGTCAGCATCCAGGCCGGAATCGTGGCTGGCGTCCATTCCGACTGCCGCAGACTGCCAGTCTCACTGCCATCCAGCACCTGCCACTCCGCCTGCGTTCCTGCAGCCAAAGACAAAGGCTCGGCGGTCGGAAACTGCAGCGCAACACTGCCCTCCAGCACTGTGATCAGAACGCTGTAATCGCAGCTCGCGGAAAGCAGAGCGGCTGTCAGTGCTGCCGGATCCGCCGGAACAGCTGAACCATCTGCAGCGGCAGTTTTTGAACTGCTGGCAGCCGGGATGATCTGCACCCCAACACGAGTCTCAGCGGTCTGAAGTGTGAGTGTCGCCTGCGACTGATCACACAGCAGCGGCAGAACAGGACGCTGTTCATCGTTCCAGGCCATCGCAGAGTCGGACTGGACGAGCAGTCGGGCGGAAAGTGCCTGCACGCCCGGCTGACCGGGCGGCAGGCGCAGCAGCGATCCACCCAGTGCCCGCACCAGCCAGCCACTGCCGTCGTACCGCAGTTTCATTTCAAACGGCTGCGGTACTCCGAACCAGCGATTCTTCAGCAGCGGTGCACTGTTGGTGATATTTGGAGCAGTGGTGACGGTGTCACCGCCGGGAATCTGCAGCAGAGTCCCCCACGCCCCCGTTTTCTCATTCGCCAGCAGCAGCGTGCGATTGTCGCACTGCAGCGACACATTGAACGCCACAGCTGGTTCCGCAGCAGCCTCTGCGGGCATGGGCGGCGCGGCAGCCGCGGGCGGCAACGGATCGGCCGGGGGACTGACCGGCGGATTTGCCGGTGTATTCGCAGCCGCGCCGTTCGCGGCGACAGCAGCAGGCTCAGCGACGGCCACCGGTTCCGCCGGCCCGGCAGCGACAGCTGCTGCCGCAGCCTCAGCAGGAACCTGCGGCACGGGCGGCTGGGCAGCCGGCGGTGCCGGCTGATCAGCCCCGGGCACTGCCACCACGGCCACCGGCGGCCGCAGCAGTCTGCTGTCTGTAAAAACGCTGGCCAGCCAGACACACAAACCCGCAACCACCAGCAGCGGTGACCACCGCAGCCAGCCGCGAGGGGCTGCCGGAGTTTCGTTCCAGCCGGTCGAATTCGCCCCCGCTGCTGCTTTCTCGTCCGATTCGACCTGAGCCGCTGCCGTCATCCCCCCAGGATCCTGCGACAGCAGACGATCGCGGAGACGCCGATCCACAGGAACCGGTTCACGCAGCGTGCCCAGCAGCTCGTGAGCCGCAGCGACTTCAGCCAGCAGGGCGTCCGAGGCCAGAATTCGCTGTTCCAGTCGGGCCACGACATCGGGGGCCAGCTGGTCATCAAGATATTCGGCGATGAGGTTTGCGTCCACAGGCGGCGCTTTGTCCTGATCAGCCGCGATCCGACGCCGCCGCTTGACCTCCCGCACTCGATCCGCCAGCTCAGTCGCAAACGGGCTTTTCTGAATCTTCAGGCCGATTTCGCGAGCTTTCTCCGGGGGCAGACGATCGTCGATGTAGGCCAGCAAAGTTCTTAGAGTCAGTCGCATCGCACACCCCCTTCAGCCCAGCAGAAAACGCATCCCGAAACCGTGGAAACGTCAACACCAGCAAAAACAGTGTCCCCCTTTGTCTAAAACCGTACAGAAAAACGGGCGGAATCAGGTTTTCCGGCGAAATACCCTCGATTTCCAATAATTTTGCCGGCTGAGACCAGAAAATCCCCAATTCTGCCGCAAGGATCAGCACCGCGGCTTGCCAGCAGGCAGCAGGATTCTGAGAATAACACAGCAGTCTTTGCCCCGTCGAAATTCCGTCAGCCCGTCGTGCAGACTCTCTCCGCCATGGACAGCTTTCCCAAAGCAGCGCAGTGCACTGCCGGATGCCTTCGCCGGATCCTGCTCAGTATCTGTATGGCGGTGGTGGCCAGCGTGTCACCATCCGCAACCTCCTGCAGCCACGCCCAGCAGCCGCCGCTGCTGCAGCGTCTGACCGAAGCTCTGGATCTGGCCCTGCAGGGTTTGCAGCCGGACGGTCACGACGCCGACATGCCGGACATGGTACAGATCGGTGTGGCCATTGATGCAGCAGCCGATCCTGCTGAAAACGCTGTGATCAAACAAAACCGGCAGGCTGTAGAACAGCGCAATGACCGGCTGCTGAATTCTGTCGCTGCCTGGATGCAGTCTGTGGCCGCATTCACTCCGGAACAGCGCACAAAACTTTCTGAACTGACAAAGCAGCGTCTGGCTGCTCAGCCTGCTCCCAATGCGCAGCCGCGGGTTAACCAGGGCCAGGCCGGTCAGTCCATGGCGCCGATTCTGTACGGCGGTCCGCAGGGAATGGGGCGTTCGCTGGCGATGGCACTTTTTGAAGACGTGCTAAAAGATGTGGCGGACGAACAGCAGCGTCAAAAGCTGCAGGCTGCCATGCAGGAACGATCAGCGTACCAGCGTACCACGTTCGCGGCCTATATTTCTCAGCTGGCCGGTCGTCGCCTGTATCTGACTGACCAGCAGGCTGAAAAGCTGACCGCACTGGTCGATCAGTACCTGCAGGTCGCCGGTGAAAAAAGCTGGCACCCGCTGTATTCCTCAACCCCCTATGCCTATTTTCTGCCCTATGAAAATCTCTGGACCTGCATCCCTGAAGAAGCACGCCGGCAGGTGCTGAACGACGCTCAGGCCGGCTATCTGGCTGAGACTCAGAAGCTGGGTGATTCTCTGGACCAGATGCATCTGTCTTCATCACAGACTCCGGAAGAGTGGCTGAAGTTTGTTGAAGAATCCAGTCAGAAGCTGGAACCGTGGATCCTCGCCGGCTATCGAGCTCGTTCACAGTGGTACCGTGAATCGCTGCAGCTGTCTGCTGAACAGACTGCGGCACTGCAGCTGGCGGCACTGGGCGCAGCCAGCCATGGCCTGCGTGACTGGCGCGATCAGTGTTATTCAACCATTGACCAGATGGAAAATCATCGGCAGCAGTTCGCCGGTGGCAACTTCTCTTTTGGTTTGTCTCGTCCGGACTTGCAGGGTGACCAGGGAAACTCAGCAGCGATCTGGCAAAAGGCCGTCGAGTCGCTGGACATGCCGCAGCAGGCCGTGGCACTGAAGGATCAGCGAAAACAGCGTCGGCGGCAGGCAGATTCGCACTGCGTGACTGCTCTGCTGGATCAGGAACTGTGGCTGCTGCCGGAACAGCGTGAGGCGGTCCGGCAGCTGACGCTGGGTACGTTGCCGCAACAGGATCCGTGGGATGCTTACGAATATTTCAGAGATTTGATTCTGTTCTGTTATCCGGTACTGCTGGCGGATCCAGAGGACGTCAAAAAGAGCCTTTCCGCAGAACAGTTCGAAGTCTGGCAGGGAACAGCTCAGCTGTTTCGTTACAACAAGCAGAACCGCCTGGTGGAACTGAACATGCAGAACCAGGGCCAGTGGAATTTTCAGTTGAATCAGTAAGGGGTTAAGCACTTCATGGCTCAGAATGATGGCTCGACGGCAGCCGCCGGCAACGTGGCTGCTGACGATGTGGCGGCAATTGATGAACTCCGCGAAGTCTGGCGGCAGCTGAAGGCTGAGCTGGCAAAGATTATCGTGGGGCAGGACTCGGTGATTGAACAGCTGGCCATCTGCCTGTTCGCGCGAGGCCATGCACTGCTGATGGGGGTTCCGGGACTGGCCAAGACGCTGCTGATCAGCCGGCTGGCCGAAACCATGTCGCTCAGCTTCAGCCGTATCCAGTTCACACCGGACCTGATGCCGATGGACATTACCGGCACGGATATTCTGCAGGAGACAGCGGAAGGTCGGCGCCAGTTCGAATTTCAGAAGGGGCCGGTGTTCGCCAATATCGTACTGGCTGACGAAATCAATCGAGCGCCCGCCAAGACTCAGGCAGCCATGCTTGAGGCGATGCAGGAGCACCGTGTGACGGTGGTGGGCCGCCCGTATCCGCTGTCACCGCCGTTCTTTGTGCTGGCCACACAGAACCCGGTCGAGCAGGAAGGGACTTATCCGCTGCCTGAAGCGCAGCTGGACCGCTTCATGTTTCTGATTCGAGTGGACTATCCGTCGCGTGACGAAGAGCTGCAGATTGCAAAGACCACAACTTCCGGTCGCCTGCCGACGCTGCAGCATGTTCTGGACGGTGCTTTGGTGCAGAGATTTCAGGATCTGGTGCGGCGCGTCCCGGTGCCGCAGAACATCTATGAATTCGCGGTCGATCTGGTCCGACGAACTCGCCCGGCCTCCGCGGATGCTCCGGAATGGATCAAGCCGCTGGTTGCCTGGGGTGCCGGCCCGCGAGCCACGCAGTATCTGATTCTCGGAGCCAGGGCTCGCGCTGCCCTGTATGGCAGCTACATGGTGCGGATGGAGGACCTGCTGGCCGTGGCCGAACCTGTGCTGACGCATCGCGTGCTGACCACTTTTGCTGCCGAGTCTGAGGGCGCCACCAGCACGACCATTGTCCGCCGGCTGGCAGCAGAGCTCAGCCGCGAACGCACATAATCTGCACGGGTGAAAGCCTGCTGAGGGAGCTGGAACTTGCACGAATATCTGGAACCGAAAGTCATCGCCAGGCTGCAGGGGCTGGCCCTGGACGCGCGACTGCCGATGATCGGCGGCGTTTCCGGTCGCCATCGCAGTCCCACCCGCGGCTCCAGTCTGGAATTCAGCGAGTACCGCAAGTATGTGCCAGGTGATGACACTCGGCGGCTGGACTGGCGCGCGTGGGGTCGCAGTGACCGCTTCTACATCAAGGAATTCGAAGCTGATACCAATCTGCGGCTGTGTCTGGTGGTGGACGTCAGCGGGTCGATGAACTTTGGCCCGGGTGGAAATCGGGAGGCCGGCACAACTCGCCTCGATTACGCTCGTCGCCTCGGAGGAACTCTGGGCTGTCTGGCGGCAGGGCAGGGTGATGCCGTGGGGCTGTACTGTGCGGGCGACGGTTTTCAAAAGCAGATCCGTCCGCGTCGCAGTGCAGCGCACCTGAAACTGGTACTGGACGAGCTGGGATCGCTGAAAGCCGGCGGCCCGACAGGCCTGCCTGCCGCGCTGCACGAAGCCGCTGAACGCATCGCGCAGCGAGCCCTCGTGATTGTCATTTCGGACCTGCTGATGGATCCGGCCGAACTAAAACATGCGATTCAGCATCTGCGATTCCGGCGGCACGATGTCGCTGTGTTTCATCTGCTGGAACAAAACGAAATTGACTTTGTGTTTGACCGCCCCATGCGGTTTTTGGATCTTGAAGGAGCCCCCGCACTGCTGGCGGATCCGGCCATCATGGCCCTGCAATATCGTGAAGCAGTGCAGCGCTGGCTGGCCGAACTGGACCGGCTGTTTCGCGATACCGCAGTGGAATATCACCGAGTCCTGCTGCACGAACATTACGGCGATGTACTGGTACGCTTCCTGCTGGGCCGACAACGCGGCAGATAACGATGTGCACATAACGATGGAAACGCCGTGCAACTGCCCAGCCGGTGAACTTGCCCGCAGCTGCACACAACAGCAGTCACAACCTGCCCCCAAGTCCAGGCCGCCCCTGGGAAGGTCAAAACGGTGTTAAGCCCCCAGATAGTCGCGTTTCGCTCCGTCGAAACGAAACTGCAGCTTATTCTCTGCCGAACCTGACACTCAATTCCCTTTGCTCGCTCAGGTGGAAATCGCCCCGGAATTCCCGGATTGCCATCGTTTCACCATCCGAGGCCACACCCCCGCGCTACGACTCATACGTCATCGCAAAAATCGTGTCTGTCAGCCAGCGGCGAAACGTTGAATTATCCTGAAACAGCTTGAACAGCTGCGTATCGTCCTTGAACATCGCCGTGATCACTCGCGTCAATGCCTTGTCATGTTCAATGCGAGCATTTTGGGGATCCGAGTTCCTGCGGGCATTCTGCCAGGGCGCGTCCACAGTCGTACACTCGCGCACGGCCGGCAAACCAGCCACTGCCACCCGCCGGCGCAGACTCACCCACCATGTCCGGATCGCTGGCCAAACCATCCACACCCGTCATGTGACGGAAAATCAGAGTTTCCAGGCCTTTTTCAGACGTGTCCGTTTTCATGAGTCTGCTTTCCGTGATCACCTGCGGAGCTGCCGTGAGAAAGTTGCCCAGGTACACATGGCGGATCAACCCGGATAGACGTCAGCACTACTTAAGGGCTTCAGCGGCAGTCAGTCAGCCCGCAGTCCGGGTTTTCCGCCGGCTGCCGCGGTTGTCACCCTAAGAAATCCAGCCGCCGGCACGCAGCGCATCCCAGGCAATCCTGAGCTGCCGGGCAGAGAATTGCCGTTTACGATCGTTCCACGCACTCGTTTTTCAGAAACTTCTCTGCCTCCCCGGCCGCTCCGGGGACCAGTTCCAGCTGTTTTTCCGGAGCATCACCGCCGTCAGCATAACCGGTCACCATGTGACCTTCGACCACCTTCAGAACATGCCCCAGATTCTCAGCGAAAGGGCCATACCGCCCCGTCATCAGGCAGCGGTATTCACGGCCGTTCCCCAAAATCTGCCCCCACAATTCACCACGCCCCCCAAAACAGCGTGAAAAATCAGGTTTTCCGGGGCGAGCAGCAGTTTGCAGCAGTTTTTACCAGTTGCACGCCGCCTGCCTTACCAGCCACCGCAGCAGCAGTCCCAAGGCACAAAAAAAGCTCCCGACGAAAAAACAAACAAATTCATAAACTAAAACCAATAAAGCACTTAATGCTACGACGGGAGTGCCTGCGGACAGTATTCAGCAAACAAACTTGACTCCCCTGGCAAATCCGATAGCATTCGGCCAGTGGTGGTTTGTGGGGAAAAGTGGGGACTCGTGTGCAGCTCCCCCGAAAGACTCGCAAAACATCGCGGCAGATCGCTCCGATGGCACTGACGGGAACTTACGAACGAAGCCTGGATGACAAGCAGCGGCTTGCCATTCCCAGACCTTTGAAAGACGGTTTCCGCGACGGTGAATCGGAAGAACTGTACCTGGCTCCGGGAAACGAAGGCTGTCTGGCTCTGTATTCGCTTCAGGGATTCGAAGCGCTGGCACAGCAGATGGCTCGGCTTTCCACAGGACAGGTGAATGTGAGGAATTATCTCCGACTGCTCTACGGGCAGGCGGAGAGAGTGCAGGTGGACAAGCAGTCTCGGGTAAGGATACCTGAGCGGCTGATCCAGCTGGCTGGTCTGCAGCATGACGTGGTTCTGATCGGAGTTCAGGATCATGTCGAAATCTGGGACAAGGGACGGTGGGATTCGTTCTTTGCTCAGCATGTGGACCAGTTTGACCGGCTCACGTCAGAAGCCATGAATCAGGCGATGGACAAAGCGGGTCAGGGATCAGGTTCTGCCTGAATCATAAGCCGTGGCGGCATTCCATGGAGGGGATGTCGAAACAGGGCTCTCGCCGAGGGCCTGAACGGCGCAGGATGCGCGACAGTTCTTTGGGACCTGCCGCGCCTTACCGGGCTACGCGGAGTACGGCGGCAGCATGGAGGCTGGCTGTCGGATCGGAAGACCCTGCGGGGTCCAGTCATCTGCTTCTGATCGCCGGCAAGGAGGCTGGTGGGAGGCAGATGACTGCTGACCGATTCTTTTTGACCTGCGTAAACCCCCGAATTCGCCGGCCAGCGCCGCGTGATGATCTGTTCTGTGTCGGTCGAGCCCCAGGTGACTCCCGATGCACCGCAGCCGCTTCCCCGGCGTGCAGAAACTTTCGATTTCCCGATGGCCTTAATTTGCGCCCCTGCACAGTATCCGCAGCCCCCTTTTTTCGCTATTCTCAGCACTCTGCACCACCAGTCCGTGCGGGCCTGATCCAACTTCGTGCCTTGTTCTTTTTTCACCTCACGCGAGCCCTTGATTCATGTCAGCAAACTCCACTGCTTCCGCCACAATCGTCTATACTCTGACTGACGAAGCACCGGCTCTGGCCACCAGTTCCCTGCTGCCCCTCATTCGCCGTTTTACTCGTTCATCGGGCGTCCAGCTTGAACTTCGTGACATTTCGCTGGCCGGTCGAATACTGGCGGCCTTTCCGCACTGCCTGCAGCCGCAGCAGCAGATTCCGGATGCACTGGCCGAACTGGGCGAACTGGCAAAAACACCGGCGGCCAACATTATCAAGCTGCCCAACATCAGTGCTTCCATCCCGCAGCTCACCGCCGCCATTCGCGAACTGCAGCAGCAGGGCTTCGCGGTCCCTGATTTTCCAGAGGATCCCAAAACCGACGCCGAGAAAGATGCTCGAGCACGTTACAACAAAGTGCTGGGCAGTGCCGTCAACCCGGTGCTCCGCGAGGGCAATGCGGATCGTCGAGTGGCTGCACCGGTGAAGCAGTACGCACGCCGCAACCCGCATTCCATGGGTGCCTGGTCTCCCGCCTCAAAGACTCGAGTGGCCTCGATGAGCCACGGGGACTTCTACGGCACCGAGCGGTCGCATGTGATGGCTGAAGCTGGCAGTGTGCGAATTGAGCTGGTGCAGGCGGACGGGGCGATCCGCGTCCTGAAAGAATCGCTGTCGCTGCAGGCCGGCGAAGTCATCGATGCCTCGTGTCTTAGCGTCAAATCGCTCCGCTCCTGGATCGCTCAGCAGATTGCCGAGGCAAAGCAGCAGGACCTGCTGTTGTCGCTGCACCTGAAGGCGACCATGATGAAGGTGTCGGACCCGATTCTGTTCGGCCACGTGGTCAGCGTGTTTTTCGCGGACGTATTCAGCCGGCATGCGGACGTGCTGCAGCAGCTTGGCGTGGATCCGGACAACGGGCTGGGTGATCTGCTGCTGCGACTGGAACAGCTGCCGGAAGCTCAGAAGCAGGCGATACTGGCCGACATGCAGGCGGCCTATGCAGCCGGTCCGCGTCTGGCGATGGTCAATTCCGAAAAGGGCATTACCAATCTGCATGTTCCCAGCGATGTGATCATCGACGCGTCTGTCCCGGCCGCCATTCGTTCTTCCGGGAAGATGTATGGCCCTGACGGTCGCCTTTATGACACTCTGGCCCTGATCCCTGACCGCTGTTATGCCGGCGTCTACCAGGCGGTCATTGACGACTGCCGCACGAACGGTGCATTCGATCCTCGCACGATGGGCAATGTGGCCAACGTGGGACTGATGGCGCAGAAGGCTGAAGAATACGGGTCTCACGACAAGACCTTCGAAGTTCCGGCTGCCGGTACGGTGCGGGTGGTGACGAAAGACGGCACGGTACTGCTGCAGCATGCTGTGGAAGCCGGCGATATCTGGAGAATGTGCCAGACCAGGGACGCGGCGATCCGGGACTGGGTGAAACTGGCCGTCAACCGTGCTCGACTGACAGGCAACATGGCCATTTTCTGGCTCGATCCGGCTCGCCCTCACGATGTCAATCTGACCCACAAAGTGCGACAGTACCTGCAGGACTTTGACACAACCGGTCTGCAGCTTGAAATTTTGTCTCCGGTTGAAGCATCACGGCTGTCGTGCCAGCGCTGCCGCCAGGGACTGGACACTATTTCCGTCACGGGCAACGTTCTGCGAGATTACCTGACGGACCTGTTTCCAATTCTGGAGCTGGGTACCAGTGCCAAGATGCTGTCGATCGTGCCATTGCTGGCGGGCGGCGGTCTGTTTGAAACCGGTGCCGGTGGCTCGGCCCCGAAACACGTACAGCAGTTTGTCGAAGAGGGGCATCTTCGCTGGGATTCTCTCGGTGAATTCCTCGCCATTGCCGTCTCACTGGAAGATCTGTCGCAGAAAACCGGCAACCAGAAACTGGCGGTGGTGGCGAAGGCGATGGACGACGCCAACGGTCGTTACCTGATTGAAAACAAGTCACCTGGTCGGGCCCCCGGAGAGCTGGACAATCGCGGCAGCCACTTTTATCTGGCCCTGTACTGGGCACAGGCTCTGGCCGGCCAGACTGCCAGCCCTGATCTGGCGGCTGAGTTCCGCGACATGGCGCAGTTGCTGACGGACAACGAGCAGCGTATTGTTTCAGAGATCGCCTCGGCTTCCGGTCATCCGCTTGATATCGGCGGGTACTATCATCCGGATGCGGCAAAACTGTCTGCTGCAATGCGCCCCAGCGCCCTGTTCAATTCCCAGATTGACTGACAACAGGCCAACAAGATTTCCACCGTAGCTCGGGCTTTCCAGCCCGAGCACACCCCCGCAAAAACACAACATCCTAAACCCCGATTGTGCCGTCTCACGGCACAATCAACCCTTTACCCCGGCGTCTTAACCGACTCCACACATTTCAAACGTAGCTCGGGCTTTCCAGCCCGAGCACACCCCCGCAAAAACACAACATTTCAAACCCCGATTGTGCCGTCTCACGGCACAATCAACCCTTTACCCCGGCGTCTTCCCCGACTCCACACATTTCAAACGTAGCTCGGGCTTTCCAGCCCGAGCACACCCCCGCAAAAACACAACATCCTAAACCCCGATTGTGCCGTCTCACGGCACAATCACCCCTTTGACCCCGGCTGCTGATTCTTTGCGATTTTTGATTTAGGTCCATTTCGGAGCACCCCCGGCGATGCCGCATTTACTGTTCAGCCTGATCGTGGCAGCCCTGTTCCTCGTCTGGCCATCCATTGCCGTGGCAGGTTCCGGAGCTGTCTCAGCCGCCGCTGCGCGGCCTAACGTAATTCTGATTCTGGCCGACGATCTGGGAGCGGCGGAACTGGGCTGCTACGGGCACCCGGAACACCAGACACCCAACCTGGATCGGATGGCAGCCGACGGCGTGCGTTTTGAAACTTTCTATGCCATGCCCCTGTGTACTCCCACGCGAGTGGCACTGATGACTGGCCAGTATGGCTTTCACAACGGGTTTCTGGGCATGCAGAACCCGGCCTTCAAGCCGGCCGGAGATTCTCCGCAGGCGGATATCGGCAGCCACTTCACTCACGGGGACCTGATGAAGTCAGCCGGTTATGCAACAGCTCAGGTCGGCAAGTGGCAGCTTTCCGGGCGTCTGCCGACGCTGGTGCGTGACGCTGGTTTTGACGAATACTGTATGTGGGCATATGACAATAATCTGCCGGCAGGCATTAAGCATCCGGCGCACGAAGGCAACGGGGGGAAGGGCGGCAACACCTGTCGCTACTGGCACCCCAGTATCGTGCAGAACGGCGAATACCGTCCCACAGCAGCCAGCGACTACGGCCCGGATCTGTTTAACGAATTCGTGCTGGACTTCGCCAGACGCCACAGGTCTCAGCCGTTCTTCGTGTACTACACGTCTGTTTTGACTCACGGCCCGCACCTCGAGACTCCGGATCCCGCCAGCCCGGGAAAACGACTGCCGGCCACTTTTCGCAACAACCTGCAGTACCTGGATCATCTGATGGGGCAGCTGCGCAGCGGACTGCAGCAGGCGGGTCTGGCGGAAAATACCTGGATCATTTTCATTGGGGATAACGGCACAGCGGGACGCGGCAAGAGTCAGGTCACTGAACTGGGTGCCAGGGTCCCCGGCATGATTGTGGGCCCGGGCGTTCGCAGCGGACTGGTCTCCCGGGCCGTCTCGGACCTGACGGACATCATGCCGACACTGGCTGAAATCTCGGGAGCCAAACTTCCTGAGGATCGTCCTTTCGACGGCTTCAGTCTGGTGCCTGTCGTGACAGGAAAGCAGGCTCGCCACCGCGACTGGATTTACAGTCATCTCGATGATGGCCGAGTGCTGCGTGATGAACGCTGGCTGCTGGAACTGCCGCAGGGTGGCGGCCCCGAAAAGTTCTTTGACTGCGGCACCAGCCGCAATGGCCAGGGTTATCAAAACGTGACGGACTCGCAGTCCGCCGACGTTCAGCAGGCTCGTGCTCGATTCGCTGAAATCCTC
>Ga0172372_10009745_pt1 | contig 12445 bp, 9 predicted proteins | sample LakKiv5m_2_FD_114544 | JGI IMG/M metagenome (GOLD analysis project Ga0172372, IMG submission 114544) | Freshwater microbial communities from Kabuno Bay, South-Kivu, Congo - kab_092012_9.5m | ecosystem: Environmental > Aquatic > Freshwater > Lake | place: Democratic Republic of the Congo...
AAATCATTGAAAAGTTTCATGGTTTCAGTATCTTTGATTCGAAGTTACCTGGAACTTTTTGAAGAAAGTACGTCAATCCCCAGTATTTATTAACATTTTAAGTTTAAAGACAGACACTAATTAAATATGCGAATTGACAAAACATAATAGTTTACAATTGTAATTACATTTGTAAATTTACAAATTGATATTTTATTTTCTATCTATCATACATGTAAACTCATTTTATTAAATTTAACTCAATAGTATTTAGTAGGTTATATTATTATTGATAATAATGGTTAATATAAATTCTTCAATTATAAAGAAATTGAAACCGATCAAGTTCAATTTACGAATTTAGCTAAGTTACAAATGTAAATTAATAAAATGTTTTATTTATATTTTTATAATAAATAGTTAATAACCAATAATATAAATAATTTATCTAATCAAATAGTTTAAATAAAACTTTATATACATGTGTAATATGAAAATTGTATCTTTACAATGTCTTTTTAAGGGTAAATTAAATGATTGAACGTATCCTGTCTATTATTAAATCAAAAAATCTTACTCCTTCTCAATTCGCCGATGAAATTGGAATTCAAAGATCAGGGATATCACACCTGATTTCTGGAAGAAATAAACCCAGCCTGGAGTTTATTTTGAAAATAGTAAAAAGGTTTCCGGATATCGATCCTACTTGGTTACTATTGGGTACAACAAAACCTGATCAGGAAGTTCTAAATTTCGAGCCTTCAGTTTTTAACGAGAAAAACTCCTTGAATGAATCACCAATGGAAAAAAAATCCAGATCCATACCCGAAGTTAATAAGATAGAGAAAACCGAAAGCCTGGTGGAAAAGATAATAGTTTTATACAGGGATAATTCATTTAAAGAATACTCTCCCAAATAGATCTTATGAATACTGTTCAATAAAAGAAAAGAAAAAATTTTCTTCTCGTATTGCACTTTCATCACTATCAGAACCATGAACAGCATTCTCAGTCAGATTTTTACCATAAATATTTCGAATGGTTTCTTTCTCAGCCTTTAAAGGATCTGTAGCCCCAATGAAGATTCTAAAGTTTTCAACGGCATTTTCTTTTTCAAGGATGGCAGCAACGATCGGGCCCGAAGACATGAATTCGACCAGTGAGTTATAAAAAGGTTTGCCTTGATGCATCTCGTAAAACTGCCCTGCCTGAAACGGGGTCAGTTGCACAAGCTTTAAGGCAACGATCCGAAATCCTGCTTCTTCAATTTTTGAAAGAATCTGACCAGAGTATCCGCTTCTGTAAGCGGAGGGTTTTATCATTGTAAATGTTCTGTTTCCATTCATGGACATGTGTATTTTAGGGCGGCAAAAATACTACTATATTTCAAATTATCACTACTTTTGTGGACCCGAAAACACAGACAAATTTGAAACACTCGGATTACCAACTAATTCAGGAGAAGCTTACTTTACCAAAAAGAATAATCCTTACAACGCATGCAAATCCCGATGGTGACGCCATCGGGTCGTGCCTGGCCATGTATTTCTATTTGTCGAAGAAAAACCATTTCGTGAATATGATTATCCCTGATCCTTTTCCTGAATTTCTTTCATGGTTGCCAGGACAGGAAAAAATTCTAGTGTTTGAACAGGATAAAGAAAAATGTATTTCACTAATCGATACTGCTGAACTGATTTTTAGTCTGGATTATAATAATCTCGGACGTTTGAATGAAATAGAAGATCATGTTGTAAAGTCACATTCATTAAAAATTCTATTTGACCACCACTTATATCCATCTGAACAATTTGATTTGAAGATTTCCATTTCCGCAACCTCTTCAACTTCAGAATTGATTTATGATTTTATCGTTGCCTCCGGAGACCGGCATCTACTCGATAAAAAGATTGCGGAATGTATCTACACCGGAATCATTACGGATACCGGTTCATTCAGTTATTCCTGTAATTATACTAAAACCTATCAGATAATTGCCGACCTGTTTACTTTTAAAATCGATGGAGAGCATATACATCGGTTGGTATATGATACTTATTCTGAGAGCCGTCTGAGACTGTTAGGATACGCTATCAGCAAAAAGTTAGTCGTTTTACACCAATATAACACGGCCTATATTGCAATAGATAAAAGCGAGCTAAACCGTTTCAATTATCAGGTTGGAGATACAGAAGGATTAGTAAATTTTGCTCTTTCAATGAATGATATCAATCTTGCAGCGCTTTTTATGGAACGTGACGGAATCATCAAAATTTCATTCCGATCAAAAGGAAATTTTTCTGTTGATACATTTGCCCGGATAAATTTTAACGGAGGCGGACATAGAAACGCTTCAGGGGCAAATTGCGAAACGTCACTTGATGAGACTGTCCAAAAGTTTTTAAACCTGTTACCGGAGTATGGTAAATTGCTTAAAAAGGTCTATTGAAAAAGCCGGGAACCATCATGTAGTTTTATACCCTAACTCATTATTGATGGTTTTTTCACTATTCAGCCTTATTGGATGTGATAATGATATAAAAGTTTCTCATTCTTCCTCAAATATTCGACCATTCGATGACACGATTGTAAATTATAACAGACAGGTTGTGAAAACTGAAAACCAAGAGATTGAAGATTTCATTGAGCGGTATAAGTGGAAAATGAAAAAATCCCAAACCGGATTGAGATATATAATCTATAATCTGGGAAATGGTCCAAAAGCCAGCAAGGGAAAACTTGTAAAAATAAATTACTCGGTAAGATTACTTAACGGGAAAGAAATCTACAACTCTGATAAGTTAGGTGCAAAACAGTTTATTGTAGGTCAGGGTCAAATAGAATCCGGGATTGAAGAAGGAATCTTAATGTTGAGGGCAGGAGACCGGGCTAAATTCGTTATACCATCACATTTAGCGTATGGATTGTTGGGAGATTTGGATAAGGTTCCTGAAAGGGCTGTTTTGATTTATGATATAGAGGTGCTGGAAATATCAACAAATCAAAAGCCTCCCAGGTAATTTTTTATATTTCGGGTAAAATAATCGAAATTGACTGTCGCTGTTGAGTTAAACTACCAAACAACTGGATGAAGTTATCATCGGGTTTGGATTAAAAATTTTAATAAATGTTAATAAATTAAATGCTTTGGGTGGTTCGTAAGTGTGTTGAAAAATCGACATTAAAAATTTGGTCCTGAAGTAAGTACTTTACTATCTTGAGCAATGAAAAATGGAAATTGTTTTTGAATTACAAATAAATAAATAATAACAAAATCGATTAAAAAGAAAAGTATGAAAAAAGTGGTTTTGAATCCGTTAGCATGGTTAATGGTTATTTTATTGTTTTGGGGATGCACTTCAAAATATGCTGGTTTTGACAAGACTCAATCAGGGTTATATTACAAATTGTATAAAGTAAGCAAGGATACTACCAAGCCAAAGACCGGTGACTGGGTATCTCTGAATATGAGCTATAAGTACAAAGACTCATTGCTTTTTGATAATAAAAAAGCAATGGGTACGCCAATTAGGTTCAAACTACCGAATTCTGATTTTAAAGGTGATCTATACGAAGGTATCCACTTAATGTCGAAAGGAGATAGCGCTGAATTCATTATCAATGCAGATTCCTTATTCATAAAGACATTTCAGCAAAAGAAGAGGCCTCCTTTTATCGATACCAATAGCGTTGTACGGTTTTATATTACCTTGATCTCCACAGATTCTCCTGAAACATTAATGAAAAATGAAGAAGAGTCTTTGAAAAAATATTTAACTGAACAGAAAATTGAAGTTAGTTCTACTCCATCGGGTCTGTATTTTATCGAGACGCAAACCGGGCAGGGCATAAAAATTGATTCAGGGAAATGGGTGAAAGTACATTTTAAAGTTTCTTTGATTGATGGTAAACAGATTTTTTCCTCATATGACCGTGGTGAACCGTTATCTTTTGAGTATGGAAAACGGTTCGATACAAAAGGCTTTGAAGAAGGTGTAAGCATGATGAAAAAAGGAGGTAAAGCCAAATTCATCGTTCCTTCATCACTTGCATTCGGAGAAATGGGCAGAGGAGCCATTGTCCCTCCATACGCCACGATTATTTATGAAGTTGAAGTCATTGGTGTATTGACTAAAGCAGAATTTGACAAAGAACAAACCGAAATAAAGAAAAAAGCAACACAAAAAGTTGAGAATGCAAAGAAAGAAGAGACATCTCTTATGAATAAATATCTTAAAGATCATAACATTACGGTAAAACCCACAGCCAGTGGATTATATTATATCGAAAAAGCAAAAGGTACCGGACCAAAAGCAGCTGCTGGGAAGAAAGTCAAAGTTCATTATACTGGAACCCTCTTGAATGGGACCAAATTTGATTCCTCAAAAGACCGTAACCAACCCTTTGAATTTGAATTAGGGAAAGGGGAGGTTATTAAAGGATGGGATGAAGGAATAGCACTAATGAATGTTGGTGGTAAAGCAACTTTAATCATTCCCTCAAATCTGGCCTATGGAGAGAAAGATATGCAATCCATCCCACCGTATTCCGCATTGGTGTTTGATGTTGAATTACTTGAGGTGAAATAAGGTTCATTTGCTATTAATTATTTTCAGATGCATGATATGCGCTGTTTTAAGATCACCCGAATAATAATTTTAATTTACATTTCATTTTTTCTAATAAACAGCGCATCTTTTTCACAACCAGTGTCTGATAAACGAGGCGGAATCTGCTTCAGGTTTGACGATAATCAACCAATTGATAAATTAAGACAAGTCGATTCGATTTTTTCCAAATATGGTTTTAACTTTTGCATGGCTATTATTTCCGGCGATTTACCCGGAGATAGTCTTTATGTTGCTTATCTTAAGCAGTTGATTTCCAAGGGTCATGAATTGATGGACCAATCTCCTTCTCATACAACTCAATATTTTGACCTTTCTGATCAAAAAGACACTTCTTTATATATTGGCCAGCCAGGGGTTCATCATATCGCTGGTTCTCGGGTCTGCCTAAATTATTCTGCAGTTGATACTACTGTACCCCACAATGAAGGATTGGTTAGTATTCAGAATAATATGGTTATAAGTAATAATCCAGGTGAGTTTGCAGATATTGGTGGTTTTATTGCATTATATTTTACTGCGTTGGATAAAGTCTGTCTCTGGTTTGATTTGCAGGCCGGGAACCCAAATGATCAGGATACGCTCACAATTAAATCGTTCTGGGATGAGGATTTGGATTTTGGAAATCATCAAAACATTTCTTACCATAAATTGACTAGAATTGATGTGCCTATGTCACCGGAAGCCATTCAACTTCTTGGACAAAGAACCCTTAAAATATTAGCTGATCTTAAAATTCCACGACCCTATACATGGATTCAACCGGGAGGGAAAATACCGTATATCTCGGCGGATCAGTTAAAATTGAATCTTGGAGATTATGTAGGATACAAAGAAGCAGCATCTTATGATTTTCCGACCTATTTATGTTTTAATGAGTACAATCCAACTGGAGTCAAGCAATTTGCCATGCAGTATGGAGAGATTTCCATTGAGAAACAAACTTTTAAATGGAATCGTGACATTATTTCTGATTTTATTGCAAAACATTACGTCCAAATCGATTTATCTCATATGTATAATCCATTAGGTGGATGGAATGCTATGCTGAAAAGAATGGATAGCCTTCTTTATTGGTGCTCCGCAAAAAATATCCCTGTCAACACGCATGTTCAATGGAAAGCAATTCTCTATGATTATACTCCAAATGGAGCGTTAAATGCTTTCCCTTCGCTTAATATTGATTTAAATGATAATTCATACCCGGATGGGTATTCAAAAATTCCGGAATTAATAAGTGCCTATTCAACAAAAGATGGTGTTCCTGAGAGCGGAGGTTGTTGCTTTGAGATCAATAAGAATGGACAGATTTGTCTGGTTTCCGGGCTGGCTGGATTGGAAAAAGGGAAGAATTCATTCTCAATTTGGACCAAAGGAGCCAGTGGAATCGATGCGAAAGTAAAAGTTCACTATAGCTTCCCTGAAAACGAGACATCGAATTCTATTTTATTTCCTGCTGATTCCAAAGATTGGATTAAGCACACGGATACCATTCTCATCCCTGATTCCGTATCCTATATGAATATTACCATTGAAAACATAACACAAACCCCGGCAACGATCAAAATCAGTGGCATGTCGTTGACGACACCCGGCCCCTTTATCGTGGATTTTTTTTCAAACAAAATATGCGATGGCGACACTACAATACTGACAAGCACTTCCTCTCCTCAGGATAGCATTCAAGTTCTTCTATGGGATTTGAATGGCGATGGGAAATTTGATGAAGGCGTTGAAGGAATAGTCGTAAAACATGTTTTTAATGGCGCGGGGATTTATAATGTTGGACTTAAGGGTATAACATACAGTGGAAAAACAAAAGCAATATACAAAGACGTGATTGTTTCGGGAGTTAAGGTCAACTTTAGCCTGAGTCCTGGTTGCCAGGGTGAATTATCCACGTTTCTTGATCAAAGTACTCTAACAGGAGATTATGCTTCTGAATATTATTGGAATTTTGGTGATGAAACATCTGGAAGTAACCTTGTCAATCCAACCCATACTTACAACAATCCCGGATCTTATCTTGTTATACATCGTGTCCGTACTTCAGCGGGATGCGTGGACTCCCTTACAAAGCCTATTATCATTGATTCCTCTCCAACCGTTAATCTTACTTTTACTGGTGATACTATTTTCGCAGAAGGTGACAGTGTGATCGCTCAGGTACAGGGAGATTTTGAAGATGTTCTTTGGTCAAACGAATCAACGGCAAACTATATAGTAATCAAGACGACCGGGAATTGGTGGGTCAAAGGATTCAAAAATAATTGTGTTACTGAGAAAATTTTCTCTACAATGGTTAGAGAATTTGGCTTGACTCCTGTTGCAATGACAATATTCACACCAAATAATGACGGATTCAATGACGTGTGGAAAATATTAAATTTATCTAAAGTCGGTCGTTGTGAAGTAGAGATATTTGACCGGTGGGGTAACAAGGTTTATTCGAGTTCAGATTATCAAAATGATTGGAATGGTAATTACCATGGAAAAAGTTTGGGAAATGATACCTATTATTACTTCATCCATACGTTGGATGGACAATTGTATAAAGGAGCTTTGAATATTCTTAAATAGAAAAAATGAAATTTAAGGCATAATGAAAAAAGCCTTCCTGGTGGTCCTCTTTTTATCTGATGTATATTCCATCGGTTATGCACAGCAGTTGTCATTTCTTGATTCCTACTTAATTAATCCTGTTGTAATCTCCCCGGCATTTACCGGAAAAACAAATCCTTTCCAGGCATATTTGACGTACAGAAGTGAATGGATTAATATACCCGGATCAGCTCAGATTGGATCGCTGAATATTGATGGCTCTCCAGTCAAAAATATGGGAATTGGTGGTAGTATTCTTCTGAATAAAGCAGGTGCTCTCCGAAATCTCTCTATCAACCTGAATTATGCATATCATTTACAAATTGCAAAAGAACATGTTTTAAGTTTTGCAGTCAATGTGACACTCTATCAAAACTCTTTGGACTTGACGGATGCAATTGTCAGTGATCCTCAGGATCCATTATTATTCAGCAACGATAGAATCACTGAAACCTATTTTAATGTTGGAACGAGCCTGTTGTATAACTGGAAAGATTTAAATGTTTGTATTGCTTTCCCATTGCTATTTAATAATAAAACCTTCTATAATAGTAGTATATACGAGCATGTCCTGACAATGGACAGGAATTGGCTTCTTTATTTGAATTATAATTTAAAATTTTCCTCGGAATGGAAATTGAAATTCGACCTGTTATATCGTCAAGTTCAATATAGCCCCTGGACTATTGAATTTAGCACGATGGCAAAATATGCTGATAATTATTGGTTCGGACTTTTTTATCGGAAAGGAAATATTATTGGTTTGACTGCAGGATTAGCAATCATTAATCAAATTGTAATCAACTATAATTATGAATTTTCTGCTTCAGCGATGATGGGTAAAAGCATTGGCACTCATGAAATCACTTTAGGATATAGAATTGTAGCAAAAACAAAAACCCCGGTAATCAGGGAATATTTAAGTAAGTAGAAAACCAGAAATGGTACACATTCATATTTCAACCACATGAATCGAGAATTAACAGGGAGTTTGAAATTATTGAAGAATACCGGACGAATATTTATTATGATCCTGTTAATTTTTGTTTTAACAACTCAAACCTTCGGACAAGATAATCTTAAAAAAGGAGGAGTCTGTTTCCGCGTTGACGATAATCCCGTACTTGCAAGGCTAAATTACTATGATTCCCTGTTTTCCAAATATCAGAAGAACTTTTCCATGGCCTTTACAACCTGGCAATTTGCCCAGGATTCAATATATCTTCAAACGCTGAAAAGTTATATTGCAGAGGGAAATGAACTGATGGATCAAACTCCTTCACATCAAACCCAGATGGCTTATATTGGAGATGATAGTTCCTATAGCACCGATCCTGCGGTTGATCATATCACGAACAAGATTGCGTGTCTTAAATATTCTTCCATCGATACTTCAACCAGTCACAATGAGGGTCTTATAAATATTTTCGGTAATCTGGTGATAAGTCAATTGCCGGGTGAATTCGACGATCTGGATGGGAACCCGTATTTCTATGCATTGTATTTTGAATCCCCGATAAATAAAGTGTGTTTATGGTACAACCTCCGAAAATCTAATCCAGCGGATCCGGATTCTGTTGACATAACTTCGTTCTGGCAGGAACCAGTGGATTTTGATACCTGCATGAACGTAAAATACCACAAGCTGACCAGGTTCGATGTTACAATGAATCCGGCTTCCATAAGATTTCTAGGCAAACTATCCATAAAGATCTACCAGGAATCTTTAATTCCAAAACCAAGATCGTGGATTCATCCTGCAGGTTTAATGCCTTATTTCTCAGAAATGGAACTTAAGATCAACTTTGGTGATAGTCTTGGTTATTCTGAAGGTGCTAACTACAAGAGTAACTCCCTGTTGTGTTATAATGAATATAATCCATTTCGATTAAAACAATTTGGAATGCAAACAGGCTCTATTTCCATTGAAAATCAAAGCATTCAATGGAATAAGCATCAAATTTCAGATTATATTGCAAAACATTACACTGTAATTGATGTTACCAATCTCTATAATCCGCCGGGTGGTTTCGATGTCTATTGGATTAAATTGGATGTGATCCTCAATTGGATCTCTCAGAACAATATTCCGGTAAAAACATATTCCCAGTGGAAAACAATCCTGTATGATAGTCTTCCCAATCGTTTCATTAATCCGATCCCTAATCTGAATATCGACCTTGATGGCGATAATTATCCCGACGGTTTTTATAATCATGGTGGAATAGCCAGTAATTACATTAAAACAGATGGTGTACCTTCCAGCGGTGGATGTTCTTTTGAAATTATTGGTAATGGAGGTGTTTGCCAGGTACCTGAACTTGCGGGCTTTGAAAAGGGAACAAATAATTTTTCTATATGGACAAAAGGGACCGGTACCGACACGAGTTATGTTACCGTGGAATTTTATTTTCCAGAGAACGGTAATTCTCAGCAATACAACTTTCCTATTAATTCACCTGTTTGGATGAAATATACCCAGATGATTACGATTCCTGATACCGTTTCAACAATGACAATATCGGTTTACCGGCAATCTCAACCTATGGATACCATTAAGATCAGCGGACTGGAATTAATCTCAACAGGATTTTTAAAAACAGTAAGATACCCGGTGCAAGTGCAAACAGCAAATAATCCATTCCCGCCTATTAACCTGAACGCTCTTGTCATCGATAGTCTTTGTAATCCGTCGACAGTTTCCTGGACTTATCACAGCAACACTTCACTTAGACTTGAAATTCTTCCAGGAAATATTTTAAAAATTCAGAAACCAATTTCTTTTTGGGTTGGAAAAGATTCAGCATATGTAGTGGGAATAAATTTAGAAGGAATTAAAGATAGTTGTCTTATCTCTTTCCGATCCTTAGCTATCCCTTATGAATGTAGTAAAATACCGATACAACTCTTTCTTTTAGATACACTGGCGAATGATTCAATTTACTGGTCATCGGAACCTTTTGATCCGAGTATGAACAATCCCAGGATATATAACCCTGTTGTGGCACCGGTTGTGACAACTTTATATAGGATACTGGCAGTAAATCCTTCAGGAAATATATTCAGAGATAGTATCATTGTTGGCAGATATCCAAATCCTCAGCCGGGATTAGGGAATGATACAACATTATGTCTGGGTAAATCTATTCTGCTTAAAGCAAATGGGGGTATACACTTTTTATGGAGTACGGGTGATACTACCTCTTCTATTACTGTGCATCCAATTGTGAAAACAAAATATTTTGTAACCGTTACCAATGAATACAGTTGCACTGGAATGGACAGTATACAGGTTTCTGTAGTACAGGGACCTACCGTTACTCTAGAAGGTATTTTACCTTCTTATTGTAAAAATGATCCGCAAGTCACACTTTTCGGAAAGCCGTTTGGAGGTGTATATTCCGGCACATCAGGTTTAATCGGAGATACTTTTTACCCGGAATTGGCAAACCTCGGTTTTAACCAACTGATGTATTCATACGCTGATCCACAAACGCATTGCGGTGATACTGCAACGAAGTACGTAACAATTTTTCCGGTACCTGTCATCAATCATCTTCCGGATACTTCTTTATGTGCAAATTATCAAATAATCCTTCATGCTGGTCCCGGATTCGATAATTACCTTTGGTCAAATGGCGCTATCGATTCAACGGTTGTAGTCGATTCAACCGGCCACGGTCTTGGTCCACTTGAAATATGGGTTTATGTAACAAAAGATGGTTGTGTGGCCAGGGATACAGCAAAAATAAACTTTATCATATGTCCCATTGGAATAAACGATCTTGAACTCTTTGATTATATTTCTTTATTCCCAAATCCGGCTTCAGAAAAACTAATAATTAATTTTATTTCAAGAGATATCAGCGAAATCTTATTGAAAATTGTGGATATAAAAGGGGAGGAGCTTACTGGGAAAATTATTTTACAAAAACCAAATAATAATATTGATATTTCACCTCTGCAAAGAGGAATATACTTTCTTAAAATTCAAATAGGAAAGAAAAATTTTACCTATAAACTGATTAAACAGTAATTCCCTAATAGGTATTATAATTACTCTATATCGAGATTATCAATAATATTAGTCAATTCCAAAGGACGATAAGGCTTGGCAAGGTATTCATCCATCCCGGCAGCTAAACATTTATCACGATCCGTTACCATGACGTGAGCAGTTACTGCAACAATCTTTATCTTTTTTTTAAGAGGTAATTTGCCTAAACGAAGATTATCCTCTTCAATTTTTCTAATAACATGAGTTGCTTCAATACCATCCATAATAGGCATCGCAATATCCATCAGGATAAGGTCAAAATCAATTTTTCGGTATTTTTCTACTGCGATTTTTCCATTTTCTGCTATCTCAACTTTGTGACCAGCTCGCTGTAAACTGGTTACAGCAAATTTTTGGTTTAGCAAGTTGTCTTCAACGATTAATATTGACAACGATCTGGATTTAGGAGGTTTATGACTGTCACTAATCCTTTGTTGTACAACTACTTCATCATCACCTTTTTCTAATGCCAGGGTAAACCAGAATGTAGAACCTTTACCTTTTTCACTTATAACTCCAATTTTTCCATTCATCAATCTGGTCAGATTCTTTGAGATGGATAATCCTAACCCCGTTCCTTCAAATTTCTGTATCAGTGGATTATCAAGCTGGGCAAACTCCTGAAAAAGATCTTTTTGCTCTTCTTTGGAAATCCCTATCCCGGTATCAGTCACCTCAAATTTTAATATGATTAAATCGCTTGTTTGGTTGCCTTCTTTCAGAATAACGTCAGGGAAAAACTCTTTTCTAAAATCATTGTCAGAAGTAGCCGGATCTAATGTTTCTATTGCAACAATAACATGGCCTTCATTCGTAAACTTTATGGCATTATTTGTGAGGTTAATCAAAATTTGTTTTAACCGACCGGCATCACCAACGACACAGGAAGGAACGGTTGACTGAATTTTTGAATATAATTCTATGCCTTTTCCCTTCGCTTTGAGCGATAATAATTTAATTACCTGATGAATCTCTTCGTGAAGAAAATAAGGTTTGTATTCAAGTTTCAGTTGCCCGGCTTCAATTTTCGAAAGATCTAGTATATCATTAATAATTGCTAGTACTTAGTTGTGTAAATTAGCGTATTTATTTTTTAATGTTCTTTGAAATACTTTTTTCTTGGTCCACTCGAAGGGATGTGCATTCTGATTGTAGGCATGGCAATATTTTTCAATTGCCT
>Ga0172372_10009746_pt1 | contig 12444 bp, 9 predicted proteins | sample LakKiv5m_2_FD_114544 | JGI IMG/M metagenome (GOLD analysis project Ga0172372, IMG submission 114544) | Freshwater microbial communities from Kabuno Bay, South-Kivu, Congo - kab_092012_9.5m | ecosystem: Environmental > Aquatic > Freshwater > Lake | place: Democratic Republic of the Congo...
ATCCCGAGTGGGGGCGGAATCTCAAGGCCCCGCCGCTCCCCCGCAAACAAGGGATCGTCTTCAACCCCGAGATCGTGCCCGACTTCCTGCGTACGGGCTTGGTCCGAGCACAAACGGAAATGGATAAGATATCAGAGCCGGAGCGGGAGGCGGCGTGTTGGAGGTAGGGCTGACACCGCTGCTCGACGTTGGGAGCGATTGATTCCCAGCGAGTCCTCTCTTAAAAAGGGAGACATCACTCAGGAGGTGGAACCATGGACCGCACTCAATCGATCGACTCTCGCGCGCTGGCCGAACACTATTCCGCATTCAAATTGAATGAGCGCATCCTCCTGACCGGGCACTCCCATCAAGCCTGGCCCGATGCGGCTCGCGAAGGACTGATTGAGGCATGGGAAGATGCCGCCTCGAGCGTGGATCACAAATGGGATCAAGCTTTTGTCAAAGCGGATATCGTACGTGCGAGTTTTCGACGGATGCTGGGAGGAATCCAAGGCGATATCACTCTTGCCCAGAACACCCACGACCTTCTCGTGCGCTTGCTTTCGGCGATCTCTTGGAAAACTCGCCGGGAAATCCTCGTGACTGATGGGGAGTTTCACACCGTCAGGCGTCAGTTGGCGCGCCTCGAAGAAGAAGGAGTCCGGATCCGACGCATTTCCTCCCGGCCCACCGAGACCATCGGAGCCCGACTGGCCGAGGCAATTTCGGAGGAAACCGCACTGATCATCACGTCCACGGTATTTTTTGACTCGGGACAGATCGCGCAGGGGCTGCCGGAACTTGCTCGGGCTGCGAAGGAAAAAAGCACACTCCTCCTCCTGGATACCTATCATCACCTCAATGTCGCTCCATTCGATCCGAACGGCCTCGAAAGCGCGTTCATCCTCGGAGGCGGCTACAAATACTGTCAATTCGGAGAAGGAAACTGTTTTCTCAGGTCTCCCGCCGACTGCGAACTCCGCCCCGTGATCACGGGGTGGTTTTCGGATTTCGAATCCCTCGGAGATGCAGGCCACTCCGCCGTGACCTACGGCAAGCATCCGGGCGCACGTTTTGCCGGGGCCACCTATGATCCCGTTTCGCATTACCGCGCAGCGCGAGTGGAGAAGTTTTTTGAAGAGCAGCACCTCTCCGTGGAGCGGCTGCGCGCGCGATCCCAGGAGCAGCTCCACTTGCTTGCAAATGCGTTCGACCAACTGCGAGTCCCCGATTCAGTCATCACTCGGGAGCGTCAAATCCCGCTCGAACGATTTGCGGGCTTTTTGGCACTCAAAACCCCAAAGGCTGCCGCTTTGGTTGAAGCCCTCCGGAGTCACGGCGTCTGGACGGACCACCGGGGAGACCTGCTTCGACTCGGACCCGCCCCCTACCTCACCGACTCCCAGCTCGTCCGGGCAATCGAGATTTTGGGCGGGCTGCTGGACTAGTACACATATCACACAGCGGATCCACTGCGGTGCGTATTTCCTCGGCGGCGCCCACCGCCCAAGGAAAAAACTTTTCCGACTCCACAGCCCCGACTAAACTCCCCAATCAGCCATGCTCCACTTCTTCCGCGACACCCATGCCCTGCTCAACCGGATTCTGCGCCTTGACCCTGCAGCCCGGTCGCGCTTGGAGGTGCTGCTGCTCTACCCCGGGGTCAAGGCGCTGGCTCTCCACAGACTCGCCCATCCCCTGCACCAAGCGGGTATCCCGCTCCTGCCGCGCCTGATATCAGAGATCGCGCGCTTCCTCACCGGCATCGAGATCCACCCGGGCGCCACGATCGGACGCAGGCTTTTCATCGATCACGGCATGGGCACGGTGATCGGCGAGACCGCGATCCTCGGAGACGACTGCCTGATCTATCAAGGCGTGACCTTGGGAGGCACGAGCCTGGAGCGCAAGAAAAGACACCCCACACTCGGGGACCATGTGGTCGTGGGTGCGGGCGCCAAGGTGCTCGGTGATATCATGATCGGCTCCCACTCCCGGATCGGAGCCAACTCGGTCGTGATCGATCCGGTGGCGGCTCACTCGACCGTGGTCGGCATCCCGGGCCGCGTGCTCGCGCACGGAGTGGAAGCGGGCCAGGAAGTCCGGCACGAGCAGATCGACGAGCAGCATTTGCGCCAGGAAGATTACCAGGAGGAGGCTCCATGAATTCAACGGATCCGAACACGCGCACCGCCTTGAACGGGTTTTGCGGCACCATCGGGAACACGCCGCTCGTCCGGATCCCGATCCTGAGCGAGCTCACGGGTTGCGAAATCCTCGGAAAAGCGGAGTTTTTGAATCCCGGCGGGAGCGTCAAGGACCGCGCCGCACTCGGGATCATCGAGGACGCTGAAAAACGCGGCTTGCTCAAACCCGGCGGCACGATCGTCGAAGGCACGGCCGGCAACACCGGTATCGGCCTGACGCTCGTCGGCAACACGCGCGGCTACAAAACACTCGTGGTGATGACCGACACCCAGTCGCGGGAAAAGGTCGATCTTTTGCGCGCATTGGGTGCAGAGATCCGGCAGGTGCCGGTGGCCCCGTATTCGGAGCCCGGCAACTACAATCACGTGGCGCGCGGGCTCGCGGAAGAACTCCCGGGTGCTTACTGGGCCAATCAGTTCGACAACACGGCCAACCGGGAGATGCATATCAAAACCACGGCGCCCGAAATCTGGCGTCAGACCGGGGGGCAGGTCACATGCTTTGTCTCGGCGGTCGGCACCGGTGGCACCCTCGCAGGGACTGCCACCGGACTCAAGCAGTTCAATCCCAAAATCCGCACCGTGCTCGCCGATCCGCATGGTGCTTCGATGTGGTCGCATATCAAACTCGGGCATCTCGACTTTGACGACGGTGACTCGGTGACCGAAGGCATCGGGCAGGCCCGGATCACCCGCAATTTCGAAGGCGCGCCCGTGGATGATGCCTTCCGGTTCGGCGATCCCGTGATCCTGGAGATGGTCCACCACCTCGCGCACCGTGAGGGATTGTTCCTGGGATCCTCGGCTGCGACCAATGTGTGCGGCGCCGTCAAGCAAGCGCTGATCGGTGGCCCGGGACAAGTCATCGTGACGATCCTGTGCGACGGCGGGCAGCGCTACCTTTCCAAGATCTACAATCCCGAGTGGCTGAACTCGAAAGGACTCCTGCCCGGCACCCGCACCGGAAAGGAGTTGCTCGAACGCATCCGGTCCGAGCAGGATCGATGATTCGCACGTCTTAAGAGTGGCCTGAGCTGGAAATTTGCATCGGCCTCGAGTTAGAACCCGGAAACTTCATGAGAGCACTCCTACCTTGCCGCATCTCCCTGACCTTGCTGCTGGCGACGGCCACGCTCGTTTTTTTCAATGAAACTCCTGCCCGTTCCGACTGGGGTGGAGATATCGCCGTGGAGCCCATCGCTTATTTCGGTCCACGCAGCGAAGAACCCCTTCAACAGGGAATCGCCCTGGTTCAGCTCAGGCACGGACGCGCCGAAGAGGGCTTTTTCCTGAACGCTCACGCGCAGCTCGAACTCCTCGGTGACGGCAACCTCAATGCGGATCTGAATCGCATCGGGTATCAGTCCCGGGAGACTTGGGGGAACGTCTCCCTGGGCCGGATTCACCCGTGGGAAACGCGCATTCTGCCCCAAAAGGAAGACGGCATGAGCCGACTTTCCGCCGCGTACGGACCGTGGAGCCTGAACGGTCAGACTCAGGCCCAGAATCTCGGCCTGGAGCTTGGCTTTCCGGACTCAGGCTCCGCGTGGCGACAGCCGGTGCTGTCAGGCTGGCTCGGCATCCATGTCGAGATTCCGGAGACTGCCACCCTTCCGGTTTCCTTCAGTGCTTCGGCCTCGCCTTTTTTCCTGCCCACGATCGGCAGTCAAGTGCGCTTCTCGACCACCGAACCCACACGCATCGGAAGATTCGGAAGAAGCCCCCCCGCCGCCGTGCTCGTCAACGGTGTGGAGCTTCCGCTCTTTTACAAGGTCAACACCGACCGGCTGCTGGATGATATCATCCTGCAGCCGCAGCTGATGGTGCAGGCTGTATATCAATCCAAAGTGGAGGATCGGGGTCGGTTTTCCAGCCACTTCTGGCTCGAGCGCGCTCCCCGGCCCGATCCGGCCGCGAGTGCAAACGGCACACTGCAAGTGTCGGAGACGGCAGTGAGCGCCCTGGCCGAAATCACTCCGGCGTTTCCGCAGCGCTGGACCTTGGGCTTCACCGAAACCTACTTGAGCCCTTCCCGTGAGTTCGAAGCTCATGCGGCCGCCAACGCGGCTATCGGCGCCGAGGCCGCTTCGCTTCCGCTCGGGGCCGAACTGGGAATGCGCTGGCATTCTTTCAGCGGTTCTCTCCTGCATCGCTTTTCCGCCCCCGCCACCGCGAGTGCTCAAGGCATCTCTTCGAACTCCGGCTCTGCTTTTGAACGCATGCTGCTGCAGCTGCACTGGCTGCAGCCTTGGAGCGAAACCCTGAGTTTGGCATCGGGCCTGCAGTGGCACCTGAACTCGCCCGACAGCGTGCGGATAGCGGGCCAATTGACCTACCAACCCGTCAGCAGCCCATGGCTGCTGCAACTCAATGGCGAGCTTTTCGGGGGAGGCGCGGGCACCTGGTTCGGAGAATGGCGCACCAACGACCGGATCGCCCTGAACCTGCAGTTTTCGCTTTGAATTTCTTGGCCCTTGGCGAGGATGAGGACATGACTCTACCCACCCTGCTCGCTACCGCCTTGCTTCCCCTGACCTCCGTCCCCCTGCTGAATGGAGTCTATCAGCCGATTGAAGGCAACGAGCCCTCGATCTGCCCCCAGAAGATCCGAGTCCGCACTATTCCCGGTCGCCCCACGCAACTGGCCGTCACCTACGCAGGGGATTGCGGGGACCAAGGTCCCTTTTCGTACGACTGTTTTCTTGGCGGTCCGGAGGGCGGCCCCATGAAACAAGTCTGTCTGCAGGGAGACATCGAGTTCGAAATCCTGGACGCCCGACATTACCGTTGGTCAAATCGGGCCTATGGCTTTCACGCTCTTTTTGAATTCAACTCGACCTCAGGAATGCAACCTGAAACAAAATGAAACCTTGCAACCTCGGGTGGTTTCGCTGTTAAACTGCGGCGCATGAGCGCCCGAACCTCCTCGATTCCCATGACTGCCATCGCCTCCGGGGTGGGAGCCGCCCTGACCCTTGTCGTGCACTTCGCCGCAGGTCCGGAAGCAGCCCTCATCGCATCACTTCTCGGTTTTGCAGCGGTCCTCGGCCTGAGTTTCACTGCGACTGACAGCGGCGTCTCCAAGGCAATGGCCGATTCCTCGCTACTGGTCGCCCTCCTCAAAGACTTGAAAACCATTCCAGCAGTAGCGCCTCAAGTACGCGTGGAATTCAATAGCCAGAGCCAGGCGCTTCAACAGGTTCTCGGCCAAATGCCCGAGAACCTGCGCGCTCCCGTGCAGGAATTTCTGGATCGAGCCACACGCCGTTTGAGAACCTCGGAATTGCCCCAAGTGCAACAGTCCGGCACCAGCACCGCAGCTCCTCCGACCCCAGTCGCCCAAAAAACCTCGACTCCCTCCCCTGCGTCGACAGCTGCGGGTCCAGGAATCCGCATCGATGCCATTCTCATCGATGATGAGGAGTCCGTGCACATGGCTTGGAAAGTAGCGGCAGGCCGAGCCGGTAAAACTGTTCTGACGTTCAAGAGCGTCGACGATATCCTCGCTCTTCCCGGGCTCTCCAAGATTCCATCCGACACCCGGATCATCGTGGATGCGCACCTGGCGCAAGGAACCAAAGGCGTCGTTGCCGCCAAGGCCCTCTTTGACAAAGGCTTCAAGAACCTGGCTCTGGCCCATCCCGAGCCTCGCAAGCTGATGGAACCCATGCCTACCTGGATCCAGCAGATCACCGACAAACGCCCGCAATTTCAGTGATAGCCCTTTGATATCAAATACTTGAGCCATCCATCTCACGGCAGGATTCAATACTGGTCGGATCAATCCGCCTGGGGTACACACTCGAAGGCTGCGCCCGGCTCCAGAGCGGGGCGCCCGAGAGGTTGATTTGCTTTCGTATCTCAAGGTTTGGCTCAGCAAGGTCCGTCGCTCTTGGAATTCACGCTCCCGCTCCCATGCGGGGTGCACAGCCCTTGCGATTCTCGCACTCCTCTCCACCTCTTGCGGTCTACTGGGTGAGAAAGAGCCAGCTCCCGCCTCCGCTCAACTCAAATCGGCGACAGGTTGCCTCGACCAACTGAGCTCTCAGGCCCTCCAATTCTGGGAAGGCACTCTCGAAGAGCGGGATTTTGACCGAAGTGCTCAATGCCTTGCAAAGACCTTCTCCAATCTCAACGAGCAAGTGGAAGGATCCAGAAGCCGCGAGTCCCTGAGCCGGGGCGAATTCCAGACTTTCCTGAACACTTTCATCGTCCCGCAGGATCCTCTCAATGCGGAAACCACCGAGGCCCTGATCTCTCTCAAAGCTCACCTCGTGGGCGGAAGCGCCAACCACTGGGAGAATGAAGACACCCGGCAACTTCTCGCATGGGTGAAAGCGATCCGGACCGAGGGCCCGCGCTGGCTCAAAGCCATTCGGAAATTTCGCAGCGACGGGAGTGATATGGTCTGGCAGGAGCTCAAGGACCTGTCCGGAGAAACCGAGACCGTGCTTCTTGCACTCCTGAACGGGACTCCCGCCGCCCGCTCGATCAGGCGAGAACAAATTGAAATCCTTCTCCTGGAGATTCTGAGAAGGCTCAAAAAATCAGACCTTTCGGAAGATGCAATCAAGACGGGCCTCGATCTGCTCGAGCACGCCAACACAGCCCTCACCGGTGTGCGACAGCCCCCGGGAACACTCCCTCCCGAAGCCAAGACCCTGCTCATCCGTGCGGGCGTCCGCGCCCTGCCCTCGCTGATCGGCTTCTCGCTTTCGGAGGAAGCGGTCAGGAGCTCCTGGGTGGCCGGAAAGCCTCTCGATGCAGAGGCCTCGGACGAAGAACTGGAGTTCAAGCGACAACGGCAACGGGCAGTCTTTCTCAAGGATCTGCTCCTCACAATCCCCGAGCTGGTTTCCCGCGAGGGAGTGAGCATCGAGCTTGCCGAGCTTCGGACTTGGGCTGAACCACTGCTGAATGAAGTCAACCGAAAGCGCCTCGAGGATTGGGCCCCGCTGATCAAGCAGCTGTTCGTCGGAGGAGACCCTTCGAAATTCTCCCGCGTGGATCTGCGAAATTTATTCCAACTCCTGCCGCAATTGCTATTCGCCACGCAGCGCCCCGTGCAGGAACGCTGGCGCCCGCAAATCTTGATATCAGCTTTCCTCTCCGGCTGGACGCGCATCCGTGAAATCGAAGGGGCCGCCGCCATTCCCGCCCCGTTTTCAGAAGTGAAAATTCTCGATGCGATCCGCAAACTCGAATCCCTCGATCCGAGCTACCGGCTGCCCGACTCCCTCTCGAATTCACTCCCCGCGGCGTTGAAACTGGCCCGCCACACCCTCGAAGGACCGGAGTCCGGAAGCGATATTGAATGGGAGCGCTGGTTGAGCCTGCTCCGATTGGCCGCGACCTTGGATGGGCCGCTGCTTGAAATGCAAAGCAGTCCGGATCGCCGTCTCAACATGATCCGGATCGTGCTGGAGCGGATTCTCGAGAATACGCGCTGCACCGGAGACTGCATCCCGCTCGAAGCGCTTCACGGATTCCTGGGGTCCGACCTCGCGGGCACCCCTCTCGAAAGCATGCAGGCCTTTACCGGGGTCAAGCAACTGCTGCTCGGGGGCGGACCGGAATACCTCTCGCTTGCGGATCTGCGAAGTTTACAGGGCACGCTCAAAACCCTCACACCGTTGATCCTCAAGGCTTGGCGCCAGCCGGAGTCCCGGGCCCTCGATATCTGGCGCAATGATCTGGACACCCTCCTGATCGCCCTGGGAAAAAACCACCCACAGGGAGTACCGCTTCGAATTCTGGAGTCCCTGCAGGAGCAATTCATCAAGAGTACGGGGCTGAGTCTGAAGCCCGCTCTCTTTCTGGGCCCGCTGAATCCCGAGTCCAACCCCACGCTCGTCAGAATGCTCCTGGAAACCTTCACGGGGCTCGAACTCAAGGGCTCAAATCCGGTCATCCCGCACAAGAACTGGGATGCCGCCGCCACCCACCTCCGGCGACTCCTGCAGGCGGTGCCGGCCGAAAACCCGCAGGAACTGGCGGAGTTCGGAAAACGAGCCCTGCGGAATCCCGAGGCTTGGAAAGGGCTTCGTCTCGAGCTCGCGAGGCTTCCGGTTCAACATCCCAATCGCCGTTTCCCCTGGCGACTCGTGGAAGCGTGGGTCCACTATGCCGCGCAGAATGATTGGACTCCGAAATCGGCCACTGCGCAGGAGTTGAGCCGTTTCACGCGCGCAGTGCTGGGCGCCTTTCAGCGGGACTCCTGGGAGTACTCGGGAAACATCACCGCAATCCAGCTGCAACGCATGCTGCTGACTTTTGCGATTCTCGCGCCACAAGTCACAGAACTCGGCGAACTGGCCGCCGACCATCAGCAGCGCACCTTAACCGACCCTGCCGGATACTGGCAGGATGTGGACTCGAGCCTCGTGCGTTTCGGAACACGACTCGAGCCGCTGAAAATCCTTTTCCCGCAAAAGACCGGCTTGTCCGTCCAATCCGTGGCTCGCATCGTGGATCAGCTACCCCGCAACTGGTTCACTCTGAATCGTGCTCTGATCAAAAATGGCATCGCACCCGTTTTCAAACGGATCTGGCCCTGCGACCCCGAAGAGGCATTCTGCCCGGCCGGACTCCCGCACGCGATCGAGCAACTTCGAATCCATGTCCGAGCCGAGAAACTCGCGGGTGAATTTCGCAAACTCAACCCAACCGTGGACGGTTCTCTTCCGCGGGAAGAAGCCCTGGCCCGTCTGGATGCCTTTGGTGCAAGCCTGAACGATCCCGCAGAGGGGACAATCTGGAACCACTGGAAAGCAATCCCTGCAAAATACCCTCAATTCTTCCAAGGGGATCCCGAGCAGGCCCTGTTCCGGCCCACTCGGGCGATCTTTGAATCGAACACCCGGGTTTTCTTCCATTTCGAAAGGTTCTGCGACTTTTTCATGCGGGCCTACGACACCCGAAAAAAATCAACACCGGAAAGAACCGCCCCCATCCAGCTCGACGAATTCAACCTCATGGCGGACGATTTCGATGATCTGGCCAAGGCGTTTGGCGTACTCGAGTCGCGCACCCCGGAAATGGCGGCCACCCGCTTCCGGGAAGCGGGCTTGTTCTCTCCGCACGGCAACGGTGACTCCGAACTCAACCTCGAAGAGTTCACCGGTTACCTGACACTGATCTGGTCGGCAAAGACCTTGGTCAAGACCATCACCTCCACCCTCAAGGACGAGTGCCACATTCCGAATGGTCCGCTCGACCTGCTGGGGCGCCCTTACCTGGAAATGAAGTGCTTCCGGGCGGGTTTCACCGTGAAATACCAGGACCTCTTTCTGAACAACCTGCCCGGACTCCTCGGGGATTGGAAATCCTGGAGCCCGCAGAGACGAACCCTGTTCATCGACGCCATGGAGCGGACCGGGCGGGAGCGCGGGTTCGGCGACTCCCCGATTCCGATCAACGATATCGATGGGATCGCTTCGCTCCTGCAGTACCTGGAAAGCCTGACCCTGCGTTTTGACGGGAACCAGGACGGCGCACTGAATCGTGGTGAAGTGGATGAGATGTTCCCGAACATCCGCGATATCATCGCAGCCGCGGTCCGAAAACAGGGCTCGGATTCGATCGCGGACGACCCTGAGATGCTCAAGTCGCTTTTCACCTGGGTGCTCACCCGCAAGGAGCTCCCCCGAGGTCCGCTCCCTCTGGGCTTTCTGCTCTGGCACGGTTCGCGCGACAAGCGCGGGTTCAGCATCCGCCGGTATGATGCCATGATCGCGATATCACTGCTGATGGGAGCCCCGGGCAAATGAAACCGGAGGAAGCCGGCACCAAGGGTGCGAAGTTCGAGAAGGTCGCGGAGCACACCCTGCGCTGGATCGAGACCCATGGCCTGAGCAAGATCAACCTGAGTCGGATCGCGCACCAAAGCGGAGTGTCGCGCACCTGGATCTACAAGTATATCGGCTCGACCCAGCAGGACTGGATCACACACGCCGTCATCCATTTTGGCGCCCAGGTGGGGAGGCTCAACCGCCCCGAAACCGTTCAAGGGGCGATTCGCAACCGGAGACTCTGGCTTTCCGTAGGCCATGAAAGCTGGATGGAGCTTGCTGAAATGGGGCGGCGCCACGTTTGGCTGTTTCCGCTCTATTACCGATACAAAGGCACCAAAAACCCGATCGGCGAATGCATCCGGCGGATCGAGGAAACCGTCATCGAGCGCTACGCCCGCGAACTCCGGGAGCTCTTCAAACTGCCCTCGGAGCGCGCACAGACGGTGGCCGCTTCAATCGTCTGCGTTCGGATGGCACTCGCTCATCAAGCGCAGTTCCTGCCACTCGGTGGCAAAGTCGGATCCCGCACCGAGGCCCTTGGCCTCATGGCCTCCGAGTACCTTCGCATGCTTGACGGTTTGGGCCTGCGCCCCGAATAAAAAAGCCCGGCAGCCCTTTTGAATCGGACCCCGGGCCGGACCGCGCACTCCCCCGCGCTTCAGACGTCGCGTCGGAGCATCTTGCGGACTTCGTCCGTGTGCTCGGTTTCCTGGCGCACGAAATCGCGCGCCAGCTCCTCGAGCGCGATATCATCGCCCGCCTGGGTGACGAGCTTCTTGTAGAGTGCGAGCGTCTCCATTTCAAAACGGAGGCTTTCCTCGAGCAAAGCATGCACGCCGTGTTGATTGGTCTCCTCGATCTTCTCGGAGATCATCGGAGGGTGGCCACCGTAGGAGGTGATCTTTTCGCCGATGACTTCCGCGTGCTGCATGGACTCGAGCGCCCGATCCCGGAACCACTTTTGAATTGGAATCCGATTATGTCCCATGATCATGAACGAGTAATGCAGGTAGCGGACAATGCCCGCCATCTCGGCCTGAAATAGGTGATTGAGCGTGTTCATGATGTCGTTGGAAACGGTTCGCGAAACACTGAGATCCTTGCCCATGGCGGTGCCCTCTTTGGTTGAATGATTGGATTCAAGTCTGAAGGGCGAGCACCGGGGCGGCAAGGAGAAATCAAGCCACGGAAGGACTCGTCCCGTCTGCACAAAGTACTCCTTTGGGTCGCACTTTCCGCAGGTCGGAGATTTCGTTTCTCGTCCCGTCTGCACACACCAAAACAAAAAAGGCCCTGCTTTCGCAGAGCCTTTTTTGTTTAAATGGCGGGAGTGACGGGACTCGAACCCGCGGCCTTCGCCGTGACAGGGCGACGTTGTAACCAACTCAACTACACCCCCATGCCAAATGTGTAATGAGGTTTAGGCGACTCAATCCATTCTGTCAACGCGGGTTTTGAAGACGGACGAAAGTTTTTTGACGTGTCGACTCAACCAAAGACGGGAAACCGACGCTTGGCGTACTCGGCCTCGTGCACGCGACTCATCTCCCCCACGATCCGGTCATAAATCCGGCGTTCGTTCTCGACATCCGGGAGCTCCGGATCCCAGTGCGCATCAATATCAAAGGGCGCCAGCACCCGGAAGGTCATCTTGGACGGAAGGGGCACAAAAACCGCTGCCAAAGCGGCCGGTGCAAGCAAGAGCGGAAAGAAAGTGAACACGCCGGTCGCCACGCACCAGGCAAAAAACAAAGACCTGAAAGTGATCGGCACGCCATGCAGACGCAGACGATCGTAGAGCCCGAGCCTGCGGGCGATCTCCTCGCCCCGATCCAGGATCACGTAGCTCTCGTGCGCGCCCACGCTCACAATCGGAACAATCGGGACCCCGGCCTCGCGGGCGAGCCGGATCCAGCCCGTGCGCCCGAAAAAATCCACTTTCTTGCGATCCTTCCAAGGGCGAAACGACTCCTTCTCGCCGCCCGGATAAATCATGAGCGATATGCCCCGTTTGAGCGCCTCCAGCGCCACTTCCGGATGAGCGGGCACCCCCCCCAGGCGCTGCACGAGCCACGCAAAGGCCGGATGCCGGAGCGCCACCGTGTGCGCAAGACCGCGGGCCGTTTCGCGCCCGCCGGTGCGATTCCACCAGCTGTAAAAAAGCATGAGCACTTCGAAGGTCAGAAGTCCGTTGTGATTACCGATATAGAGTGCGGTGCGCGAGCCGCTCCCGGGATCACCGGGATCCCGGCGCGGGACATTCTCCCAACCACTGATATCACACCGGAAATAATGGTCATGCAACCCCTTGAGAAACGGCATCAGCCTGGCGGCGAATTCGGGGTCGATCCCGCGCTCGAGCTCCTTGAAGTAGCGCTTGCGCCGGGCGGCCGAAAGCTTGCGCGATTTACGGAGCCGCCTGCGGCCGGACGGGCGTTTTTCAGAAGACTGTCTCCCCGGCC
>Ga0172372_10009748_pt1 | contig 12443 bp, 10 predicted proteins | sample LakKiv5m_2_FD_114544 | JGI IMG/M metagenome (GOLD analysis project Ga0172372, IMG submission 114544) | Freshwater microbial communities from Kabuno Bay, South-Kivu, Congo - kab_092012_9.5m | ecosystem: Environmental > Aquatic > Freshwater > Lake | place: Democratic Republic of the Congo...
AAAAAATTTTTTTTTTAAAAAAAAAAAAAAAAAAAAATATAAAAAAGAAAAAATTTGCAAAAATAATTAATGTAAAAAAAATATAATTTATTGAAAGAAATTGCGAATAGCTTACATTTTTTTTTTTCAATTCAATAGCTCTTAAAAAATGACCAGATCCTTGAAAAAAAAAATTCATTATAGCAGTTCCAAAAAATAAGCCACTCCAACAGAAATAATTTGAGGAGTATTTTGTTAATTTTTTAAAAAAATAAAAAAATCTATAACTCATAATATTTAATGTTAGAATAAAATAAAAAAATATATAAAGAAAATTTTTAAAATCTATTTCAATAAATAGATTATGATTGTAAATACCTTGTTGGATTTTATACAATAAAAAAAATAGGCTAGTTATCCAAAAAAAATAAAAAAAAAATTTAATTTTTTTTTTACAAAATATTATTATTTTCATTTTTTTTATTTTAATTATAAAATTTAAATAAAATTTTTAAAAATTTAGTTATTTTTAACCATAATTGCTTTATTCTCATTTTCATAATTATCATCTAGAGAAATTTTATTAAACTTACTTTGCTCTAAATAAAAGTGATCAACAATTTTAGAGTTGGAATGATAAGTTTTTAAAATTTTACTGAGAGTTTCTTTAATTTTTAATGGTTTGTTGTGATCTATTAAAGTTTTTAAAATATTTAAATCTTTCTCCAGCTCATTAAAAGGAATACTTGGATCTTGAGCCTTTAGAATTTTAGGATGTTGAGTTTTTTGAGGGTTGTTACCTAATAATAATTCTTCATGCAATTTCTCACCTGGTCGAAGACCTACAATTTTAATTTCAATATCCCCATCTTTGTTATTTTTATCTTTTACCTTTAAACCTGAAAGACTTACAATACGATAAATTAGATCTTTAATTTTTACACTCTCACCCATATTAAGGACAAATACATTGCAATCCTCGCTCATAGCCCCAGCTTGAATAACAAGTTGGGAAGCCTCGACAAGAGTCATAAAATATCTTGAAACATCTGGGTGGGTTAATGTGATTGGACCGCCATCTTTTATTTGCTTCCGAAATTTTGGAATGACAGAACCTGACGACTCAAGAACATTACCAAAGCGTACAATAGATACTTTCGTCTTACTTTTTTTTTCATTTTGATAAAGTCCTTGCACACAAAGTTCCGCAAGTCGTTTAGACGCACCCATAATGTTAGTTGGTCTTACTGCTTTATCACTTGAAATGAGTACAAAATTCTCAACTGACTCAGATAGTGCTGCTTTCATAACAGCTAAAGTAGCAAAAACGTTATTCTTTACACCTTCGCAAATATTTTCTTCAACTATAGGGACATGTTTATAAGCTGCGGCATGATAGACAGTGTCCACTTTAAAGATTTTTAATATTTCACTTACTCTAATTTGATCTTGAGCGTTTACAAGAAGTGGAAAAATGTTTATTTGGTTTTCATTTAAAATTTTTAATTCTTCATATATTTTATAAAGAAAAAATTCATTCAATTCTAAAAGTAATATTTTTTGCGGCTTTAGCCTTAAAATTTGACGGGCCAATTCTGCACCAACGGAACCACCTGCGCCTGTTATTAATACGACTTTTGAACTTATGTTTTTAATTAATAATTCAGAATTTGGTAAAACCTGATTACGATTTAAGATATCATCTACATCTAAATCTTTAATATCCGATACAGCTACTCTCCCTTGAATAATATCTATTAGCATTGGTAAAGTTTGCACTTTCAAAGGGTAATTGCTTAAATTTGTTAAGATTTCATTTCGTCTAGATCGAGAAATGGATGGGAGCGCAAGTAAAACTAAATCTATTTCTTTTGATTTAATTAAATCATCAATTTTAAGTGGTGAATAAATTTCTAGACCATCCAAAACTTGATCATGGAGACGAACATCGTCATCTAAAAAACCAACCAGCTTTAATTCAAAACTATTTATTAATGAAGAAACTAATTGGCGACCAGCCCTACCGGCTCCATACACTAATGTTTTTTTTTTATACTGAGATTTATTTTTAAGAGAATAGTTTTTTTGCAGTAAATATTTTACAATTAATCTAGAACATACAATAGCAAAGAATAATACCATTGGCTGAAGGATGCCAATAGATCGAGGAATACCTGTAACTCCATAAACCGCAAAGACTAAAAAATATAAAAACCCATAAATTAATAAAGCGATGGACACTGAAAACATAATGCTTAAATCTGAATATCTAAAAATAGTGCGATACAATCCAACTAACCAAAATATAGGTAACGCTAAACAAGCTGATAATATTGCAGCCAGTAAGATAACTCCTTTAATTAAAATAAATTGGTCTAAGCGTAGGTAAAATGCGATCCAAGTACATAAAACGCATAAATTAAAATCAAAAATTATAGCAATACTATTTTTTGCAAAACGAGGGAGACTTAAAATACTTTTTACAAATAAAGGAGATTGATTTACCATTTAACTAATAAAATAAAATTACTTAATTTAAACTTAAGCTATTTGTAATAATTCGTACATAGATCATATTATTTAACAAAAAAACTCCATTTAAATTAAATTATTGCTTAAATACCTATTTAAATTGAATTTATTATAATATTAACAAAGTAATAACTTAAATAATTTATATTCTTTTTTTGTATGACATTTATAATATTATTAAAGTAAATTTTGCTAATTTTTAAAATTTTATTTAAGAGTTTTTTTAAAAATTAATAAAAACGACAAAAAAATATAATAAAAATAATACGACAAACTTATTTGTCTAATCATTATTAAATCAGTTTTAGCGAGAAGGTTTGGAGTTGCCATTGTGATACCTTTGACTTGTGCAAGTCCAGTAATTCCAGGTTTAACAATAAATATTCTTTTTTTTTTTCGCTCACTAATTAATCTTTTTTGATTAAATAAACATGGACGTGGTCCTACTAAACTCATATCACCGATTAAAACGTTCCATAACTGTAAATATTCATCTATTTTAAATTTTCTAAGAAAATATCCAAAATTTGTAATATTTTTTTTATTTACTAAATGCGTGGCAACAAACGATGTATTTACCTTCATAGTTCTAAATTTTATAAGCATAAAAGGATTTAAATTTTTGCCTACTCTTTTTTGGATTAAAAACGGTGAACCTGTATCAAAATATGAAATAATTGTTACTAAAAAAAATATTGGTAAAAGTAAAAATAATCCAAGAATAGAAAGTAAAATATCCAATAGTCTTATCATCGAGTATGCAAATACCATTTAACGGTTTTTTTTAATCCTTCATCTAGGCTAAATGGTGTTTTCCAATTTAATAATTGTTTAGTGTAGTAGCTATCTACTATTAAAGAGCCTAATAATCTTTCTGTTTCTGGAGATTTTCTAATTAGTTTTCCCATCAACCTAATTAAGGTAGGGGAAAAGTTAAATAATCTTACTTTTTTTTGCATTTCTTTTCCTAACTTTATAATTAAATGGGGCGTAGATATAACTTCATCATCTGAAATTAAAAAAGTTTTTCCTGCAGCTCTTGGATGCTCTATGCAAGTTGTTATTAGGTCAACTAAATTATCAACCCCTACAAGTGAGCGATAATTATCAATTCCAAGGAATGGAAGTGGAATTCCCCTATACACTAAATTTAGTAAATTTAAAAAATTTCCTCGCACACCCTCCCCATAAACTAAAGGTGGCCTTATGATTACAACCTCTAATCCTGTTTTGTTAGAAATTTCCCACAATGATTTTTCTATTTCAAATTTTGAAATACTGTAAAGATTTTCGGGTTTCGGAGTATCAGAGTTTTTGAAAGCTGTCGATTTAGTTGTTTTTTCGCCGTTTACTTTAATTGTACTTAAAAATATAAAACGTCTAACGTTAACCGATGCGGCTTGTTGTGCTAAATTACAACTAGTCAAAACTTCCGACATCATATTGGAATTTAAAAATTGAGATTTACTGTTAAAAGCTGTCGAATTATTATTAGCAGATGCACAATGAATTATAGAATTAACCCCCTTTAATGCTTCAGACCAATTAGTTTTTGGGTCGATATTTTTAATACAAAAAAATTCAGAAAATTTATTTAATTTAAATAAAGAATAATTATTTTTTCTTACGACAAGTCTAGAAAAATATTTTTGGTTAGCTAATTCTGAAGCTACAGCCCTGCCTATAAAACCAGATGCACCAGTCACTAAAACTTTATTGGTCTTCATTTATTCATTATCTCATTAGGTCATTATTATAATTTCATTTTTGGATTATTTTTTAAAAACAAATATATACCTAAAGGATAATAATAAATTGTATTTATCCAGCTACCAAATAGATTCGCAGATGGGATAATAGGGAATAAACTTATAATGAAACAAATTGATAGTAATCTTATAGTTGAACTATTCTCCTTTTTTAATAAAATTTTTATAGAAAATAATAGAGCTAAACTAATCATTATAAACCCAGTTATTCCTAATTCCGTCAAAGCCTGTAAATATGTATTATGAGGGTGAGTTGAGCAAATCCATGACGTGTCATTTTTATCAATAAGTGACTTATAACAAATATCTCTAAAAGATCCAGGACCAGACCCAATCCATATATTATTTTGAGAAAAAATTTTGTAAGAAGATAAATAAATTTCTGTATGTTGATCTGAAAAAAAAATAGTTTTATCATTTAATAATTGATTTTTAGTTAAATTAAATATTCGATTAGATACATTTTCGTCAAAAAAAGGAATTAATAAAATTATAAAAAACGATACTAACAAAGATACCCTTGCAAAAAAAAAATTTACAATCAATATTGATATGAAGAGAAATACAATAAAATAAAATAACGATGTTCTTTCACCGCTTAAAAAAATGAGAAAACCGATTAGAGATAAGAATAAAAAAAAAATTATACTATGCTTGAAAGTGAATTTTTTTATAAATACTAAATATAAACAAATAAGAATTGGTAATAGTCTTGATAAATAACTTCCCATTACCAGCTCATCACCAAAAAAACTTGATATCCTATTTGGTGAAAAAATATTAACACCAAAAATATTTTGACCAGTGTAATATTGAATTAGACCATCAATTATTAAAAGAAAATAACAACATAAAATTACAGAAAATATTTGTAATAATAATTTTTTATTTTGCTCAATAAGATACCATGTAGATAATGAAAAAATTATAAATCTTAAGTAAGATAAAGATTTTTTTAAATACTTAATAGGTTCTAAAGAAAAAATTGAAGAAATACACATAATTACAAAAAAAATAAGAAAAAAAAGAAAAAAAAAATTTTTATAATATTTATAAAGTTTATTTACGTATGAATTTACTAAAAAAATAATAACACAAATTGAAACTGAAATATTTGTTAACAAAGAGCCAGTTATTAAAAAAAAAGGGATTAAGGCAGTTAAGGTACTCGGAAAAATATTAAAAAAAAAATTTATTTTTTTTGATTTATTCAAGTCAATTAACACAAAAAAAAAATTTATTTTTTATTAAATTTATATAAGATAAAATAAGCATAAAACAGTATCAAACTTGTCAGCAAAGAAATTAAAATAATCGATGAGAAATTTATTTTTAAGTTTACAATTTTCGTTTTAGTATCTACTGTTAAAAGATCGTTTAATTCAGTCTCATTTGATAATGCTAAAAATTTTTCTAGGCATTTTAGGGTAGTATCAGCATTATAAATAAGAGTTTTTAAATCTAAAATATCATATTGATCAAAAAAACTCTTATCCAGTTTAGAAAGTTTTATTGTTTGCATAGAATCCTCATAAATAATTATATTTTGAAATAATTTTAAAGATTTAAACCTTGAATCAAGTGTTTTAGAATCTAAGTTTGTTGCATTTTTGTCTAAATTAAATTTAATTAAATATTCTTCATTTAAATGATTATTTGCTAAGTTAGTAATTCTTAATAAATCAGCTAATATAATTTTTTTTGAAATAACATGAAATTTATTATCAATTATATTTTGAGCTTCACTTTTCAATCTTAAATATGAATTGTTGCATTGATTTGCAATATTAATATTAAATTTAAGAATTTTATTTATGATAAAATCATTCATATTTTTTTTAATGATACTTTCTGTTGCAGAAAGAAAAATTTTATCAACAAAATGAAAGCTTAAATCAACTTTGATAAGATCAGTTTGTTTATCAAGAGTCCATGAACTAGAATTAACCTTAAAAAATTCTGATCTATCAAAATTTAAATCAGAAAATTTACCACTGTTTAAATAATTAAGATAAGAATCTAAAAAAATATTTACTGGATATTGAGAAAATTTATCTTTATTAATTTGAATATAAATTGAAGTTGTTCCTCGATTAAGTCTTTCAAGAAAGTATTTATTAATAATAAATAAAAAGATAATTAAAATAATAAATAGTCTTAAAAATAACTTATAATTTATTTTTAATAGTTTGAACATCTCTTCAAAAGAAGAGATTTGATAATTTTTTTTCATATAAATAAATCTTCAAATTATTAGTGTATTAAAAATAAACTTTAAATAAATATATTTTAAATTAGTTTATACTAGATTGGTATATTATATTACAGATATTTTTATACTTATAAAACTAATAAGTTGCAAGCAATATGGATAAATTTTATAAAAAAAAGATAAGGTGCTCGATAATAATCCCGACATGGTGTCGGGCAAAAAAACTTTTTTTTTTGATAAAAAAATTAGAAAAAATTTGTTCTAAAATATTTCTTGATTATGAAATATTAGTTTGTGATAGCAACAGTTCAGACGATACAAGGAATTTAAAAAAAAAATTTAAGTCAGTTAAGATTAAACATTATCACTCAAAATTCAACTCAATTTCTTCAAAAAGAAATCTTGGCATAAAAAAGAGTATTTACGAAGATTTAATTTTTTTTGATGATGACTGTATACCTAATTTAAATTTATTGAGTAAATTTGCCCTTTATTTGAGTAGAAAAGAAAAGAGAGAGATATATTTTGGAAAATATTATACTTCTATAAGTTTAATTAATAAAAGTAATTTCTGGTATTTCAGAAATAGACAAAACGAGATTGTTTACCATAATCTTAAGCAGGTTAAGAAAATTAATTTTACAAAAATAATTACAGGAAATATGAGTTTTAACAAAGAAATTATTAAGAAATATAATTTATATTTTAATGAAAATATAAATTTATATGGTTGCGAGGATACTGAATGGGGCTACCGTCTAGAGAATTTTGGATTTGAATTTACTCTAGTTAATGCACATTGTATTCATAATGAAATGAGTCTTAATATTGTAAGCTTTCTCAAAAAGTGGGAATATATGGGCGCTAAATCTACTCAGCTTTTAAAAAAGTATAATTTTGAATGTTATAAAAAAACAAATTTTTTTTATTTGGAAAAGATTTATAAAAAATTTATTTTTTTATCAGGATTAATTAAAATTTCCCATTATTTAATAGTCAATTTCTTAAAAAAAACAGATAAATATAAATTTTTAAGAATATATACAATCTTTAAATTGGCTATACTAATTTCTTTTATTAGGGGAATTAATTTAAGAAAAAAAAATATGTATTTTTAAGTTAAAGCCCTAATTACACAAAAAATTATATATAATTTGATTGATTAAGTATTGGATATGAATTTTTTTATTGAGATTTATCGAATTTTAAAAAAAAAATTATTTTAAATATTTCTAGTATTAAAGATCTTATCAATTTGTTCTATTATACTTTTTTTAGAAAAAAATTTATTATAACAATTTAAACAATTCTTTATTGTTATATTATATTGATCTTTATTTTGATTTAAATACTTGGTAATTAATTTTAATTTTTTTGCCTTACTATAATTGTTGTTAATAAAAAGTCCAACTTTAAACTTGTTAGTATAAAATTGTATTGCCGAATTACCACCTCCAAAAGCAATAATTGGCTTTGCATAATTTATGTAGGTACTAAATTTACCAGGTAAAATATATTTTTGCCTTTTGTAAGTATTTAGTGATAATAAAAAAAAATCAGTAGTTACATAATTATTTATTAAAGCATCCTCCTCTTTCCATGGGAGAAAATTAATTTTATTTGACATAAACTTTTTTTTTATTTTGTCTAATTCAGATCCGCTTCCGTGAATATTTAGTTTATAATTTAATTTTAAACTTCTTATGGTCTCTAGAATTTTATCTAGATTTTGAGCTTTTCCAATATTACCATAATATGAAAGAATAATTGTCTTAGATTTTTTGAATCTAATATTTTTGATATTTATATTTTTTACTAACCTTGGAGGATTATGAATGAGATAAATTTTTTTTCTTAAATACTTTTTTTCAAAAAAATATTTCATTTTTATTGATTGAGCTACTATTTCGGTGTTGCGCCAAAGAAAATCTTGGAATTTTTCAATTTTATTCTCAATAAAACTAAACTTCGATAATAAATATATAGTTAGTGCTTCTGGCCAAATATCCTGAACCCATACAAAAAGTTTTACTTTTGAGATAGAAGAATAAATTTTTCCAAAAAAAACAGTAAAAACTGGTGATATTGAGTAAACAATAACATAATCAAATTTATTTCTCTTATTTAAGGAATAAATAATAAGAAAAATCGTAAAAATTATAAAATATGATGAATAGAATAAAATTAAAAAAAAAAAATTATCGTAAATTCTCGGAACAACAGGAAGTCTTATTATTTTAATATTATTTTTTTTATATTTAAAATAATCTAAAAAATTTAAGCGACTAAACTTTAATTGTTTATTATAATTGGGAACAGCTGTAACAACAGTTACTTTGCTAGTAATACTTAAATAATCAACAAATTTATTAATTGGAAAATTTTCAGGAAAAAAATTGGGAGAAATTATTAAAAATTTTTTTTCCTTAATTATATTTTTTCCAGACATTTTCATTTATATAATCAATATAACTAGCGATAACTTTTACAATTTGATTTGACGGAAAATTATTTTCATTATCTTTAATTTGTATCTTTCTTTGTTTTTTTTTATAAATATCAACCACAATTTCTATTGAGGATAATACGTTTTGTGGATCAAGACCGCTCATGATCAAAATTCCATTGTCCATACCTTCAGGTCTTTCATGCGATTTTCTTAACGTGATCGCTGGAAAATTCATCAATGCTGACTCTTCGGTAATTGTACCGCTATCAGAAACTACGCAATAGGCATTTTTTTGTAATGAAACATAATCTATAAAACCTAAAGGTTTTTTAAATTTAATTAATTTATCAAATTGATAGTTTAAAATTTTTTTTTTTGTTCTTGGATGAGTAGAGACTATAATTGGCAATTTTTTTCTCTTTGCCAAATAATTTAATCCATGAATAATTTTTTCTAGGTTGAACTTGTTATCTATATTTTCTTCACGGTGAAAACTATACAAAATATACTTTCTGTGACTCAAGCCTTCTTTTTTTAATATTGTCGAATTATTTATTAAAAAACCGTACTTGTCTAAGACTTCAAATAAATGACTTCCAGTTTTAAATACTCGATCAGCAGACAACCCTTCGTTCAATAAATACCTTCTGGCATGCTCAGTAAGCACAAAATTTACGTCACTTAGATGGTCAACTATTTTTCGATTAATTTCTTCGGGGACATTTTGATCAAATGATCTATTTCCTGCTTCAAAATGAAAAATGGGAATTTTTAATTTTTTTGCAGCAATTACGCTAAGACATGAATTTGTATCACCGTAAACTGTTACTGCGTCAGGTTTTTCTTTAAGCAAAACCCTTTCGACTTTTTCTAAGATGGAAGAGATTGTTTGAATTGGTGTTTTTTTTGCACAATTTAAATAGTAATTTGGTTTTTTAATTTTAAGTTGTTTAAAAAAGACTCCGTTTAAATAATAGTCATAATTTTGACCAGTGTGAACAATAATACTATTAAAATATTTTTCAAATTTTTCAAGAACACATGACATTTTAATAATTTCTGGTCTTGTACCTAAAATTGTAAGTATTTTTCTTTTATTTTTCATTTTTATAAAGATATTTTTTAATTATTTTTAAAGTTTCATTAAAATCTAAAATTTTTGCATTGTCTGAAGTATAAGGTTTAAAATCTTTTATCCTTGAGCCTTCATAAAAAAATTTATTAAAGTTTAAATTTTTAACATTCGTATTAATCTGAAAAAAATTTTTTTTTAATATTGTTCTTGGCATTTCATCTTCGGAAATTAAAATTTCATGCATTTTTTCTCCTGCCCTTTTTCCAATAATATCTATTATTTTTTTTTGACCGAAAATTTTATTTAATGATAGTGCAATGTTTTTAATTTTTATAGATCTACACTTTTTAACATATATACTTCCACTTAAGCCGTACTTGAAAACATAAGATACTAAATTTACTGCCTCTTCCAAAGTCATAATAAACCTGGTCATATTTTCGTCAGTTATTGTTAAATTTTTTTTTTTTTTTTTGAGTTCAATAAAATAAGGGATAACCGAACCTTTAGAACCCAAGACATTTCCATACCTTGTTATGCAAATAGTTAATTTTTTTGGACTTATTATTCTACTTTTTGCAATTGCAATTTTTTCTGCCAAAGCCTTTGACTGGCCCATCGCATTGATTGGATAAACGGCTTTGTCAGTGCTAAGTAAAACAAATTTTTTTACATTTGATTTTATGCATGCGTTCAATACATTTTCAGTTCCAATTGTATTAGTATTAATAGCTTCGAGAGGAAAAAATTCGTTCGAAGGTACCTGCTTCAAAGCAGCGGCATGGAAAACGCAATCAACTGAGTCAAAAATATACGACATTGACGATGGTATCTTTACATCACCAATAATATACTCAACATTATTAGATTTAATTTGGTTGCGCATTTCAAATTGTTTTAATTCGTCACGGCTAAATATAACTATTTTTTTAGCCTTCAATTTAATAAGCTCTCTTGTAAATGCTTTGCCGAAAGAACCGGTTCCGCCTGTTATTAAGAATGTTTTATTTGAAAAATTCATTTAACTTTAAATTTTTTATAAAACTTCAAGCTATTTTTTAACATACTATTCCAATTAAGTCCTAATTTAGTCTTCGGAATTTTAGAGATCATTTTAGAATTATTTAATGATCGATCAATTCTGAAGGAGGCATTTTTTAAAATAAAAATTTTTTTTTTATAAATTTTTCTTATTAAAATAAGAAGTTCATATTTTGAAATCTTGGGTCCAGCAATATGTAAAATACCATTAAATTTGTTTATATTTTTAAAAATTAAGAATAATATCTGGGCTAATTTTAAACAAGTAACACCAGAAAAGAAAGCATTGCAAAAGCCAACACAATGTAATTTTTTTTTTAAAAACCACTCTAACAATCCATGGGTCGTGCCTATTTCATGCCCTATTGTTGATGTTCTTATTACAAGATGTTTTTTAGAAAAAAATTCAGATTTTGACTTAGATATACCATAAATATCTCTTGAGTTAGGTTTTGAATTTTCAAAATAATTACCTTTCTTTCCATCAAATACACAATCAGTACTAATATGAATTAACTTAATATTATTTTTATCACAATTTTTTTTTAAATTAAAAACAAAATTAGTATTAATTTTGTAGATTTCTTTAATTGAGTATTTCTTTACTATCTTTTTTGTAATGCCAATACAATTAATTATAGCATTTGGTTTTACGCTTTTTATTAAAGCAGATAAATTGCTGACTGTTACATCAAAATAATAAATTTTTTTAAGAGAGACTTTACAAAAGTGCTTATTTAAATTTTTATTACAATATGTTCCGTAGACTTGATAATTTTTTTTAAAAGTAAAAAATTTAAAAACGTGACTTCCTATCATTCCGGACGCCCCAAGAATTAAAACTTTCATTTTAAAATTTTTCTTTTAATTTGATAAACTATTGCTATCCAAATGAAAAAAGAGGTGTATGGTTGGAAAAGAAAACCGCTAAAAAAAAACATATTTATTATTGAGATTAAACAACAAAAAAATAAAAATTCTCCAATAAAATCATTTTTAGCATTTAATCTGAATAAGAAAATCAAATTATATATTAAAATAAATAATAACAAAATTAATCCAAATATACCCGTAATCGTAATTAAGTCATAAAATTGATTATGCATTGTTCCAGTGAACGCAAATGGTAGACCAAAAACTCCCTGGCCACCCACAAATCCATATCCAAATAAAAATTTATATAGACTCATTTGATCATATAAATTGGAAAGATTTATTCTATAAAGGAACTGACTAATAAGTGAGTCACTCATATTAACTTTTGAATCTAAAACTTTTAAAGTTTCAATAGTAGAGTAAAAATAAGAAAAAAAAGATTTTGAAAATACAGATACTATTAAAAAAAAAAATAAAATAAAAAAGAATTTTATAAATTCCCTTTTATAT
>Ga0172372_10009750_pt1 | contig 12443 bp, 9 predicted proteins | sample LakKiv5m_2_FD_114544 | JGI IMG/M metagenome (GOLD analysis project Ga0172372, IMG submission 114544) | Freshwater microbial communities from Kabuno Bay, South-Kivu, Congo - kab_092012_9.5m | ecosystem: Environmental > Aquatic > Freshwater > Lake | place: Democratic Republic of the Congo...
TCAGGCCGTCATGGCCGCGCCCCTCGTGGATCTCGCGGTCAAGTTCGTGGAGAATAGCAAAGCTCAAGCCCGCAAGCTCGGTGCGGAGCGCGCTGGCGGTCATGAGGAGCTCCACAACCGGTGGCCCCCCTGTTTTGTAGGTGAGCTGCTTGGGAGTGTAGGCTTCAAGCAAGAATACACCGCCCTTTTTGAGTCCACGGACGCAGCGTTGGTGGAGGTCTGCTCGCGCGGGTGCGGGCAAGTGAGCCCAGATGGAAATGATCGCATCCCACTGTTCGACGCCGATATCAAACTGCGTCAGGTCCGCGACTTGAGTCTCGATTCGGACGCCGCGTTCGGTTGCAAGTTGCAGCGCTTTTTCGAGCCCCGTGGGTGAACCATCCACTCCGGTCACCTGAGTCTCGGGTGCTTCTCCTGCAAACCAAACCGCATTGCGGCCTTCGCCCTCCGCCAGGAACAGAACTTTTCCGGAGCGGGGGAGTTTTGGGAGCTGCACCTTTAGGAAATCGTTGGGCTCGGTGCCGTAGAAAAACTCACGGTCAGCATAGCGTTGGTTCCAAGGGGCGGGACTGAAGGACTGGGCGTTTGTGGGCATGCAAGGACTCTCGGATGGCAAAGGGCCTTTTGCAACCGGGCATGTCATTTTTGATCCAGTGACAAGTTTGTCGCAGTTTAGTCCTTGGGGCTAAAAGACGATACTAGAGAGAATGGAGGAAGGGTCCATGTCTCGTCTCCGACACTTGGTCCGATTCAGGCATTCGGGCGCAGCCGTCAAGGTCGCCGTGGTGCTGCAACTCATGGGGAGTGGCGCCTGTAGCTTGGAGCGTCCCCAAGTGGCCTCGGCGGCCGTGGGTTTTTCCATATCACCCTTGAATTCCGCGCCAAAGAAAGTCTCCCCGCGGCGCACGGGCACAGCGAGCGGTCGCGTGCAGCAGGAGAGCGAGACCGATACGAATTGGGATCAGTTTCCCTCGGAGTGGACCCAATTTGATTGTCTGGGCATCCAGGCGTCGGGCTCAGGCATCGAGCCGGAAGTGGATTCTTTTCCGACGGCTTCCCTGTGTGCGGGCGGCACCGTGGAGGTCGGAGCAGCGGGGAAGCTGGCAGGGCTAATATCAGCTCGGTCCGGAGGAAATATCAGTCTGTCCCTTCCCGTCGGCCCCGCTCGTACCGTGCGCCTCTTCGGGATCATGACCGAGGATGGATCCTGTCCTGACTTGAGCGGGAGGCAGGAAGACCTGGCCAGTAACCCCCAAGGCCAGATTGATACTGACGCTGCTCGTATCGCACTCGGCGAGCCCATTCTGCTGGCATCGCGGAGTTTTGATCTGAGTGGGGACACAGAAGTGAGCCTGACGCCGGCCTACACGGCCTCACATCCGATTCCTCTTTTGTGCGATGGCTTATCAGCCGGACTTACTGTCACGGGCACGATCTCGGATTTGCAGATGAACGGTCTTTCTTTTGCGCAAGCCGCAGCCACGGGGGTGGATATCTTTTCTTACGCGGGCCAAAGTGGCTTTGCGGTACGCGTTGAGGGCGTGCTCGAGCTCGATAGGCGCCTGGTGGGATTTGATGCGTCGGCTTTGACTTTGAGTCATCCGAGCTTGCCGGTCGGCAGTACGGTGGGTGTCGAGATATCGAGTCAGGATAATGGATATACCCAGGCAATCGTACTCGAGTTGAATGTTCCCGCAGGTTTCAGTCCGGAATTTTTGGCCGAGCCTGGATTTACTCTCGCCATTTCCAAAACCGGACTCACGGATGCCTACGGTCGCGCGATCGCCAGCGTCTCCGTCTCGATGGATTCGTGGATCGAGGCTTATTTTGAGTCGAATTCAATCCCGATGGCAGGCTCGGGTGGAAGCTCTGGCGGGGCGTCGTCGCCGTCGCCAAGCGCTTCCAGTGCTCCCAGTCAATATATCGGATCTTCCCGGATCGCCACGTCGGACGGCTCGGCCTGTTTTGCAACGCCCAATGGGCTCTCGGTCAAATGCACGGGCTTGAATCACCGAGGGCAATTGGGAACAGGCGCAGTCCCTGCGTCCTATCCTGAACCTACTCCTCCAGTGTTCCCGGCAGCCAGTGATTTCCCCTCCGGATACACGGAAGTCAAACGGGTGGCAGGTGCTTATCACACGTGCTCGCTGCTCAGAAAAGCCTCCAGTCCAGATGAGGTCCGCTGTTGGGGCTCCAATGCCTACGGGCAGCTCGGAAATCCCTCAAGCACCGGGGAAAGCCTCATCCCGCTTGAGCCCGGCGGGCTCCCGGTTGATATACTGGATATCGTATCGGGCGAAGACTTCGTGTGTGCGCTCCAAGCAGGGACACCCAAGTATGTCTATTGCTGGGGGAGGAACTACTACGGGCAACTTGGAAACACAGGGACCGAGTCTTTCGCGGCGCGACCTGTCGTTCAAGATGCTTCAAGCGGCGCCAGTCTGGGGAGTGTCGAGACCTTGGCTGCTGGCAAATATCATATCTGTACCTCGGGCGTGGGGGGTGTCTACTGCTGGGGCAGGAATGATTCGGGGCAGATCGGCGTGGCCGTAGCAACTACGCAGAGTGCCACTCCCACCTCTATCAACCTGCAGGGCATATCCGCCACTCGGCTCGCGCTCGGTGAATCCCATTCCTGCGCCCTGCGGACCGACTCCAAAGTCTGGTGCTGGGGCTCCAATGTTTACAAGCAGCTCGGCAATTCGTCAGGAGGGGTGAATCACACCCCGGTTATTGTGGATGAATTCACGGTCAATGGCACGGTCATCGGTAATCTCACTCCGGTCGATTTGGTCTCGGGAGATCATTTCCTGTGTGCCCGGATGGCAAGTCCGGGTGCGGTCAAATGTTGGGGGCGAGGGTACGACGGAGAGCTCGGCAATGGTCAGTATGACTTGTCCGTCCCTGTCGCAAGCGTGGTGGATTCGAATAATGTCGTGATGACATTCTCACAGGTGCGAGCCGGCAAGGCGCACGCCTGCGGTATCCGGAGCGGCGATCTGTCCGTGATGTGCTGGGGGAAATCAGATCGCGGACAGCTTGGATCCGGGAACACGTGGCTTGCCAAACGGGCTCGAGCGGCCACAGTGGGAGCCGTTGTCGGGGTGACGGGAATAGATATCTTCCGAGACTCCAATCTCCTCCGCATGGGATCAAGTTCCGCCATTTTTGGCAGTAATGATGGATTCGGACCGCTCACGCCTCATGCTGCGGGATCGGTTGGGATCGGGAGCGCGGTATCCGGATTGCCTTCCGGGGTAGCGATTGAACAGGTCGTCGCAGGGAGCGGATTTGCTTGCGCATTGTTGATCGATCAATCGGTTTATTGCTGGGGGGCAAACGAATACGGGCAGCTCGGGGCCGGTCGATCAGGGGACTCCTCCGTCGCAGTCCAAGTGACGGGCCTGGGGGCGGGTTCCGGGACAACAGCCATCGCAGCAGGTGAGAAGCACGCGTGCGCACTCGTCGGGGACCGGGTCCGATGCTGGGGCTCTCATGCAGTCGGGCAGCTCGGGCATGCGGTAGCTTTAGGTACCCTAGAGTCCACTCCCGTAATCGTGACTTCCGGGGGGAACGCTCTCCAAGGAGTCAGTCAAATCGTTGCGGGTTTGAGCAACACCTGCGCCCTTGTGGGCACTGTTGCCTATTGCTGGGGGGATGGGACTTATCTTCTGGGAACTGCGGCCACCAGTGCGACGCCGGTGAATCATGGACTCGGTGTGGGATTCGCCTCGCTTTCACTCGATTACCGGCATGCTTGCGGGGTCATGACGGACGGTAAGGTGAGTTGCTGGGGCGATAATGGATCCAAGCAAGTGGGTAGTATTGCAGGCGGCCCCTTCACGCAGCCGAGCTTTTTCTTGAGCGATTCTTCCGGAACCGCAGTGCTCCTCACCTCGGTCTCAAAAGTTGCGGTGTCCACGACGAGTTCGTGTGCGATATCGGAACATTCAGGAAGCTCCGCGCTCTACTGCTGGGGTGGCAACGAATACGCACAATTGGGCGATGGCACCTGGAACGGCCGCGCGACTCCTGCCGCTGTGACTTTTGCAGGCGGTTATATAGCTTCGCGGATCCATGGCGGGGGCGCGCAATTTTGCAGTGACTCGGGCACCGGAGCAGGCTCGCGGCCCTACCGCTGCTGGGGCCGAAACGAGTACGGTCAGCTCGGGGATGGCACAAGCTCCACGCGGACCACTCCCGTGGAAGTCCTCATCAACGACTGAGAACCGCCTGATCGAGGGCTTTGCCTAGTTTTTCGATAATCTCATCGATTTCGCGTTCTCCCACACACATGGGGGGCGACAGACGGATCACGTTTCCATGCAGACCACCTTTGCCGATCAAGAGTCCTTGTTGGCGCGCGAGCTCCATCACTTTTTTCATCTCGGCAGTCCCATGGATCTTGGTCTTGCGATCCTGCACGAGCTCGACGCCCACCATGAGGCCGCGACCGCGGATATCACCCACGATCGCATTGTCCCCGAGCCGCTCCCGGAGTCCCTCGATCAGGCGCAATCCCAGGTGCTCGGCTTTTTCAAGAATGTGCTCGTCCTCTTCCAGAATCCTGAGCGTCTCATCGGCCTGGAGCGCACACCAAGGATTGCCGGCAAAGGTGCTGAACTGGATCTTGCCGCGCAGGCTCTGGGCGATTTCTTCGCGCACGAGACCGCCCGCGATTGGCGCGCCGTTGCCGAGCCCCTTGGCGAGCGTCAAGATATCAGGTGTGATCCCGCTGTGCAGGATCCCGAACCAGTGGCGGCCCGTGCGGCCGACCCCGGTCTGCACTTCGTCACTGATATAGAGTCCGCCGTAGCGCTTGACGATGGCGTGCACGCGGCTGAAATATTCGGGCGGGGGCGTCACAAAACCCGCCACTCCCTGGATGGGTTCTGCGATGAAAGCTGCGATTTCGCCGCTCGTCGTGGTCTGGATGGTTTTCTCCACGTCGTCCGCACATTCAAAATTGCAGGCGCCCGGGGTGGCGCCAAACGGACAACGGTAGCAATCCGGTTGAGCGGCGTGCGAGATACCCGGCAGGCCCGGACCGCCCCATTTCCAGGTGTGCTGGCCCACGAGCGAGAGCGTGCCCGCCGTGCCCCCGTGGTAGGAGTGCCGGAGCGCGATGATTTCGGTGCGCTTGGTGTATTGGCGCGCAAGCAGGATCGCCATTTCATTGGCCTCGCTCCCGCTGCTCGTGAAAAAAGCGCGTTTGAGCGAGTCGGGGGCCAAGCCCGTGAGTCGCTCGGCCAAGTGCGAGAGCGGCTCGGTGATATAGAGAGTGGTCGTGTGCTGGGGGCGATCCTCGTTGATATAATCCAGGAGGCGTTTTTTGATCGCCGGATGGTTGTGGCCGACCGACACGGTTACGACGCCGCCGAACGCATCCAGGTAGCGGCGCTCCTCTTGGTCCCAGACCTCGCAGCCCCGGGCGCGCGCAATCTGGAGGGGGTCCTCATAGTAGTGGGTGACCGAAGGGAGCAGGTGCTCCTGCCGGGCTTTGAGTAGGCGTTCTTTGGGCGTGTGGGTTGCCATGGCGGCAACCTAATCCAAAGCGCGGCCGGATTCCAAGGGGCTAAGCTGCGAACGATTCCCTGATTTTGGGAGTGTGCAAAAACCTGAGGAGTTGGACGGTCTCGGGGAGTTGCTTACGAGAAAACGGCTTTTTGAGCTCGAGATTGAGGGCCCGGTCCACTTTTCCGGACATGCGGGCAAGCGGCTTGCCGGATTTTCGGACGATGCCCTCGAACTCGGCTGCATACGGGAACATGTAATCGGCAAGGACTGCGTCGGCCTGAGGTAGTAATTGCGAAGCACTTTCGGCAGTGGATGCCGTGAGCAGCCGCAGTCCTTGTGTTTCCTTGAGGACATGGCGGAGGGCCGCGAGAAAGTCCAGATCGTCATCGACCAGCAAAAGCGTGAAATTTTTTGGCATATCATCCCTCCTCCTGTCATCAATTCGACAGTCCGCCGTCAAAACTTGAGCGACGATTTCCCGCCGCTTGTTGAATAGTGGTGAAGTGCCTTTGAAAAGTCGGAATCAGGGACTCAACTCGGCTCCCGAAACTGACGAATCGTTCAGAGATGGTTGGAGCCCTGCCAAGTCGAACCCCGGCCTTGATCCTGGTTATAGGTGCCCTTCATTGGAGTGGGGCGCGGGCTGAGTTACGCGTGCAGGACAGGGATGGGACGCTCAGTGTCTCGGCTTCGAGTTGCGCCGAGCTCGGTGCGGTTCGGGATTCCCTCGTGGCCTGGACGCGCAGGCTCGGGGATCCCTTGCCGGCGGTGCTGCCCGAGACGCAGACGGCACCGAGCGGTGGCAAGTGTGTCCTGGTTGTCGATTCGATCGTCCCGGAGCGGGTGCGCAAATACAACGGCAAACGAGCGGTCGTCGATAACTCGGTCAACTGCTGGAATACGAGTCTTGTGCTTGCCGAATTGCTGCCGGCTTTTAGGAATACCACCGGCGAGGAGATGACCTTCTGGATGGATTCTCCCCTCTGCCGGGTGATCGAGCCGGGGCAAGAACCGCTTCCAGGTGATATCATCACGATCCGCTCGCCCCATTCCGATGGCACTGGATACAACGAAGTTCACGGTTTGATCCATGTGGGGGGAGGCCTTGCGTTTTCCAAAAACGGAGCTGCTGCTTCGCAGCCCTTTGAGTTGCAGACGCTGCAGGGAGTTCTTGAAATGTACGGGGCGGCCGAGGAGCCTGCGCATTGCTATCAAGCGGCGGCAGTCCCGAATGGAGGGTGCCGCAGTTACACGAGCGTGTATCGATGCCAGACTTTGGACGAGTATGTGCAGTCCGTGCGACGGAGTCCTGGCGTGGTGAGCGAAGAGCAGCTGGGAGCGTACGCGGAGCTCGATAATTGTTTGCGCGAAATCGAAAACCGCTGGATGGCCGATCGTCTGGAGAGGGACGCCTATCTCGACCCCGCCGCCCGGGCATTGCTCCGAGCATCACTCGCCGCGATCGAGGCGCTCGCCAATCAGGAATTGGTCAAATTGCAGGAGGTGGGTGGCAAGGACAATCCCGAGGCCTTTCTCTGGATTTCCTTATTGACCCGAACTTCCGCACTCCAAAAGCAACTTTGAGTCCGGTGCCGACGCGGAATCACTTCGTCTTTTTCAACAGCATTGCAAGCGCCGCCCAGTAAGTCAGGATGATGGGATACCGGAGAAATTGATATGCACCTTCCGTTGGGGCGCCGAATTTCTCGATCGCAAGCAGTGAATCCGACACCATGAACAGAATCGCCCCGGCCCGGAGTGATAGTGTTTGCGTCACCCACGCACGCCAGCCCATGAGTGCGATGACAGCGCCGTAGACCACGACCGGACCTTTGAAATCACCCAGAGACGGCCAAAGGGATGCGAGCAGAATCGCCGCATAACCCACAAACGGTAGAGCGGTGACAGGCGCGAGGTCGCGTTTGATCCTGGAGAAGGCGACAATGAAGGCGATCTGTGCGAGCAGGAAACCATAGATGCCCGAGATGAACCCTTGGGGTCGCCGAATCACAAAATCCGCTGCCGTGCAGGCTGCAAGTCCCACGAACAACCAAAAGCGGGGGGAGGCAGCCCCCGGGCTGCCGGGCTGGGGAAAGTCTTCCGAGCGCGTCTCCACCCACGCCCACGAGAAGAGCGCGAGGTGCGGGAGCATCCGGGTGAATTGCATGAGCAGTTCATTGCCGAGCGCAAGCCCGCTCAAAAATCCGATCGCTCCGAGTAGCCCTGTTCCCAGCCAAAAACGCGGCATCTTCTGCATGGATTATTTTCTCCCGGGTCAGTACAAGTTTCCGGCCGCGCGCGGTCCCGTGGGGGCGCCTTCGAGGTACACGGTCTTGAGTTCGCTGAAAAACTCAGGTCCGCTGGCCCCCATTTCGCGCCGACCCAGGCCGGTTTCCTTCATGCCACCGAAGGGCGCTTGGGCTTCTCCGCCCACCGTGGGCGAGTTGATATGCAGCATGCCGGTCTCCATCTGCTCGGCGTAACGGAGGGCGCGGGTGATATCTCTGGTGTACACGCTCGAAGTGAGGCCGAAACGCACGTGATTGGCCACGCGGATGGCGTCCTCAAAACTTTCGACCGTCATCACGGCAAGGACGGGTCCAAAAAGTTCTTCCTGCGCGATTTTCATCTGCGGGGTGACCTGATCAAAAATCGTGGGTGCGATGAAGTAGCCGGTATCCGGCCCGGGCGCGCCCACGCGCTCACCGCCGCAGAGCAGGCGCGCGCCTTCTTGTTTGGCGGTCTCGATCGCTTCGACGAGCGAGAGGAGTGATTTCTCATCGACGACCGGACCCATGGGGGAGCCGTCACCCAGGCCATCGCCGACTCGCAGCGTGCGGGTTTTTTCAACGAGCTTGGCGGTGAATGCCTCCGTCACTCCGCGCTCGACAATCACGCGGGACGTGGCCGTGCAGCGCTGACCGGTGCTGCCAAAAGCGCCCATGACCGCGGCATCCACGGCCGCGTCGAGATCCGCATCCGCGCAGACGATGAGCGCGTTCTTGCCGCCGAGCTCGAGTTGGACGCGCTTGAGTGACTTGGCGGCAATGATATTGAGCTGCGTTCCGACTTCGTTGGAGCCGGTGAAAGATATACCCCGCACGCGCGGGTCGATCGCCAGCAGCGAGCCGATCTGGGCGCCGCTGCCGTAGACGAGATTCAGCACGCCAGCCGGCACACCTGCCTCTTCGAAAATGCGGGTGAGCAGTCCTGCCGAAGCCGGGGTCGAGGAAGCGGGCTTGAAGACCACCGTATTGCCTTCGACGAGAGCGGCTGCGATTTTCCAGGCCGGGATGCAGATCGGAAAATTCCAGGGTGTGATGACAGCGACCACGCCGAGCGGTGCGCGCGTCGTGTAGATCATCGTCCCCGGGAGCTCGGACGGGATGACTTGTCCTGTGGGACGCCGGCTTTCGGCGGCCGTGAATTCCAGGCAGTTGATGGCTTTTTGGACTTCGCCGCGGGCTTCCGAGAGGTTCTTGCCTTCTTCGCGGGTGATGGTCTTGGCAACCGTTTCAAGCTTGCCGCGAAGGAGGGACGCTGCTTTGGCGAGGACCGCGCCGCGCTTGGGGCGCGGGGTGTGGGCCCATTCGGCTTGCGCTTTTTGAGCGGCGTCGATGGCGCGATCGATATCGAGGGCATGGGAGCGCGTTGCTTTGCCGATCAGTTCGCTCGGGCGCGCTGGATTGCGGTTTTCATCCCACTGTCCGCTCCCGCCTTGTTTCCATTGTCCGTTGATCAGATTCAAATAGACGTCGCTCATGGGTGCTCCTCCTGCGATTCGCGTGGATTTTGACCTTATCCTTGATTTTCGGGGGCGGGCAAGGGGCATTGAACTGTCCAAAGTTTTTACAGGGGTAAGGGGCGTTGCCACCCGTGGATTTCCTCCCGGCCCAGAGTGATTGAGGCGGAGTCCGTCGCGATCCAAAAGTGAGAAGGGTTTCCTCCAGAGGAGGGCCGTGCGTGAGCCCTCCGGGCACCTGAACTGCATTCTCAGTCAGGAGGAGGTGAGGGGTATGAAATTCATCCGACTCAGCAGTTTATTAGCGGTTTTTGTAGGGTTGAGCGTGGGGCTCGTCCAGGCTGCCCCCAAGAAAACCAAGCTCTCCTCCTCAAAAGCGGTTTCTCGCACCCAAGCGCGCACGCGGGGGGACAGTGATATCAAGCAAGTGGGGCGTTTCCTCGAGCAGGTTCGCGCGGCTCAGGACCCGGTCCTCGCCGCGTCCCGGGTGCTTAAGGCCCTGCAGACGGATGCAGATTTATCCGATGAGGTTGCTTCCTCGTTTTTTGAACAAGCGGGCCGCGAGCCCTTGATCCAGCAGCGTGTCGCCCGGGCCAAGCTTGCACTGGATGAGTCCGAGCGTCTGGGCGCTCCGCTGGCCATCTCCAGTGGCGCTCGCAACCTCCGGGTCAAACTTCGGTATTTCATCGCACGCCTCAAAGCGATGGAGAGTGCTTCGATTCCGGGGCGATGCTTCGGGAGCGATCCCGTGCTGGATGAGGCTTCGCGCGGAAAAGCGCGCGAGCTGATTCTGCGGATTCAAGCCGAGCTGGTGCGGCAGCACTCGGAGACCGAACATCCCGAGGAATTTTTGAACCGGGTGCTCGCCACCCGCGCCCTTGGGCTCGGGTTTCTTGCGCTCAGCGAGGAGTTTGAGCGCGCAGGTTACAGCCGTGTGCACGAGGAGATCCCGCAGGAGACTGAGCGATATCAAGCAGTGGCGGACTGGATCAAGGGCGTGAGTTTTGGAGCGATATCACTTTACGCCCAGGTCCGGGCGCTTCCCTCGGGGTTGCAGGCCTCGCGGGCGGCGGGCGCATCGACCCAAAGCGTGCTCTGTGCGCTGGATCGCGCTTACGCGGATTGGGCCGGGTCGGGGGGCACGGCAAGCGAGTCCGATTGGTCGGAGAAGGTGGCGGCCTGCGCGATCGAGGGCGCGGTGGGTGCGGCAGCCGGGGGGGCTTCGGTAAGGGCTTACCGGTGGATTGATGGAGTGCGTGCGAGTGGGCTTTCCAAAAGCGTGATGCAAGCAGGTGCTCAGCTGGGAGTTGGATCGGTTGCGGCAGTGAGCAGTGGGGTGGCGACTGCGGCGCTGGTCGGGGATGAGGACACCGGGCCCGAAGGGGCGGGAGCGATTCTCTCGCGGTATTTGAGCGCCGAGGTGGATCGGTACACGACGCCCGAGGGTTGGGCGACTCTCGCTGCGGAGGCGCTCATCTCGCGCAGGGTCGTTCAAAGTGATATCGAATCAAGAAGGAGAAAAACCGTCCTTGCCCGCCTGACGCCCGAGCCGGATGTTGGATCCGAGCTTCGGTCCTTGCCTGAGCGTTCCGTACCGGTTGCAAGAAGCCACCCCGGTACTGTGCGCGATGCACTCGGGAGTGAGTTTTACTTTGAGCATGGCCTGTTTCTGCAGTGGAACACGACCCGCCAGAAGGAAGGCTTTAAACTCCATGTCAGTGCCACGGCAGCCAACGCTCCCGCAGTGACCGAAGCCATTCTGCCGGTATTGAGGAGGCTCGGGGTGCCACACAAGGTCGTCCGGGATGCGGAATCGTACGAGGGAAGAATGGTCGGCAGTCAACGTGGAAAATTCATCACGATCTATCCGGAGAACCCCTCGCAGGCGGCCGAGATCGCGCGGCTCTGTGATGATATCATGCTGGACCGCGGCTTTGACGGATATCAAGTCCCCGCCGAAAAAGTGATCGGCAGGTCCGGGACGGTCACGGTCCGATACGGGGGATTCACCAAAACCACGATTACCGCTCCGAACGGGCAGGAAGTCCCGGATGTACGCGGAGTGGAATGGAAGCCTGAGTGGATCGCTGATCCGTTTTCCGGGATGAAGCAGCCTTGAGCTTGACAGAGGCAGGGCGCGGGCCGAGTCTCTCGGCTGCATGAATGCTCAAGCTCATCCGTCCAAGAAAAAACCCGTCCTGCGGGGAGTCTCCCATCAGATCGCAGCGTTTGTTGCGGCCGTGGCCGGCGCCGGCCTGATCTACCGGACTGCAAGGAGCGGCTTTGAGACCCCTTGGCCGCTTGTCGGCAACACGGGCTATGTCGCCAGTCTGTTGTTCTTGTTTGCCATGAGCGCGTTCTACCATCGACCCACTTGGAAGCCCGAGTGGCGGAGAATCCTGCGCAAGTTTGACCATGCGGCCATCTACCTCCTGATCGCGGGCACTGGCACTGCCGTCGGGCTTGCTCCGTTTCAGTCTCAAGATGCGGCCTCGCAGGGGTTAGGGTTTTTGCCCGTGTTTTGGGTGGGCTGCGCTTTTGGGATCCTCAAGTCGCTGCTCTGGGCGCACGCCCCCAAGCCCCTCACGGTTTTGATCTACGTCGGCGTGGCGCTTTCGGCCTTGCCGTACCTGTCTGATATCGCCACTCAGCTTGGTGGCTGGTCCACGGCCCTGATTCTTCTCGGCGGGGCGCTTCATATCACAGGGGCCGTCATCTATGCGCTCAAGCGTCCGGATCCGTGGCCCGAATTCTTCGGGTACCATGAGATTTTCCACTTGCTCGTGATCGCAGGCGCAGGCTTCCAGTACTTGGCCATCCTGCGGACGGTGGCGTGAGGGTATGGGTAAGAACAAGGGCAAAAACGCGGCAGGCGCTCCGACCTTGGATCTCCATGGCGCAAAAAAAGAAGACGTGCACGCGCGCTTGGATCGTTTTCTGCTCGATGCCTCCTCTCGCGATATCAAGCAGGTCCGGGTCATGACCGGCAAGGGCACCGGGGTCGTGCAGGCAGAAGTGATCCGCCTCCTCAAGGCGGGCCACTACCCCTGGAAGTTTGAAAAGCTCCCCAATGGCACCGAGAACACCGGCGTGCTCGTGGTTTTTGTCGGGGATTGAGTTTTAACGCTCATATTCAGCCCCGACCGCACCAAGTGTTTGCGACTCAGTAGTGGGGAAAACGCCA
>Ga0172372_10009751_pt1 | contig 12442 bp, 11 predicted proteins | sample LakKiv5m_2_FD_114544 | JGI IMG/M metagenome (GOLD analysis project Ga0172372, IMG submission 114544) | Freshwater microbial communities from Kabuno Bay, South-Kivu, Congo - kab_092012_9.5m | ecosystem: Environmental > Aquatic > Freshwater > Lake | place: Democratic Republic of the Congo...
GGATTTGCAGGGTCCCCGCGCAGCTGCAGGTGGCCGAAAGGACGTCCCCGACGGTGTTCGCATTGCCGTCGTCGCAGGCCGTTCCGGGGTAGGTGCAGGTGCCGTTGTTGATTTGGGCCACCGGGTCAAAGTTGCACGCGGTCGCATCCGTGCACCCCGCCGGGATGACGGGGAACGTCGCAGACAGCCCGACGGCTTGCAACGTGGCCCCCGCGGCATTTTCCCACTGGAAGTTGAAGGTGACGTTCATCACCCCGGTGGAGGTCAACTGGGCCACCAACACGCGGTAGTCCGGGCCGGCCACGGCCGAAGGGACAGAGCCCGGAATGATGTACAGGGCGCCTCCGAGCTCGGTCGTAATGTTGAACCCATTCCCCGCAGCGAAGGCGGACAAGTACCCGTCCATGCCGACCGTGCTCACCGCGCCCGCATCCAACGAACTTGCAGGACCCAGCGTCAACCAACTGTCGTACTGGACATTCGGAAAGAAGGTGAAAAATGCGGGGTTGATGGCGCTGGCGAAGTTCCCGCCGAAGGGATCTTGGTAGAACGGAGCGGTTGAATTCACCACCATCGGCGCTGAAAGCGTCGGGTTGATGTACCCGAAGACGGATACGAGCTCGTCGGTCGTGTTCGGCAAGTGGGCATACACCCGGTAGGTTTTGCCATTCGCAGACTCGCCCACGTAGACCACGTCAAGGGTGGCGGTTTGGGCCCACAGACCTGCCGTACCGAGGCAGGCGAAAAGGGCCATGCACGCGCGCATCAAGTGTTTCATTGTTGAGGAACAACTGGTTTGACTTCCCGCAAGATAGTCCCCCGCCCCGGGTTTTCAGCCCGCGAAGGCAGAAAATTCGCGCATCAAGGCCGCGGTGGAGGCATCGTGCGTTTTTGTTGATCCAGAGGGCTGGTGGAGGTCGTTCAGGATTTGGTCCGCCAACCCCTTGCCCAACTCCACCCCCCACTGATCGAAACTGTGCACGCCCAGCAAGATCCCCTGCACGAAAATGCGGTGCTCGTGCAACGCAATGCACTGCCCCAACGAACGGGGATCCAACCGGTCCCACATCCAAAAGCTGCTCGGACGGTTGCCGGAAAAGACCCGATGCGGCGCTACCCGCTGCAGGTCCGCCTCCTGCACCCCGCGACCGCGCATCTCGGCCTCGACTTCTTCGCGGCTTCGCCCGACCAGCAAGGCTTCCGCCTGGGCCAACGCATGCGCCATGAGCACCCGATGGGCCTCCGGAGCAGTGCCCGTGGGCTCGCGGAACGCGATGAAATCCACGGGGATGACCTCGCTGCCTTGGTGGAGCAGTTGGTGGAAAGCGTGCTGGCCATTTGTGCCGGGCTCTCCCCACACCACCGTGGAAGTCGGCACGTCGACCGGCTTGCCATCCCGCCCGACGCCTTTGCCATTCGATTCCATGTCCGCCTGCTGCAAGAAGGCCGGCAACCGGTCCAAATCCTGCGCGTACGGCAACACGGCCCACGACGATGCCCCCCGGAATACCGAAGAATACACCCCCAGCAACGCGCTGACCACGGGCACGTTCGCTTCGAGTGCCGTTGCTCGAAAATGCAAATCTGCCTCGCGCGCTCCCGCGAGAAACGCCTCGAACGCACGGGCTCCGATGGCCACCGCCACCGCACAGCCCACCGGTCCCCACACGGAGAACCGCCCGCCGACCCAGTCTTCAAAACCGAAGACGCGCTCCGCAGGGATGCCGAAGGCCGCAGCCCGATCAGACGCAGAAGAAACCGCCGCAAATGCCTCGTTCACTGCATCTTGACCACCGCCCTCGAACACCCATGCCTTCGCTGCTTCCGCATTGCGCAGGGTTTCGGCCGTGGTAAACGTCTTGCTTGCGATGATGAAGCGCGTAGAGGCCGGGCTGCACCCCGCGAGGACCGCGTCGAGGTGCGCCCGGTCGACGTTGCTCACGAAATGCACGCGCGGCCCGCTGTGAAACCGGCGCAGGGCCCGCACCACCATGTGGGGCCCGAGGTCCGATCCGCCGATGCCGATGTTGACCACATCGGTCACCCGCGCATCGCCGCGCCACATTTCAGCATGCGCGAGCATCCTGCGGCGCACCGCCAAGACTTCGGGCATCACCTCCGCTCCGCCCACGGAGAAAGCATCTTCCTCGCCCGCCCTCAACGCCATGTGCAGGACGGCGCGGCCTTCGGTGGCATTGATCAACTCCCCGCGGAAAAGCGCCTCGCGGGCCGCCTCGACCCCTGCCTCGCGCGCCAGCGCCTGAAGCAGCGACCACACCCGGGCGTCCACCGGTTGTTTCGAGAAATCGTAGAGCACCCCGGGCATGCGGAGGTGGTAGCGCTCGAAGCGCTCGGGATCGGCCGCGAACAGGTCCTTCAACGGGGCGGGTGCGCCCTGGGCCAAATACGCCGCAAGGGCCTTGCCGGCCTCAGATTGCCGCAAGTGAAAGGGAGGCAACATGGTGGAACTCAGCGCGCGTTTCGGCCGATGCAATTCAGGTCTTCGAAGGCCTGGGCGAGGCGTTCGATGAAGACCTCTTCGCCGCTGCGCAGCCAAACCCGGGGGTCGTAGTGCTTTTTGTTCGGCGCATCGGGGCCTTCCGGGTTCCCGATTTGGGACATCAAATACGGCTGCTTCGCCAGCACATACTCCCGAACGCCACTCAGGAACGCCCACTGCATGTCGGTGTCAATGTTCATCTTGACCACCCCGTACCCGATGGCCTCCCGAATTTCCGCGACGCTCGAGCCGCTCCCCCCGTGGAAGACGAAATCCACCGGATTCGGCCCGGTGGCGAAGTGCTCGGCGATGTGCGTTTGGCTCCGCTGCAAAATCGTGGGCTGCAGGGAGACATTCCCCGGTTTGTACACCCCGTGCACGTTGCCGAAAGCCGCCGCCACCGTGAAGTTGTCGCTCACGCGCTTGAGCACCTCGAACGCCCGGGCCACTTCTTCCGGCTGCGTGTACAAGCGGCTGCTGTCCACATCGCTGTGGTCCACGCCGTCCTCCTCCCCTCCGGTGACGCCAAGTTCGATTTCGAGGAACATGCCGAGCCGGTCCATCCGCTCGAGGTAGCGTGCGCAGGTGGCCAAATTCTCTTCGAGCGGCTCTTCACTCAAATCCAGCATGTGGCTGCTGAAGAGCGGTGTACCGGTGCGCTCAAAATGCCGTTCGCCGGCGTCCAGCAACCCGTCGATCCACGGCAGCAAGTTGCGCGCGCAGTGGTCCGTGTGCAAAATCACCGGGACGCCATAGGCTTCGGCCAACGTGTGCACGTGCAAGGCCCCCGCAATGCTCCCCAGAACTGCGTTGCGCTGGTCCGGCAGCTTCAAGCCCTTGCCGGCATTGAACGCCGCGCCCCCGTTCGAAAATTGGATGAAAACGGGTGAATTCACCTTGCGCGCTGTTTCCAGCACCGCATTGATGGAGTTCGACCCGATGACATTGACTGCGGGAAGGGCGTAGCCCCGCGCTTGGGCGTCGCGAAACACCTCGCGCACCAAGGAGCCCCAAAGGACCCCGGAAGGAAACCGGTTGCTCATCGCCCCGAAGGTACGGCGGCGAGCCGAGGCCGCATGACGCGGAAAAACAGCGGTGGAATGAGGCTGAGCAACATCATGCCAGGGTATCCGGTGGGGAGTTGGGGCGCCCGATCGATGTGATCCAGCTGGGCGTACGGCTTCGACGGAACGTGGTGGTGGTCAGAATGCCGGCTCAATTCGAACAGGATCATCCTGCCGAGCACGTGGTCCGAGTTCCAACTGTGTTCCGGCTCCACCGGAACGTAGCGGTGGGCATTCAAACGCTCCCGTTGCAGACCGTAATGCTCGATGTAATTCACCGTTTCCAGCAAACAGCCCCCGAAAGCGGCCGCCGCGAGCCACCCCAACGCCGCATGCCCCCCGAACCCAGCCCAGCCGAGCGCGAAGAGCCCCCACTGCAACAGCTGCAGCCGCAGGAATTGGTTGTCCCACGTCCACGGGGAACGGCCTTTGCGCTTCAGCCGATCCGCCTCCAGCCGCCACGCCCCGAGCAGGCCTCCGAACACCGCCCGCACCCAAAACACCTGCACCCACTCCCCTCGCCGCGCCGTCGCCGGGTCGTCCGGTGTGGCCACATTCCGGTGATGCCCCCGGTTGTGCTCGATGAAAAAGTGGGTGTACAACGACGAGGCCAGCAGGAGGTGCGCAAGCCGCTGGGAGAAGGCGTCCGGGCGGTGGCCGAGCTCATGCGCCACGTTGATTCCGAGCACGCCACACCCCAGTCCCAGCGCAAAAATCCGTCCTGTGTAGGTTACCGAATCCGTCCCTGGATCCGCTAAAAACCACAGCACCAAGGCCCACTGCACCGGCATCATCCACCACAGCAACCGGTCGTACCGCACATCGGCCGCGACGAAGTTGCGCTCGAGGTCGGTCAGGTTTGCACGGGCAGGCGGCAGCACCGCCTCGAGGGCCGGCAGCACCCCGAATGCGTACACGAGCGCACCGAACGCCCAACCGCCCTCCGCCCACAGCGAAGACGCCACCGCCGCAGGAATGGTAAACGCCAGCAAGTATTTGGCCCAACGCCCGCGGCCCAGGGCGTTTTCAGACCCTTTACGAAGGTGTTCCATCGCTCCGGAATGTACGAACGAGTTCCTCGTCCGACACCCCCCACGTCGACAGAATTTGCTCCGCCATCGCGGCTTCCTCCGTTCCCGGATAGAGCAAGAGCACCTGCTCGTACCCGGCCTTCGCGAGCTCCCGGTCCATCAGCTCGACCTCGTTGATGAAGGCCACGAGGAACGCGCACCGGGCGCGGTCCGGGTACTCCGGAAAGTGGTCGTGCACGTCGCGGAGTTGGGCCACCGCCTCCGCGAACTTCCCCGCGGAGCGCAGCAAATCCGCCCTCCGAAACAAGTACTCCGCTGTCAGCGAATCTTCGTGGCAGGCATTTGCGAACTCCGCGTAGGCCCGGGTCAAGGCGCTGCGCGCTTCGGCATCGGGCTCAAGGCCCCCCGCGACGAGGTCCTTTTCGGCGGCGCGTATGGCCTCCGCCCGCGTGGCGCAGTCCGATTCCACCGACTCGCCGCACCCCCACATCCCAGCGAGGAAGAGGACTCTCCACGTCCTCATTTGCGCCGTCCGTTCGGGAACCGCATCCTGTACTCCGCCGGAACCCGGCCCGCTCCGATGTCGCGCAACTTGCCCGTGAGGAGCCGCCTGCGCGCGGGCGAGACGCGGTCGGTGATCAGGGTGCCTTCGAGGTGGTCGTATTCGTGCAGCACGACCCGGGCAGCAAGTCCCGTGAGGTGCTCCTCGATCAACTCCCACTGTTCGTTAAAATACTCCACCTTGATCTCGCTGGGCCGCACGACCTGTTCCCGGATTCCCGGGATGGACAGGCAGCCTTCTTCCATGCCCACCTCCGCCCCGCCGGTTTCGAACACCACGGGATTGATCATGACGCGGCGAAAGGTGGCGCACGACGGATCGCCCTTCTCCCCTTCCGCAAAGGGGGTGGCATCCGCGATGAACAAGCGGATGGACTCGCCGACTTGGGGCGCTGCAAGTCCCACGCCTTCCGCCTCGTACATGGTTTCCCACATGTCCCGGATGAGGTCTTGAAGCCCGGGATGGCCTTGCTCAATGTCCACGGCTTCGGCTTTCAGTACCGGGTCTCCGTAGGCGACGATGGGGAGGATCATGGGCCAAATTTAGCCCGCCAAGCCCCGACACTCCACTACCTTTGTCCCATGGGCATGTTGGACACGATTCCCGAGGCCATCGAGGCCATCCGTCGCGGTGAAATCATCGTGGTCGTGGACGACGAGGACCGCGAAAACGAGGGCGATTTTCTCATGGCCGCGGCCCATGTCACGCCGGAACACATCAACTTCATGGCCACCCACGGCCGAGGGCTGATTTGCGCACCGCTGACGGAAGACCGCTGTGACGCGCTGGGGCTCGAACTGATGGTCCGCACAAACAACGCGGCCTACGAAACGCCGTTCACGGTTTCTGTCGACTTGCTTGGTCACGGCTGCACCACGGGGATTTCGGCTTCGGACCGCGCAAAGACGGTCCAAGCGTTGGTCGACCCCGCGACGCGACCGGAAGAACTGGGACGTCCCGGACACATTTTCCCCCTGCGTGCACGGCGCGAGGGGGTCTTGCGGCGCCCAGGTCACACCGAAGCGGCCATCGACTTCGCACGCCTCGCCGGACTGCCCGCCGCGGGGGTCATCGTAGAGATCCTGAACGAAGACGGGACGATGGCCCGGCTTCCGGAATGCCGTGCCATCGCCGATCGGTTCCAGTTGAAGCTCGTTTCGATTGCGGACCTGATTGCGCACCGGCTCGCAAACGAACGGCTCATCGAACGCACGCTGGACACCCCGCTCGAAACCTCGTGGGGGACCTTCCGGGCCATCGGGTACCGCCACCTAGGGTCCGACACGGAGCATTTGGCCCTGGTGCTGGGAGCATGGGCCGAGACCGACGCAGTGCCCGTACGGGTGCAGGGGGTGGGAGGGGCCGGAGATTTGTTGCACACCACCTCGTTCGGCAAGGGCCCGGCGTTGCAAGCCGCTTTAGCAAGCATCCAGCGCTATGGTCGGGGCGCGGTGGTGCTCGTGCGGCACGAACCCGGTCCACAAGGATGGCTCAGCGACTTGCACGAACACGCGGCCATCGCTCAAGGAAAAGCCCTCCCAAAAACCCCGGACGGCAAGGACTACGGCATCGGCGCCCAAATCCTGCGCGACCTCGGAATCCGGCGGCTTTCGCTCCTCACCGACCGCCCCCGACCCTCCGGCGTATTCGGATTCGAGCTGGAAATCGTCGAAACCCTCCCGCTGTCCCCTTCAAACGTGCGGGCATGAAAAAGCCCGGGAAGTCCCGGGCTTTTTCATGCTGGAGAAGTCCTCGCTTACTTCGAGAACTTCTGGTACTTCTGGCGGAACTTGTCAATCCGGCCGGCCGTATCCACAAACTGCGCTTTTCCGGTGTAGAACGGATGCGACTTGTGGCTCACCTCCATCTTGACCAGCGGGTATTCGTTTCCGTCTTCCCACGTAATGGTCTCTTTCGTGGCCGCAGCAGAACGGCTCAAGAACGCGTACTCATTCGACATGTCTTTGAACACGACGAGGCGGTAGTTCGAGGGGTGAATTCCTTCTTTCATGGTCTGCAGTATACGCCGCTGTGCGGGAGCGCAAAGATAGCGGATTCCTTCCAAATCCCACACCTTCGCTCCGTTTCGAGTTCTTTAACAATCGAGCGTGCATAAAATCAGCGTTTTGCAGCGGCCACCAAAACTTCCCGGAGTAAGTTTGTGACAGTTTTAGTGAGTTTAGCGCGAGCTAAGCATCAAGTGATAATTTGGTTAAGTTGGTCCCGCTTCGGAACGCCGGAGCGGGATCGTTCTTTTTAGGGGGTTTCAATCGCACGCATGCACATATATATGTGAGCAACTCGAAATGCGGCCTTCCTTCAGCCCCGAACTCCGGAGGTAGCTTGCCGGAGCAATGGTGTACCTCCTCCTGACCAGCCTGTGGACCCTACTCGCACTTCCGCCCCACGTGGTTTCGGAGTGCAAGGCCCCCGCTGGACTTGCGCCCGGCGAAGTGGGGGACCTTGTTTGGACCGTCCACTGCACGGAAAAGCCCACCGCCGCCCGCTTTGAACTCACCCTGCCGGAAGGATTGACGCTGGTTTCGCCCCTTGCAGAGGGCGGTCGGCTGGTCCGATCGGGCGCGACCGTCCGCTACGTTTGGGAGCGGCTGCCCGCCGTTCCTGCGCTGAAAGTCGGCGTCCGTGTGGCGGCCGACCGCGGCTACCGAACGCGGGAACTTGCGCCGACGCTTTCGCTGCTGGTGGGCGAACAACGCACCGATGTGGGCCTGCAACCGGTTGTGCTGGCCGCTACGTTTCCCAAATCCAACGGACCGGTGACCGCACGGCGGGAGGTGATCCTCGATGGGCCGGATGTCGCGAAGGTGACGGTAACGGTCACGGGGTTAGAGCCGGGAAGTTTTTTGCGGGTTGAAGAGACGGTCCCTGCGGGCTGCACCGCCGAGGCCGAAACGCTGGATGGTGCCACGGTGACGGCGGACCGGTCGGGCTTGAGGTTTGTTTGGTTCGAAGGGACTGCCAGCGGCAGCGCGCGCATCACCTACCGCATCCTTGGACCTGAATCGACGTGTTTTGAAGGCATTGAGGGCGTTGTGACCCACGTCAAGGCGGGGGTAAAAACCACCACGCAAACGCAATCTCAATCTCAATCTCAATCTCAATCTCAATCTCAATCTCAATCTCAATCTCAATCTCAATCTCAAACTCAAACTCGCTTCCACGTCCAACTCGTCGCCACCCACCGCACCATTTCCGCCGCGTTTTTCACCCGTCGCCACCGCTTCGCCGGTGAAGTGACGCGCTGGGAACACGAGGGGTGGACGAAATACACCACCGGCGACCACGCCACCTATGCCGCTGCCCGCGCTTCGCGCAATTCCATCCGGGCGGCCCATCGTTTTCCAGGCCCGTTTGTGACCGCCTCGCACAACGGCCGCCGCATCACCGTGCAAGAGGCCCTGCTTCTTACTTCCCAAATTTGGACCCCCGAATGACTGTGTTGAATTCTGACTGGACCTCTGCTTTGGCCGGCTACCGGACCTACCTCGAGCTCGAGAAAGGACTGAGCCCCAACTCGGTAGCGGCCTACATGCGCGACATCGAGCAATTCACTCGGTTCGCGCGCAGCGAGGAAGGCATTTCCCAGCCACGGGACATCAGCGGCACCACCGTGGAGCATTTCATGGGGTCTTTGTTTGACCGGGGACTTGCGCGCAACAGCCAAGCCCGGATGCTCAGCGGTGTGCGCAGCTTTTGCAAATACCTCCGCGTCGAAGGGTTGGTCGAGGGCGACCCTGTGGAACTCGTCGAGTCGCCGCGGCCGCAACGCAAATTGCCGGACGTGCTGAGCGTCGAAGAAATCGGGCGCATCATCGCGGCCGTCGACGTTTCCCGGCGCGAAGGCATTCGAAACCGTGCGATGCTCGAAGTGCTCTACAGCTGCGGATTGCGGGTGAGTGAGTTGATTGAGCTTCGGCTGTCCCGTGTGGATTTGGCCGATGGCGTCGTGCGCGTGATCGGAAAAGGCAACAAAGAGCGGTGGGTGCCACTCGGGAGATCCGCGGCAGACGCCATCGACGATTACCTCTCCCAGTACCGCAGCTCGATTGTGCCGGAACCGGGCCACGAGGACATCCTGTTTCTCGGCCGTCAAGGGCGCGGCATGAGCCGCCAAATGGCCTTCACGATGCTCCGCCGGACGGTCATCGCGGCCGGGGTGCGCAAAAGCGTGAGCCCGCACACGTTCCGCCACAGCTTTGCGACCCATTTGCTCGAAGCGGGGGCAGATTTGCGCGCCATTCAGGAGATGCTCGGCCATTCTTCGATCACCACCACGGAGATTTACACCCACCTCGATCGCCGCTTCTTGCGCGACCAAATCGAGCGCTTCCACCCCCGGAGCCGCCGCGCTTCCGAAACCTCGAAGCCGTGATGCGCATCGCGCTGGTCGCGCTGGCCTGCGTGGTTGCTGGGTCGGCCGGGTCGGCCCAATCGGTTACCAAGAATTTGGTCTATGCCATCCGTGGCGACGCGGACACCTTGCGGTACGACCTGTACCTGCCGGCGCCCCGGGTGGCACGCGCGGATGCGGCCGGTTGGCCCACGCCGTTGCTGATTTTCGCCCACGGCGGGGCCTTCAGCGAAGGCCGGCGGGACGATGCGCCCCTTGCCGATTTTGCCCGGGGCCTGTCCGAGCGTGGCATTGCGGTGGCCTGCATTTCCTACCGGCTCACCCTCAAATCCACGGGCATGGGGTGCGAGGTGCCCGCAGCCCGGAAGCGCGCCGCCATTGCCGCGGGTGCCCAAGACCTCCTCGCCGCCGTGGAATACCTGCTGGGCAAAGGACTTCCCACCGGATGCAGCAAGAGTTCCGTCCTCATCGGCGGCACCTCGGCCGGCGCAGAAGCTGCGCTGCATGCGGCGTTTCGGATGCGCCAGTCCCTTCCCGAGTCCCTCGCAAACGCCCTCGACGGGGTGGTTTCGGTGGCCGGAGCGCTCGAGGCCCCAGCGCCCAAACAAGGCACCTACCCCGCACTCCTCGCAATCCACGGCACCTGCGACGCGGTCGTCCCCTACGGCGAGGCGAATCACCGCTTCTGCCCCGAAAGCCCGGACGACCTCGTCCTCGTCGGCGGTGGGGGGCTGCACGGCTGCCTCGCAGATGCCGGTTCTCCGGCAGCCCTGCTGAGCTTGACCGGCGCCGGACACGAAGTCGCCTCCAAATCCCTCACGGATCCCGCCATTCAAGACCGGGTAGCCGACTTCGTACGCACCGTGTCCCGCGGCCGCTCGCCGTCTTATGCAGTTACCGTTCCCGGCCCGAAGGCGTCCAAATGCCCGCCGTCCCGCCTCCCCTGCAACTGAGCTTTCCACGTCGCCACCGCACCTGCGAGCAGCTCCTCCCGGTCCATCGACGCAGGGGCGGGCAAGCCCAAATGCCGCAACACGGCGCGCAGCACCTCCTCCACCGGCTGCCCATCGACCGGCGGAGCCAGGGTTTGTTTGCTGAGCTTCTCTCCCGCCGCGTTGCGCACCAACGGGAGGTGACCGTAGCGCGGAATCGGGTACCCACACTGCGCCTGCAGCGCGATGTGGCAGGCGGTTGAGGCGAGCAGGTCCGCGCCCCGAACGACGTCGGTCACGCCGGCCTCCGCGTCGTCCACGACGGCCGCGAGGTGGTACGCCCACCACCCGTCGGCGCGCTTGACTACGAAGTCCCCGAGCTGGTGTGCACGGTCGAACTGCTGAGGACCTGCGAACCGGTCGTCCCAGCGCACCGTCCCGGTACCGATGCGAAAACGCCAGGCCCGGGCTTCCACTGCGCGGTCCCGGCAGGTACCGGGGTAGAGGGTGCCCGTTCCGAGGTCGCGGCGGGTGCAGGCGCAGCCATAGACCGCGCCCAGGTCGTGCAGGCGTTCGAGGGCGGCGGCGTAGGCGGGTCCGCGCGTGCTTTGGAACACCGGCGGGGCGTCGGGCTCCAGCCCGAAGCGCCGCAAGGTGCGCAAGATGCCCTGCGCAGCACCCTCCACTTCCCGGGGCGGATCTAAATCGTCGATGCGCACGAGCCACAGGCCACCGTGGGCCCGCGCATCCAACCAGGACCCCACCGCCGCCACCAGCGAGCCGAGGTGCAACGGCCCCGTCGGAGAAGGGGCAAACCGACCGATGTACTCAGCCGCGGACAAGCTTGCGGTACTTCACCCGCTGCGGCCCGGCATCCCCCAACCGCTTGCGGCGATTCTCCTCGTATTCCCCGTAAGTTCCTTCGAACCAAACCACCTGCGAATCCCCTTCAAAGGCGAGGATGTGCGTGCAGATGCGGTCGAGGAAGTAGCGGTCGTGCGAGATGACCACCGCACATCCGGCAAAGGACTGAATGCCCTCCTCCAACGCACGCAGCGTGTCCACGTCGATGTCGTTCGTCGGCTCGTCCAGCAGCAGCACGTTCGCTTCGGTCTTGAGGGTCATGGCCAAATGCAGCCTGTTGCGCTCCCCGCCGGAGAGGACGCCGCATTTCTTCTGTTGGTCCGACCCGTTGAAGTTGAACTTCGAGACGTAGGCGCGGCTGTTGAACAGCTTCCCTCCGATTTCGATTTGCTCGTGTCCCCCGCTCACCACCTCCCACACCGACTTCTCCGGGTCGATGTCTTTGTGGCGCTGGTCCACGTAGCCCACCTTCACCGTGTCTCCGATGCGGATGGCTCCTCCGTCCGGTTGTTCCTCGCCCATGATCATCCGGAACAGCGTCGTCTTGCCGGCGCCGTTCGGGCCGATGACTCCGACAATGCCCGCCGGCGGAAGTGAGAACGACAAGTCCTCGATGAGGAGCTTGTCCCCGAAGGCCTTCGTCAAATGTTCGGCCTCGATGACCACGTTGCCCAAGCGCGGACCGTTCGGGATGGGGATGGAAAGGCGTGCTTCTTTTTCGCTGGTGCCCTCGGCGAGCATCGACTCGTAATTGTTGACGCGGGCCTTGTTCTTTGCCCGACGTCCCTTCGGCGACTGCCGGACCCACTCCAGCTCCCGCTCGAGTTCTTTGCGGCGCTTCGATTCCTGCTTCTCCTCGAGCGCCATCCGCTTCGTCTTCTGTTCGAGCCACGAAGCATAGTTGCCCTCGTAGGGAATGCCGTGGCCGCGGTCCAACTCGAGGATCCAGCCGGCCACGTTGTCCAGGAAGTACCGGTCGTGGGTGACACAGAGGACGGTTCCGGGGTACTGCTCCAGGTGGTGCTCCAACCAGTCGATGGACTCTGCGTCGAGGTGGTTCGTCGGTTCGTCCAACAACAAGACGTCGGGCTGCTGCAACAACAACCGGCACAAGGCC
>Ga0172372_10009752_pt1 | contig 12442 bp, 19 predicted proteins | sample LakKiv5m_2_FD_114544 | JGI IMG/M metagenome (GOLD analysis project Ga0172372, IMG submission 114544) | Freshwater microbial communities from Kabuno Bay, South-Kivu, Congo - kab_092012_9.5m | ecosystem: Environmental > Aquatic > Freshwater > Lake | place: Democratic Republic of the Congo...
CGTGACTTTTTTAATTTAAGGATGTTTAATGACAAACGATTTAAAGTGGATGTTATCGTCAGATCAGCAGTTTCCATATCAAGACAATAAGATGATCCAACTTTGGTTTAAAGTTATGGAATGGTTTAAGCCAGACGTGGTAGACGTTCTGGGAGACACCGACGACCAGGCATGCTATAGTAGGTTTACAGAAGGACGTTCAGCAGAATTTTTAAAAATGTATAAAGATAAACTTGGTAATGCAATTTGGCCAATTATGGAGCATGAGGCAAAACAAGCAAAAGAATTTTATAAAAAAAATCGTGAAGTGGCAGGAAAAGACGCAGAGTTATTTACAGCCTTGGGCAATCATGATATACGAATATTTAATTATTTAGATGCTAAGCTTCCTGAATTTATTCCTATTGCCACTCCCAATGCTTTGTGGGGTTTAGACGATTATGGATTTGATTACATATATTATAACGATCTGCCTAAAAAACGTTATGGGGATATTCACGTTCATCACGGAATTTCAATTGCTGAAACTGGGTCGGTAAGAAAAGATGTTGGAGAGCTTGGAGTATCATTAATTCGTGGTCATTCGCACAGACTTGCATCTTATTTTGTTTCGTTTGAGTTAAGGAATAAAGGCAAGGGTGAAACAAATCGTGGATACGAAATTGGGCACATGTGTGACCCAAAGTCTTCGGGAATGAAATATATGCAGCATCACGATTGGCAAAAGGGATTTGCAGTGGCGCATGTTGAAAATGGCAAATGGCCACACGTTCAATTGATTGAGGTATCTCCAGACTACTCATGCGTTGTGGATGGAAAACTGATTAAACTATAATGAAATGTAAAAAATGTTCTGGTAGAGTTTTTGTGGATAGGGTATTTTCACAAAAGCTTCACATAGAACTATTCTGCATAATGTGTGGTCAAAGGTGGATGATTAACAGAGAAACGAGTAGGTTTGGCAAATGGTTAGAAAGACGGGAAATGGAGCACGAAAGAAGTTTGTCTATTTCTTCTTAAATAGTAAATTACATAAAGTAATTAAACTATCTAGGGCTAGAGATGAACTGATTGCTTGGTGCTATCCCGACAAAAAAAGAGTTTTATATTCTTATTCTCAAGTAAAAAAATATAAAGAAAATGCTTATTCAATTAAACAAGTTGGGGAATTATTAAATAAGCATAAGGTTACTATTGAAGATTATATCCTTAATGGTAAAATTAAAACTCCTCAAAGAGTTTATCCTATTGCTAATCCAGATAGCGACTGGTCTAAATTTATGCTTAGCGAATCGGACATTTTGGACTTACACCAGTATATTCTTGATGTAGGGTATACAAAAGATATACCCTCAAAGGCGGAATTGATAGGACTTCTCAAACAGAACATTATATTGTATACTAGGACCGATAGTGGATTCGTACCAGTATGGAGGGCGGAAGAATGACAGACCTAAAACGATTAGCAATATGTCCAGAATGTAGTAAGGCCATAGAAGTTCGCTGGGGTATTTTTGCAAGTCATACTTTATCAAGACATATGAAGGAGCATAAATGACATTATGTGGATATAAAAGATTTGGATTTATTGGCGGACACTGGTGTAATGAATGCCCACCACCCGCCCAATACTTTGCTATTGAAAAAAAGGAAGCACAAAGGCTTGTAGAGATTAATAAGAAGCTTCGTGAAAAGTCAGGTAGGTCAAAACGTGTCCGCAACTAGAGTTAAAGTAGATCTATCATTTACTAGAAATTTAGGTAACTACGAAAGCATTAGAATTGGCGTAGGCATTGAAGACGATGTAAGAAATAATGAAACTGTTAACGATGCTACAGAAAGAGTCTATAAGTTTGTTGAAAACAAATTAATTGAAAAGACTCGTGAAGTTGAAGATGAATTAGGTGGTCGTGATAAATAATAAAGAGCCGTATATCTTGATCACACACTATCAAAATTTATATAAAAATAAATATGGTAGGGCTCCGTCTATTAATAAGTTTAGAGAGAAGTGGGGCATGCAAGACGTGATAGATACCGTAGGATTTAATAGAGCTAAAGAGCTACTAGATTATTACTTTACTACCAGCAAATACGGACATCCAATACAATTTTTTCTTTATAATTTTGATAAGATAGATCAAATTAATAGAGAAGTAGAGAAAGATAAAGTAAACCGAAAGGTTTTAAGAGAGGCCACTAAAAAACTAGTTGAGGAGGGAGAAGAGTGAATACAGAGGCAACGTTAATATCTGCCGTATGTAAAAATAAAGATATAAGCACCCTTCTCGCAGACAATGTAGATGAGCTATTTACTTCACATAGGGATATATGGGAAGCATTAAAATCATATTATTATAAATTTAAAGCAGTGCCAGAGGCTGGGGTTTTACAAGAAAAGTTTAAAGACTTTAATCCAGATACAGAAGCAAAGGCTGAAACAGGATATTATTTAGATAAACTTAAAAATGAATTTTTATCAAGTAAATTAAAGTCTATAATTATTAGAGGTGGGTCTAACTTAAAAGAAGATGCTGCATCAAGAGTGCTTGCACAAATGCAGAGCGAACTGGCTGGACTAAATAGATTTACAAATAATGTTAGAGATTTAGATGTAACAGATGCAGAGTCAGCAGCTAGGCACTTTGAGTCAGTAAAAACTAGATCTGCAGTTATGGGCGGCAGCCCAGGAATACTAACTGGATTTGATGCTATTGATAAAGCATATCCTACAGGCATGGCCCCAGGTCACCTTATTGTTGCAATTGGTTGGCCAGGAAAAGGTAAGACATGGTTTACTTCATACTTAGCCTGTAAAGCATGGGAGCAAGGATTTAAGCCTATGATCGTATCTCTTGAAATGTCTCCAGAAAATATGCGTGATCGTATATATACAATATTGGGTTCTGGTGTATTTCGTGCTAGCGATTTATCAAAAGGTGATGTTAACATTGATGACTTTAGGTCTTGGTCTACAAAAAGATTTGAAAACAAAAATAGTTTTATATTAGTTTCTAACGAGGGAAACGTTGAGGTTACCCCAGCAACTGTCCAAGGAAAGATTGATCAACATAAACCAGATTTGGTTATTCTAGATTATCATCAACTATTTAATGACAATAAAAGATCAAATTCTGAAGTAGAGCGTAACCGTAATATTTCTCGTGAGTTTAAATTATTAGCAGTATCTAATAATATTCCAGTAATTGATATTACAGCTGCAACTGCAGATGATATATCAGATCAGGATAACCCGCCTATGATGAGCCAAGTGGCATGGTCTAAAGCTATTGAATACGATGCTGATATGGCTATGGCTATCCATAGATATCCAGGAACTAATATGATTGAAGTAGTATCACGAAAGAATCGTCACGGCTACGACTTTGATTTCTACTTAGATTGGGATATCAATAGAGGTATAGTTAAAGAAATTTACGAAAATTTACCAAACCAAAACAATGATCCACAAAAAAATTAATAGATTTCAGATATCTGTTCAATTTAAAGATGATTCAGACATGATAAGAGTAAGAAATCAATACGAAAACTTACTAATTCATGATATGAGGTCAAGAGGATACGCTAGAGTGCTTGACATAGATCCAGCATTTTCGGTAGAATTTACAGGCGAGACATGGAAGTTTCTAATGACTTTACATGGTATTTATGTGGGAAGGAGAAAAGCATGGGAATGCGAGGGGATTACGCAAGGAAAACTGATTCCACGCAATATGGCTCAGCCCATATTAAATCAATAATAAAAAATCTTGGTATCAATATAGGCGGAGAAACATCAAATGATTATATGTGCTATTGCCCATTTCATTCCAATAGACACACCCCAAGCTTTAGTATAAGCAAACAGTTAGGCGCTTTTATTTGTTTTAATCCAGCATGTGGTGAAACTGGCACTTTAATAGATTTAGTAAAAAAAGTATTACATAAAAATGATTTTGAAGCCATTAGATTTGTAGCGGCACAGGAAGCAGAATCGGTAAGTAACTTCGACGAGGTAATGGCAAGCATGTTTGAAGACAAGCCAGAGTTTATAGAGTTTCCTAAAGAAACATTAGACAATCTATTTTCTGAAAGACGGAATAGCATAGAGGCTTGTAATTATTTTTTATCTAGAGGTATAAATCATGAATCCATGGACTACTTTGAATTAGGATATTCTCAAAAACAAAATATGGTAACTGTTCCAGTTCATAGTCCAGACGGATTACCAGTGGGTCTTGTAGGTAGATCAATATCAGATAAGCGTTTTAAAAACAGTACCAATCTGCCTAGAAGCAAAACTATGTTTAATATACATAGAGCAAAGAAAATTGGAGACCAGGTTATTATTGTAGAATCAAGTTTTGACGCCATACGTGTTCATCAGGCTGGGTTTCCAAATGTAGTAGCAACTTTAGGTGGGCATATATCTCATGATAATATAAATCTTCTAAATAGATATTTTAATAAAATAATTATTATGACAGATGCAGACGAGGCGGGCAGAGCATTAGGTAAAAATATATCTAATAAATTAAGAAACAAAGACATCTTGTGGGCTTCTTACTCTTATGGTAAGATATATCCCCACGATGCAAAAGATGCAGGAGATATGACTGAGGAAGAAATCCGTTCTTGTATAAAGAACTCGGTTTCCGATATAGAATACAGATCCTGGAATTAATGATATAATAAAACAACAGATGGATATACACCATCAACAAGGAGAAAAAATGAGTATAGTAAAGGGTCTAAAAGACCTAAACAAAGCGTTGGATAAGCCAACATACATTGGTGGCGATGAAAACAAAGGTCGCTGGTTTAAAATAGAAGATGGCGAAAGTGTAAAGATTCGTTTTCTTCAAGAGCTTGATCCAGATTCACCAAATTATGATCAAACTCGTGGTTGTGGATTTATTGCTTTAGAGCATATTAATCCAAAAGATTATCGTAAAAAAGCTTTAGATACGATGGAAACAGAGGGTCGTGACTGGGCACAAGAGCAACACCGTAAAGACCCAAAGGCTGGCTGGAAAGCTAGAACACGTTTATATATTAATGTATTAGTGGATGATGGCAAAGAAGAGCCATATGTAGCAATTCTTTCACAAGGAACTAGCGGAAAAACAATTACACCTACCTTAATTGAGTACGCTGGCGAAATGGGAAGTATTACAAACTTAATGTGGAGAATTAAGCGTAATGGTTCAAAGACAGACACAAGCTATACAATTATCCCATTAGCAAAAGATGAGGCGCCCTTTGACTTCTCAGGACTAGAATTATTTGATCTTGAGAAAACTGCAGTACGTCATGTGGCTTATGCAGAGCAAGAATCTTTCTATTTAGGAGAAGGCGGACAAGAAGAAAAGTCTGCTGCATCTAGTAGCGTAGACTGGTAAGAGTTAGATAAGGCGGAGAGTTATGTCATTTACACACCTACATTGCCATAGTTATTATTCATTAATGGATGGGCTTAACTCTCCTGCCGAATTAGTTAAGGCGGCAAAAGACGCAGGACAAACTGCCCTGGCTATAACAGATCATGGTACGCTAGCATCTCACAGAGAAATGCAAATAGCCTGTAAAGAAATGGGCATTAAGCCGATACTTGGAGTAGAGGCTTATATATCTCCAACAGATAGATTTGATAGATCCTCAAAAACAGATAAAAGCATTCAAGCCTATAACCATATTATATTGCTAGCCAAAAATAAAAAAGGCTTAGAGAATATAAATACTTTACAAGAAATTGCTTGGAATGAAGGCTTTTATCATAAACCACGTATTGATAGAGAAGTGTTGAAAGAATATGCGGAAGGCGTTATTGTTCTTTCTGGATGCCTTAGTGGCCTTATTAGTAAAGCTATTGAACGGCAAGAATTTGCAGAAGCAAAAATTGCTCTTAAAGATTTTAAAAAAACTTTTGGCGAAGACTTTTATATTGAAGTCCAATCTCATAACCCCAAAGAAATAAACGACAAACTTTTAGAATTAGCAGATGAATTAAAAATTAAGCCAGTAGCCACTGGCGACGCCCATTTTGCGAGGGGCGAAGATAAAATATTAGAAGAAGCCATGTTAATCCTATCTACTTCCCCCAAGTCAGACAAAGAAGCAGATTTTGATATGTCTAGACAAATGCCTAATATGCTAGATAGATTTAATTACTTATACCCAGATAGGCGTATCTCATTTCAAGACTATAATCTATTTATTCAGTCTAGGGAAGAAATACAAAATGATTTTACTAAGACTGGTATAACTAGAACAGATATATATGACAATACTATGGAGATAGCCGATAAAATTGAGGAATACGGCTTTTACGAGGGTTTAGACCTTCTTCCAGTACCTAAGACCAATGCAGACGAGAAACTGGCTGAAATGGCCTATAAAGGCCTAGAAAGCCTACACCTGACCTCGTCATGGCTAGGAAATGACCAATACGAGCAAAGGCTTGATGAAGAACTACACATTATTAGAGAAAAAAGCTTTGCCTCATATTTCTTGGTTGTAGCAGATATGGTTAATTGGGCTAAAGAAAATAATATCATGGTGGGTCCAGGCCGTGGTTCTGCAGCAGGATCGTTAGTTTGTTATACCCTAGGAATTACAGATGTAGATCCAATTAAGTACGACCTTTTATTTTTCCGTTTTATTAATCCAGAGCGTAACGATTTTCCTGATATTGATACAGATTTTGAAGACCGCCGTCGTAAAGAAGTTAAGGATTATTTAAAGAAGAAGTTTAAATACGTTGCGTCTATTTCTACATATACTTACTTTAAGGATAAAGGTGTTATTAGAGATGCTGCAAGGGTATTTATGGTTCCTTTATCAGATGTAAATCGTGCACTTAAATCAGTAGACACATTTGAAGATTTTGTAGAATCTCCAAACACTAAAGAGTTTAGATTAAAATATCCAGAGGTTACTTGGCTTGCAGAAAAGCTTAGGGGCAAGATAAGAAGCGTAGGCGTACATGCAGCTGGCGTTGTAGTTGCTAAAGATGATATCAGAAAGTATGCTCCCGTAGAATCTCGTGAAGATATTGAAGATAAGGTTTCAGGAAGAATACCAGTAGTTGCATATGACATGGATACGGTTGCAGATATTGGACTTATCAAACTAGATGCTCTAGGATTAAAAACTCTTTCTGTTATTTCAGATACTTTAAAATCAATTAAAGAAAGATATAATAAAGAAATTAATTTGTCTGAAATTTCTATGGATGATAAGGTTGTATATAAAACTTTGGAAGAGGGATATACAAAGGGAGTGTTCCAGGCTGAAGCTACCCCCTATACAAATCTTTTAATGAAAATGGGTATAGATAAGTTTGAAGACTTAGTTGCCTCCAATGCTTTGGTTAGACCTGGTGCAATGAATACAGTAGGTGCAGCTTATATTAATAGAAAACAGGGGCGGGAAGCAGTAGACTATACTCATACTACATTAAAGCCTTTTACCGAGAATACATATGGTGTTATTATATATCAAGAGCAAGTTATGCAGGCTTGTGTGTATTTAGGAGGGATGTCTTGGTCAGAGGCTGATAAGGTCCGCAAGATTATTGGAAAGAAGAAAGATGCAAAAGAATTTGACCAATTCAAGGATAAATTTATTACTGGGGCTTCAAAGCACATTTCTGAAAAGAAAGCCAAGTCGCTATGGAATGATTTTGAAGCTCACGCAGGTTATTCTTTTAATCGTTCTCACGCTGTTGCTTATTCCATGCTTAGTTATTATACGGCTTGGCTTAAACATTACTACCCGCTTGAATTTATGTTTTCAATTCTTAAAAACGAAAATGATAAAAATGCGAGGACCGAATATTTAATAGAGGCAAAAAGACTTGGTCTAAAAGTATTGCTTCCACATATAAACGAGTCTGATTTATATTTCTCATTACAAGAAGATGCAATAAGATTTGGATTAGCAGAAGTAAAGTTTATTTCAGATAGTATTGCAAATAAAATTATAGAAAGAAGGCCATATGCCAGTTATTCCAACTTTGTTCAAAAAGCCTCTGCCAAGGGTAGTGGCATTAACAGTAGGGCTGTATCTGCTCTTAATGCTATTGGCGGTGCTGCTTTTAAGGACAATCAGCGAAGCGGTAAGGAAAAGGAAAACTACTACGAATACTTAGGTATACCTACATTTAATTTAGACCTACCACCTAGAATAAAAGCTCAATGCAGACCAATTCAAGATTTTGATGACCTAGGATCTTTTGTAATGTTTGGTATGGTTAAAAATATTAAAAGAGGAACTGGCTGGGCTAGAGTAGAGTTGGTAGATGAAACTGGATCAATTGGATTATTCCATCATGAACAGACACAAATTGAAACTAATCAAATGTATTTCATTCTTGTGGGAGACAACCGTATTGCTAGATACATTAAGGTATCAGATATAAATCCAAATGGCTCAGATTTATTTGTAGATTATTTATATAGAAAAGAATACGATCTACAAGATGACGAGCTATTAGTATTGAATCATACCCCATATAAAACTAAAGCTGGAAAAATGATGGCACATTTAGTATTTACAAATAAAAATAAAGAATTGACTAGGGCTATTACATTCCCGACAATGTACAAGATAGCCTTGGCTAAATTAAGGGAAGGCATGAAATGCAAAATAACATTATCTAAATTAGATGATGGAACTCTTATGGTAAAGGAAATAAAATGACAGAAAATGTAGAAGATATAATTGCTTCGGTAAAAGTAGAACAGGTTCTAATATCTGTTTTAAATACAGTGGGTGAGGTAAAAGTTCCTACCAATAAATTTTTTGAATCAAATGGCGATAATTATGAATTGGTAATGTCATATGATGATGAAGGCCCATCATTTACCTTTAGTGTAAAAAATAGAAATGACGAAATCTTAAATTAATGGTATACTGTATGTTCAAAAGAAAGAATAATTAATGACAATTTTAATAGATGAAGTATTGGCAAGATTAGATCCAAAAACAAGAAATAGGGTACAGTCCGCCGTAGATGTACAAATAAAAAAACAACCTACCCCAAGTATTGGTCTTAATTTAGCATTACAAGGTGGCTTGGGTCATGGCAGGCAAGTACTAGTTTGGGGTAATAAGTCTTCTGGCAAATCTTCATTTTGTTTACAGATAGTTGCTTTGGCCCAGAAAGAAGGAAAAACTTGTGCGTGGATTGATGCAGAAGCTTCTTATGATCCAGCATGGGCAGAAAAGTTAGGCGTAGATTCTTCTAAATTAATTTATTCGCCAGCAAAAACAGTTAATAATATGGTAGATGTTGCCACTAAACTTATGGAAGCAGATGTTGATTTAATTGTTGTAGATTCTATATCAGCACTGCTACCAGCAATATATTTTGAAAAAGATGGAAATGAATTAAAGGATTTACAAGATACTAAACAAATAGGCGCAGAAGCAAAGGATATGACCCACGCAGTCAAAATGTTAAACTATGCAAACAAAAACACACTACTTGTTCTCATCTCACAACAACGAAATCAATTTGGATCTATGCATGCTAGCCACATCCCCACAGGTGGCATGGCAGTTAAGTTCTTCTCTTCCACTGTCATTAAACTCTGGTCGTCTGAAGCTGAGGCTAATGCTATTAAGGCTGGCGTTAAAGTTGGCGACAAAATTATTGAACAAAGGGTCGGTAGACCAGTTAATTGGATTATTGATTACAACAAACTTGGTCCCCCAAATTTATCAGGACAGTACGACTTTTACTACCAAGGGGAAGTTCTTGGTGTAGATAGAGTTGGAGAAACCCTAGACGTTGCTGAAATGTGTGGCATTGTTGAAAAAGGCGGGGCTTGGTATACGGTTAATGGAGAAAGATTTCAAGGTAGAGCAAAAGCTGTACAATATTTAAAAGAAAATCCAAATGTTGTAGAAAAATTAATTGAGGAAATTAATGCCAAATATTAATGAGTTTATAAAAGGTAAGGAGCCAGTCTATAAAGCTGAATTAGAAAGAATAGGTGGCACAAAACCTTGTTCAAAATGCGATGAAGATGTAGAGTTTTATTATTGGGATCCAATAAAATTGGAAATGTCTTGGACTTGTTCTAAAAAACATGTTACATCTTTTAAGGTTCAATAATGTCTGAAAGATCTGAAATAAAAAGAGATGGCGCAAAAACTCAAAAAAATAGTGGACGTGGAAACTATCAAAAGGGTGATGCAAAATGGAAACAGTTTCTTGTAGATTATAAAGAATCTTCGGTCTCTTTTGCCTTAAATAAATCTGTGTGGTCTAAAATATGCACAGATACATTTAAAGTGAGTAGGGATATGCATCCAGCACTAAAAATTATTATAGGGAAAGATTCCAAGGTCCGTCTTGGAATTATTGAGTGGGCTGTACTAGAAGAACTAATACAGTTTTGGGAGGACAAAAATGGCAAATAGATCATCTGGATCTTATTTTAAAGACCATGGATTTAATCCAATACAGATTAAAAATGGTAGAATTGTAAGGGTTCGTAAAGATGGCACCGTAAAGGCCGACTTAGGCCCTTACCCAAAAACAAAGAAAGGTAGTTAATGTTAAAATTTTTCTGGGGAGTTTTAGTTGGTTTTACTATAGGATATCCAATAGGATTATGGGCTAGCTGGTATACATTTAAAGAAATAAAAAAACGTGTCAACGGATAAAAATAGTTTAGAATTAATTAGCGACATAACTGAATTTAATGACCTTCATGAGTTTATGAAGGACGAGCAATTAGACAGGGCGCTAGCTATTGTTGTAAAACTTCTTATGAATCCAGATGTGCCTGCGGCAAAGGCTCCTGGTTTAATTATTGAATTACAAGCAATGTCTACTAAATTCTCTATGCTTGCTGCAGTCTACTCTACAATTGCTAAAGATAAAGCTGGCACAGTAAACAACAATAAAAAGAACGTATATTATTCGGCAAAGGAGTCGATAGATAAACTTGTAGATGCACTCAAGTATATCGTTCGTTATAATGGGTAGAGAAATAGTAAGTAATTTAAAATTTAAAAAAGTTACTGGTAATTTTGATCCATCAGAGTTTGCTAAAATGTTAGACGATGCGTATTTGGCTACAAAACGTGAAGATCAGGTTATGACTAAAACATCGTTTAGTCCAAGTAGTTTTGGTTATGGCCACGGCAAATGCCCTAGGTATTGGTACTTAGCATTTAGCGGAGTAGGATTTATTGATTCAAACGATTCAATTGCAGTGGCTAATATGGCTCAGGGAACCCAAGCACATGAAAGACTACAAAAGATTATTAAATCTATTGGCATATTAAAACATGAAGAAAAAGAAATAAAAAACGACTATCCACCAATAAGAGGATTTATAGATCTAGTTATTGATTGGAAAGGCGAAGAAGTAATTGGTGAAATAAAAACGGCAAAACAAGAAGTTTGGGATACCAGACAAGCAGAGATGAGCCCCTCTGCAAACCACTTGCTACAGTTACTTACATACATGAAGCTAACCAATGTTAAAGAGGGTTTCTTCTTATACGAAAATAAAAATACACAAGAGATCCTTTTAATTCCAGTACAAATGAACGAAAAAAATACAAAGATTATAGAGGATACATTTGTTTGGCTAAGAGAAGTTTGGGATAATTTTAAAGATGGGGGCCTGCCATTTAGACCTTATACTAAATCTAGTTCTATATGCAAATATTGTCCAATTAAAAAAGATTGCTGGTCTATGGAAACTGGAGAAGTACAAATAGAGCCATTTGAGGTATCTGGAATATGATGTGTTCTAATTCAAAATGTGCTAAAGAGTTTAAAGCAAAAACTCATAATCAAAAATATTGTTCAGACGAATGTTGCAGAATTGCCACTAACCGTAGAATTATGGAAAAGTATTATGAGAAGAAGGCTATTAGGAACGGTGCACCTAGAGTTTGTAAAAAATGTAAAACTAAATTAAGTAGATATAATCAAAACGATGTTTGCTCTACTTGTGAAAAAAATATTATGAAAGAAAGTAAAACAACAATCTGGGGAATATTAAATGACCTTAGCTGACCTTATAAAAACTAAAGCTAATACTGTACTAGGAATAGATGCTTCAACTAATTCGGTAGCTTTTTGTTTAATGAAAAATGATAAGCCTATCAAATGGGGTAAAATTGAATTTGTAGGAGCAGATATATTTGAAAAAATATATGATGCGAAAAATAAAATGAATGCCATGCTTGATCAATTAAAATCAGATTATATTGTGGTGGAGGGTGCTATACTTGTCAGATCCCCCGACGCTGTAATAAAATTATCATATGTATATGGAGTAGTTATTGCTGAGCTTATGTCTACTGGCGCTTCCGTTATTACTATATCTCCTAGTTCTTGGCAGGCATATATTGGAAATAAAAACCCAACCAAAGATGAAAAGGCGGCAATAAGAGCAAGAAATCCAGGGTA
>Ga0172372_10009753_pt1 | contig 12442 bp, 13 predicted proteins | sample LakKiv5m_2_FD_114544 | JGI IMG/M metagenome (GOLD analysis project Ga0172372, IMG submission 114544) | Freshwater microbial communities from Kabuno Bay, South-Kivu, Congo - kab_092012_9.5m | ecosystem: Environmental > Aquatic > Freshwater > Lake | place: Democratic Republic of the Congo...
GCCCGAACACCGATGGGAGCGGCCACGGTGAAACCCGCCAGGTGACGCTCCTCCTCGGACTCGCCACCCCAGAAGCCGTACTCGCGGTTGCCACGGGCGAACGATTGGCAGTCGGTTGCGACCGGGCAGGTACGGCACAGCAGCCGGGCCTGAGCCTCGCGTCGGACCCGCGCCTGCGGTCGCTCGGCCTTGGGCGGGAAGAACAGATGGGTCCGGCCCTTGCACACCGCATGATCCATCCAGTTCGTGGAGGGGATCGTTTCGAGAAAGAGAGATTCGAGAGCCGACATGTCAACCTTCTTCCATTCGGGTGTGGCCATTCGTGTGTGGCTGGGGTGAATTCGGGCTGAAGAGAGAGGGGCGGCGGGGGCCGGAGGGGGAGGACCCCGCCGCACGCATTTAACACTAAAACCAGACACGGACGTCGTCAAGCGAAAAATCGCCATTTAGTGAGAAATCCGTTACACCTGCGGAAACGCGGTCCGGAACCTCCGACGGGCCCGAGTCGTGGTGCTCTACAGCAACTCGGCGGCCAGCGACGCGACCTCGGAACGCTCACAAGCCGTCAGCGTCACGTGGCCGAAACACCGCTGTCCGCGGAACGCTCCGATCAGCACCGCCAGCGCGTTGTTGGATTCGCCCAGGTACGGAGCGTCGATCTGGCTGGTGTCACCGGTGAAGACCACCTTGGTGCCCTCGCCGATCCGCGTGAGGATGGTCTTCAAGGTGGTGGGCTCCAGGTTCTGGGCCTCGTCGACCACGACAATCTGACGATGGAGCGACCGACCCCGCAGGAACGTGACCGACTCGAGCGACAACTGGCCGCGGGCGATCAACTCGTCGATCATGCTGCGGGCCTCGCGATTCGAGCGTTGATCCGACAGAGCCACGATCGCGTCGTGGATCGCCGACATCCACGGATCGAGTTTCTCGTCGAGACCGCCGGGCAGGAATCCGACATCGGCCCGGCCGACCGGAACCAATGGACGGTAGACCGCCAAGCGTTCGTATCGCCGTTCCTCCACCACCTGTTCGAGTCCGGCGGCGATCGCCAACACGGTCTTCCCGGTGCCGGCCCGACCGTCGAGAGCGATGACGCTGACTTCCGGGTCGAGCAACAGTTCGAGGGCGAATCGCTGCTCCTTGGATCTCGCCCGCAATCCCCACGCCTCGGGCGACGACGGCGAGATGACATGGAGCCGACGGTCCATGCACCGTGCGAGGGCGGACTGGCTGCCGGCCCGCAGAACGGCGAAAGCGTTCTCGGCGAGGCTTCCCGGCGTCGAGACCTCGTCGGGATCGATGGTGTCGCCCGAATACAGGCGGTCGATGCGGTCGGTGTCGACTTCGATGGTCATCCAACCGAGTGGTCGGGTCGACGAGGCCTTTCCGGCCGGCCGGTGTTCGTCGGCCTGCAGGCCGAGGTGCGCCGCCTTCAGACGAAGAGCCGCATCGTTCGAAACCACCCTCGTCGGGGCGAGATGCGATCCGGACAAGGCGGCTCCGATGATCCGGTTGTCGGGCTTCGACGGGTCGAGACCGTGCTCCGACAGGAGGTGACTTTGGGCACCATTGATCTCGATCAGGACGGTGGACGAGTCGGCCTCCTCGCTCACCGAGATCGGCGCGGTGAGCGAGCCGCCGGCTCTCATGCGGATCTCCTCGAGCGATCGCAGCGCCGTGCGCGCGGCCCGACCCACGTCGTCGGCTCGGCTCTTCAAACCGTCGAGCTCCTCGATCACGGTGAGGGGCACCACGATCTGGCAATTGCGGTAGCCGAAGAGACTGGACGGGTCGGCGATCAACACCGAGGTGTCGAGGACGAGGCGGGTGGTCACCGGACGCCCGTCCAGGATCAGCGGTCCCTCCACCTCGCGGCGCACCACCGGCAGTTCCTCGAAACTCCCGCCACCGGGCGACCCGATCCCGAATCCTGGAGCCTTCGGATCATCGTCCGAGACGCCGATCGACTCGGTTCGTTGCGACCGTGACCTTGTCGACTCGGCTCCGAGACCTCCTGCTAGACCACCATTTTCCGCGCTCTGGCTTCGATCCATCGAGGTGTTTCCGCCGAGAAGTTCCGTCACCGATGCTCCCTTGTCGCGACCCGGGTCGCGGTCTCGTTCTCGAAGCGGGGCCACCTGGCGGTGATCGCTCCTGTTTCGTGGTGGTCTCGTTCGCGTGGCGAGTTCGTCGCCACGAATGGCCGACGGGGAGAAGGGCGACCCCGACGACGACAGTGTGTCGCACGCGAGCCCGATGGTGGTGGATTCGATCGAGTCCGATTCGCATGCTCCGTCCACGATCCGCACCGACGACGGAATGATGCGACCACCCAACGACCATCCACCACCAGTGCGCGTGGGAGTGACAAGATCGCGTCTACGAGGTTTCCACCACGTGGCAATCGACACGCCGAAACTCGGTCGGCATGTCGCCCACGGGGAGGCGCCGCGGTGGTTGCCGAAGCACTAGTTGCAGATGCAACGAATTGAATGCTTGTAAAGCCTCCCCGCATCAATTGGAATGTGGGGAAGTTCCACCCGAGAACTGAGAAGGAAATCAGAATGACCAAAGCAGAGTTGATCGACGCAGTGGCGAAGTCCGCGGGCATCACCAAGGTGCAAGCCGAAGCGACCCTCGGTGCTTTCTTCGATCACGTCGTGAATGCGACCAAGAAGGGCGACAAAGTCGCGTGGCCGGGCTTCGGCTCGTTCTCCACGCGGAAGCGTCCGGCCCGGATGGTTCGCAATCCGCGCACGGGAGAGATGCGCAAGGCCTCGGCGTCGACTCTGATGAAGTTCACCGCGAGCTCCACGCTCAAGGCGACTCTCAACCCCAAGAAGTAATACCCAACCAGAAAGGAAACTGCCATGGCAGCAAAGAAGAAGGCGGCCAAGAAGGCCCCCGCGAAGAAGAAGGCAGCCAAGAAGGCTCCGGCCAAGAAGAAGGCTGCGAAGAAGGCTCCGGCCAAGAAGAAGGCGGCCAAGAAGGCCCCCGCGAAGAAGAAGGCTCCGGCCAAGAAGAAGGCAGCCAAGAAGTAATTTCCGATCACATCGGGAAGGAACTGAGTCGGGCGGGGGAAACCCCGCCCGATCTCTTTTTTCCGGGTCGACGCGACGTTGGTCAGGTCGACGCGTCGTTGATCGAGACGTCGATCGAGACGTCGATCGAGACGTTGATCGTGACGTTGATCGTGACGTTGATCGTGACGTTGATCGTGACGTCGATGCTGGGCGCGGCCATGATGGTTGGGTGACCCCGGATCCTCTTCTGGCCAATCTGCCTCTTCTGGCCGATCTGAAGTCCGAACACCAGGAACTCGATCGATTGGTCGTCTCGGAGTGCTTCGACGGCGAGCGAGCCAACGATCGCTGGAGAACCCCCACCGCTTCCGAGGGCTGGACGGTGGCTCATCAGATCAGCCACCTCGCCTTCTTCGATCGGCGGGCCGCCCTGTCGGCCACCGACCCCGAGTCGTTCGCCGAGGATCGCCGACGGTTGTTCGAGTCCGCACCGCTCGACCTCTCCATCGCCGACGCCGAACTGGACGGCGCCGATCTCGTCGTGGAGTGGCGACGGGGTCGAGAGAATCTGGTCGGAGCGCTCGCCGCCGTGGATCCGGGTCGTCGACTCGACTGGTACGGCCCACCCATGGGGGTGCGCTCGTTCGCCACGGCACGCCTCATGGAAACCTGGGCGCACGGTCAGGACGTCGTCGACGCTCTGGGTGTGGAGCGCCAGCCGACCGCACGCTTGCGTCATGTCGCCCACATCGGCGTGTCGGCCCGGGCCTTCAACCTCAGATCCAACCAACTCGCCGACGACGACGCGCCGATCAGAGTGGAGTTGATCGGACCGGACGGTGATCTCTGGACGTGGGGTCCGGAGGGGGCTTCCGACTCGGTCGGTGGAACCGCCCTCGATTTCTGCCTCCTGGTCACCCAACGACGACATCGAACCGAGGTCGATCTCCGCGTCGAGGGAGGATCGGCTCGCACGTGGATCGGTGTGGCGCAGGCGTTCGCCGGACCGCCCGGTGCCGGACGAGAGCCGGGGGAGTGGCGAGTCAGAGGTCGCTGATCCGCTTGAAGATCTCGGCGGCCGGGCGGCCGATTCTTCGTCCGAGTTCGGTCGAGCGTTCTCGTATCCGGCGGGCGAAGCGGTCCAGTTCGTCGGCCGAGACCGCCTTCATGGTGCTCTCGAACTGCGACTCGTGAGCGAGCAGTGCGTGGATCTTGATGTCGAGGGTGGATGAAGCATCCTCCCCGTGGTCGGGTTCGTCGGCCTCCCACAGGAGCAGGGTTCGCGGGCGATGGTGCCCCGAGCCGGTCCGGACGATGTCGTCGCGAAAGAAGTGCGGATCGCGGGCGGCAACGATCGCGTCGCAGACGGCCGAGCCGGCCTCGCGGTGGTCGGGATGCAGTCGATACCGCTTCCAGGGGTCGTGTCCGAGCACGACGTCGGGGCGCAACGCACGGATCCAGTGCGTCAATTCCCGTCGGAGATCGTCGTCGGATCGGAGTTCGCCGTCCACGCGGTCGAGGAAGATCGTCTCTCCACGAGCACCCAGTCGGCGGGCGGCCTCTCGTTGTTCCTCGCGTCGCATCCGGATCAACTCGGCGATGTCGGCCTCCGGGTTCCAGGTTCCCTTCGAACCGTCGGTGATCACGAGGTGGTGCACCAGGCATCCGGCGGCGGCCCACTTGGCGAGCGTGGCTCCGCAGCCGAACTCGATGTCGTCGGGGTGGGCACCGACGGCGAGTGCGATGGTCGGGGTTTCGAGATCGACGCTCGACAGGATCTGTCCCGGGGTCGAAGGTTGTCCGGGTTCGTTGGCACCCATGTCAGCCGCTCCTCTCGCGTCGCAGAACCGACCCGACGAAGGTGTCCACCTCGGGAAGGGCCAGATCCTCCACCGTGTCGAGATCGATGGAGAGTCGCGGGTGCGTCGCGACCCGGGAAGCCAGGCCGAGACGGCGGGCTTCGGCCGCGTGGCGCTCCTTCGATCCGGGTCCGTAGGCGAAGCGCCACGAACCCAACGCGCTCCGCGGGAGGACGAGAACGTTGGTTCCGTCCAGGTGACGGTCGGTGACGATGAGCACGTCGGTCGGCGCGGTCGCGAGTCCGTCGACGTCCTCCAGGTTGTCGAGGTCCTGGACGAGCCGATCGGCGAGCGGAAGATCTCCGTGGGCGATGATCACGGTCGACGTCGAACAACGAGAGTCGAGTTGGGCGGCGTGGAGGGAGGCATCGAGTCCCGACGTGGTGACTCGAATGGCCCGCGCACCGATCGATGTCGCCCACGCGGCGGTGGCCTCGTCGTCGCACACGACGAAACGTTCGATGTCGGCGACCCCGGGCGAACAGAGAATCGAGCGCGCGCAGGCCTCGGCGAGGCGCATGCGCTCGGAGGTCGTGAGGTTCGCGGCCAATCGGGTCTTGCCGAGCGAGAAGGCTCGTAGCGGAACCACGAGTGACACGTCGGCCGACATGGCGGAAGCCTAGGAGCAGCGACACCCAGGAGCGTCGGGCTCGAGCGGCCCGGCGAGCGACAGGCGACGCCGGAACGCGACGTTCGGCGACGAATGATTCCCGTGGCAGGGGTACCCTTGGCGTTCACCGGCGGCACGAGGCAGGACGACATGACGGCAACTTCGGCGATACGCGTGGCGGTGATCGGAGCCGGATCCTGGGGCACCACCGTGGCGTCGCTGGCCGCGGTCAACACGTCGACGGTGCTCTGGGCCCGGCGACCCGAGTTGGCCGAACGACTCCGCGTCGATCGACGCAACGACGACTATCTGCCCGACCATCGGATCGCCGACGAACTCGAGATCTCCGCCGATCTCGGAACCACGATTCGCGACGCCGACGTCGTGGTGATGGCGGTGCCGTCGCACGGATTCCGCGAGGTCGCCGCCGAGGCCGCCCGGCACATCCGGCCATGGGTGCCGGTCGTGAGCCTCGCCAAGGGAATCGAGCGGAGTTCGCTGAAGCGGATGAGTCAAGTGGTGTCCGACGAGATGCCCGGTCATCCCGTGGCCGTGCTCACCGGTCCGAATCTGGCCAAGGAGATCATGGCCGGGCAGCCAGCCGCGGCGGTTGTCTCGATCGACGACAAGGTGATCGCCGAGGAACTGCGGCGGATCTTCACGCGTCCCACGCTTCGCGTCTACACGAACCCCGACATCGTCGGGTGCGAGGTGGCCGGTGTCGTGAAGAACGTGATCGCCATCGCCTCCGGAATGGCTTCCGGCATGGGGTTCGGGGACAACACGAAGGCAACCTTGATCACGCGCGGTCTGGCCGAGATGACTCGCCTCGGGATGGCCATGGGTGGCGACGGGCTGACGTTCGCGGGCCTGGCCGGTATGGGCGATCTGATCGCCACCTGCTCGTCGACGCAGAGTCGTAACAACACCGTCGGTGTGCGTCTCGGACGGGGCGAGTCGATCGAGTCGATCCTCGATTCCATGACGATGGTTGCCGAGGGCGTGAAGAGTTCACCGTCGGTGCTCGATCTCGCCCGACGTCACGGGGTCGAGATGCCCATCGCCGAGCAGGTTGTCGCGGTGTGCCATCAAGGTCGACGGGCCACCGAGGCCGTTGCGGCGTTGATGCAACGTCGGCATCGGAGCGAAGTCGGCTGACGTGACGAGCGAGGTTTCGGGAACGCGCGAATCGTGCGCGGAGGAATCGACGGTCATCGGCGTCCTCGGATCCGACTGGCGCGCCCATGTCGACGGGTGGGGAAACGTCGTTCCGTTCGACTCCGGTGAACCGACGTGGGAGTGGGCGGTGGCGGCCGACGATCGTTGGCACGAGGGCGACGGAACGGTGCGGCGACGTCGCATCGACGGGACTCCCGTGATCGAAACCCGTGTGCGCGTGCCGAGCGGCGACGTCGTCCAGACCGTCTGGGCGGCCACCGATCGCTCCGGTCGCCCCGTCGTGGCCATGAGGTTCGACAACGAGTCCTCGCTGCCGGTGGTGGTGTCGTCATCGCGCACCGATGCCGTGTCGTCGCGCCCGGTGGCCGCTCGGGTCGACGTGCCGGCGGGCGCGGCCGATTCCCGGGACCGTCTACTGGTGCCGGTCGGTCATCGCTCGTCGTGTCGGTTGGTCGTTGCGGCCGGCTGGAATGGTTCGCCCGACGAGACCGCGGTGCCCGACGCCGAATCGGTGGCGCGGGGGTGGATCGCGATCACCGAGCGGGCCGGTCGAGTGGTGTTGCCGGACACGACGGGTGGAGTGCCCGTCATCGACGACGTCGCATCGGCGCGGGTGGACTCGTTGCTCGCCGGCGTCGACGACGGTGATGCGGTGATGCGACTGCTGCGCGCCGATCAGCGACATCGGATGGGAGTGGATGCGCCCGATCCAACCGATGTGGCGTCGTGGGTCGAGGAGATCCTGCGCGGACGTCGTCGCTGGTGGCGACCCGAACGGACCCGACCCGGGACGAGGCTCGCCCTCCTGGCCGCCGAGCGCCTTCTGGTCGATCCCACGGCCCGCACCGACTTGCGTCGGGCGGTTGCGAACTGGCGAGGAGGCTCGGCCGACGATGTCGCGTCGGCCTGGGGTGTCGTGTCGTTCAGGGGTGAATCGGATCGCGTCATCGGATCCGACGAGTCCGTCGCGGTCCTGCGGCTCGCCGCACTCGAGGACCGTCTGGTGCGCGACGGTGGAAACGGCCGGATCGTGCTGCTTCCCGATGGTTTCGCGCCGATGTGGTTGGGTCAGTCGATCGAGGTGCACGGTGTCGCGGTGGGTACCGACCGCCGTGTCTCGTTCGCGGTGCGCTGGCACGGCGCGCGCCCGGCGGTCTTGTGGGAACACGAGGGTTCGCGAGAGGTGCTCGTGACATCGGGCGTCGACCCGGACTGGTCGTCGACCGAGCCCGCGGGAGAATCGTTGTGGCGTGCTCCCGCTCCCGCCGCGGTTGATCGGGACGACGATGTCGTCGTGGCCGTCACCGTCGCTGCGGCCGGTTCCGGCGAGGTGTCGGATTCGGGATCGGTGTCCTTCGACTGACTGGTCACCCGACGGCGAACACCCGTCGACCGGTCGGGCCGGTTTCCCGTTGTCGGTTTCCCGTTGTCGGTTTCCCGGTGTCGTCTTCCCGTTGTCGATGTCCCGGTGTCAGCTTCCCGATGTGAGGGCCGATCGCACCGCCTCGATGCGCGCCAGCACGGCCTGCTCGATCGACGGATCGGACGTCGAACCATCGGGAGCGATGCGATCGGCGCCCTTCTCGATGTTCACCGCTGGGTCGGCGATCACCGTGTTGCCGAGGAGTCCGAGGATTCCCGACAGTTGCTCGCACATGTGGCGACCCCCGGTGCTCCCGGCACTGCTGACGATGCTCACGACCTTGCCGCGAAGCGCGTGTCCACCGAGGGGACGGGTGGCCCAATCGACGGCGTTCTTCAGAACCGCGGTGGGTCCGAAGTTGTATTCGGGGGCGGCGATCCACAGCACGTCGCACGACGCCACCGCCTCGCGCCATTGGCGCACCGCGGGCGGAAGAGTCGCATCGGTGTCGAGGTCGGCGTTGTAGAAGGGCAATGAACCGATCGAGGTGTCCATCCGAATCTCCAGATCCGTCGGAGCCAGTCGCCCCAGCATCCGGAGCAGCCCGGTGTTGGACGATTCGGCCCGCAGGCTTCCGGACACGGCGAGAACCACGGGACGCGACATGACGGCAGTCTGGCCGTCGGGCCCCCGAGTATGCGAGCCGGGAAGCCTCGGTCAACGGCAGACTGTCGGGGTGCAAGCTCCGATCCGAGTGGCGTACACCCTCGAGCAGTGCTGGCACCGGGTGCCAGGTGGCACCGCATCGTCGGCTCTGCGCGCGGCGTCGGCCCTCGTCGACGTCCCCGGGCTGGAGCTCGTGGGCGTGGCCGGACGGCATCGTCGTCGACCCGACCCGACCTTCACGCCGACCATCGCCTATCGGTCGTTGTCGGTCGCGGCCCCGTGGCTCTACGAGACGTGGTTGCGTCTCGGTTGGCCGAAGGTGGAATCGGCCACCGGGCCGGTCGATCTCGTTCACGCCACCGGTCTGATCCCGCCGCCGAGCGACGCACCGATGGTTTCGACGCTCCACGACGTGGCATGGAGACATCGACCCGATCACTTCACCCGACACGGAGTGCGGGTCTTCGAACGCAGCCTGGCGATCATTCGCGATCGCGCGCGGCTGGTGCTGTGTCCGTCGTCGAACACGATGCTCGACGCGGAACGGGCCGGCATCGAAGCCGAGCGCTTGCGGCTCGTTCCGTGGGGAGTCGAGACGACCACGGTGAGCGACCACGAACGGAGGGTGGTGCTCGATCGTTACGGACTGCCCGACGAGTTCCTACTGTTCGTCGGCACCGTCGAACCGCGGAAGAATCTGGGCCGTCTCGTGCGGGCGGTTTCCGGCATGAAGCGACGTCTGCCGTTGGTCGTGGCCGGTGCGCCGGGTTGGGGTGACACCGGAGTCGAAGCCGACGACTCGGTGCGCTTCATCGGATTCGTCGACGCCGACGAACTCCCCGCGCTCTACGCATCGGCGGCGGTCTTCTGCTACCCGAGCGAACGAGAGGGCTTCGGTATGCCCGTGTTGGAGGCGATGTCCCAGGGGGCGCCGGTGGTGACGAGTCTCGGCACATCGACCGAGGAGGTCGCCGGTGGCGCGGCGGTGTTGGTCGATCCGTTCGACGTCGACGACATTCGTCGCGGTATCGAGGAGGCCCTGGCCCGCCGCTCGGAGTTGCGCGTCTACGGACTACGGCAGGCCGCCCGACGACAGTGGTCGGAGACCGCTCGCCTCACCGTCGCCGCGTATCGCGAGGCGTTGGCGTGATTCCGGCGGTCAATCTTCTCTGGTGCGTTCCCGGAGACGTCGGTGGGAGTGAGCAATACCTGATTCGTCAGTTGATCGGTCTGGCCGAGGCGGGAACGCGCGCTCGCGTGTTCGCACCGCGCGGTTTCGCGGCCGCCCATCCCGCGATCGCCGACGTCCACGAACTGGTGACGGCCTCGCACGACTGCCGATCGAGGGGTCGACGCACCGTCACCGAGTCGACCTGGTTGCGACGTCGAACCCGGGGCTCGTCGCTCGTGCACCACGGAGGCGGCACGGTTCCGTGGAGGTCGCGCCGTCCGATCGTTCTCACGATCCACGATCTCCAGTACCTCGAGTATCCGGGTTACTTCGCTCCGCGGAAGCTGGCCTACCTGCGAGCGATCATGCCGCGGTCCGCCCGACGCGCCGACGTGATCGCGGTCCCGACCGAGTTCGTGGCCCGCACGGTGATCGACGCCTTCGGGGCCGATCGCGAACGCGTTCGGGTCGTGCCCCACGGGGTCGAGGCCGACCTCTCCGTTCGCTGCACCGCGGAAGGCGAGCTGCGTGCGCGTCTCGGGTTGGGCGAGGCGCCGGTGTTCGTGATGCCGGCCGCCACTTTTCCGCACAAGGGCCACGGATTCCTGCTCGACGTGGTCGAACGTTCGTGGGCCGCTCTGGGCGTGCGCGTGGTGCTCATCGGAGGCGCGGGGCTCGCCGACGCCGATGTTCGGAGGCGACTCACCGATCCGCGACTCGCTGCATCGGTGGTCCACGCGGGACGCGTGTCGGATGCCGATCGAAACGGTCTCGTTCGAATGGCTCGGGCCGTGCTGCTTCCCAGCGAGTACGAGGGTTTCGGGGCTCCGGTCATCGAGGCGATGGCGCTCGGCACGCCGGTGGTCACCAGCGACCGGGCCTGTCTGCCCGAGGTGGTGGCCGACGCCGGTTTGGTGTTGCCTCTCGAACCCGATTCGTGGGCCGCGGTTCCCGATCTCGTGGAGGCGCGGCGCGACGATCTGGTGCGACGAGGATCCGCCCGGGTGGTGGCGTTCGGTGTCGCCGCGTCGGGTCGGGCTCTCGCCGACGTGTACCGATCGGTGTCCCGATGACGTCCGCGACCGATGGTCGTCTCTCGATCGTCGTGTTGTGCCCGCACTTCGATCCGGACACCGCGCCCACGGGAGTCGTGATGAGTCGTCTCGTGCGGGAGCTGACGCTTCAAGGTCATCGCGTTCACGTGGTGACCACCCTGCCGTGGTATCGCGACCATCGCGTGGACTCACGATGGACCAACGTGGGGTGGCGGAACCGCACCGAGACGACGCCGTGGGGGAGCATCACCAGACTCCAACCTTTCGCCGGAACCGATCGGCGGAACCTCCTTCGACGCGCGGCGGGTTTCGTCGGGTTCTCCGGGCTGGCCACGGTGGCCGCGGTGTCGGCCGGCCGCCGCACCGAGGGACGTCGACCCGATGCGGTGATCGCCATGTCGCCGCCACTGACGCTCGGGGTGGCCGCGTGGATCGTGGCTCGCGTTCGTCGCGCCCCGCTGATCTTCAACGTTCAGGACGTGTTCCCGGATGCCGCCGTCGCCACCGGTGCGATTCGCAACCGGTGGGTGATTCGTGCGTCGCGGCTCCTCGAGAAGTTCGTGTACCGACGCTCGGCCGCCATCACGGTTCTGTCCGACGAACTGGCTGACAACGTGCGCGGAAAGCTTCCTCGGAGAATGGCGGGCCGCGTCGTCACCATTCCCAATTTCGTCGACACCTCGACGATCGTTCCGATGGATCGAGGGACCCGTTACCGCACCGAACTCGGGCTCGACGATCGACCGGTGGTCATGTACGCGGGAAACGTCGGTTTCTCGCAGTCGCTCGATCTCCTGATCGGGGCCGCTCGGAAGATGCCCGACGTCTGGTTCGTCGTCAACGGCGGTGGTTCGGCCCTGGAATCGGTGCGCTCGGAGGCCGAAGGACTGGCGAACCTCGTGTTCGGGGACTTTCAGCCGATCGAACGCTTGGCCGAGGTTCTCGCCACGGGCGACGTGCACGTCGTGCCACTGAAGCGAGGTCTCGGTTCGGTGAGCGTCCCGTCGAAGACGTACTCGATCATGGCGGCAGGTCGTCCGGTCGTCGCGGCGATCGACGAGGGCACCGAGGTGCGTCGCTTGATCGAGCGTTCGGGAGGAGGTCTGTCCGTCGCTCCCGATGACGCCGAAGCCTTCGCGGACGCTCTGCGTCGGGTGGTGCGGGATCCCGTGCTCGCCGGGGACATGGGTCGCTCGGCGCGTCGGTTGGTCGAGGGCGAGGCCTCACCCCGGTCGGTGGCCACGGCGTACGCGGATCTGATCGGGCGCATGGCGGGCCTCTCCGGGTAGCCTCGGGAACTCGTGGCACGCAACAAGTCCGCTTCCTCCGGTCGCGCCTCGGCCCGCCGAGTCGCCCGTTTGGCCCAGAAGGGCAAGGGCAAGAAGGTTCGCTTCCAGGGTGGGACCTTGTTCCCCGCTCTCGTGGTGGGAATCTCGGTGGTGGGTGCCGCTCTCATCATCTACTCGCGCGCGTCGATTCCCGATCAGAACGTGCCGCCCACGGTCGAGGACCA
>Ga0172372_10009755_pt1 | contig 12442 bp, 6 predicted proteins | sample LakKiv5m_2_FD_114544 | JGI IMG/M metagenome (GOLD analysis project Ga0172372, IMG submission 114544) | Freshwater microbial communities from Kabuno Bay, South-Kivu, Congo - kab_092012_9.5m | ecosystem: Environmental > Aquatic > Freshwater > Lake | place: Democratic Republic of the Congo...
AACTAAACCTGGGAAACTGGGAACAGCCGCCTCTAAGATCAACTCACGATAGGTTCTAAACTCATCGACTTCTACACCAACCAGGGCATACCGAAAGGGCGGAGCAGATTGTAACCGTTGATAGAGTAAGATGCCCAACTCCGTCATCTGGTAAGCAATGTCGGATCGATCAATTCCTACCTCGCTGATGCCACTGGGACGAACCTGACACCACCAATTTTCTTCAATATCCTGAAAAACTGCTGTATGGCATTGGGACTGATGACTGTTGGAAAGAACCCAGGAAAGACCGTCAAAATGCTGGGCAAATTGCTCAGCGGCAACCTGCTCTGCTCCACATTCAACCGATAAACTAAATGCCCACACCATTTTAACTAACCCTCTCCCAGTCATTTTGGGTATTTGCCAATGCGGTCTCGTACTTTTCCAAAAGCATCGTGACTCTTGGCATAATGCTAACGTGTGTGGCGCTGTCTTGGACAGCCTCAAGATCGCCACCGATTTTGCTATCTTCAATTTGCCACAGGGGATCTCTCCCCATTCCTCCAAAAGCTGTAGGTCTGCGAAAGGCCGGTAAGCTCTCGATCGAGAGTGATGTGGACATCCCTTTCGTGCTTCTAACGGCTATAACCACCACCTCTCCTGTGGCTGTGGCTTTGCGCTCTGCTTCGGGTCGCAAGTATCCCTGGTCATCCAGCCAATCTTTTGGTATTTCTTCAATATCAATGTCAATGCCAAGTCTGACTCCCAAGAGTCGGGCACTACGCCCCACTTTAGGTTTACCGTTTGCTTCTGCCATGCCTCGATAGTAAAGTTTTGTCACGCAGCCGGGATGAATAATTCAATTTCAAGAGCATAGAGCCAAAAGTCTTCAATTTGTCTGGCGATTTCGCCTTGAACCAATAATCCCATTTCTAGATGTCTGCCCAATCCAGGAGCCGTTAAGTTGGCGCTGCCTACATAAGCAGACAGCCCATCTGCCACACAAAATTTGGCATGGGAGCCCAGGCGTTGGGTATCTGCCATGTTTTCCTTGGGCTGAAATAGGCGTAACCGTCCCTGGGCGTTTTGGCTTAACCAAGTTGTATCGAGGGTTTGTAAGCCTTGCCCTGTGCCTACGACATCGACATTAACCCCTCGTTGCAGTGCTGCACGTAGAGCGTCAGCTAGAGTCCCACTGGATAGTCCGTAACCAGCTTGCATAAAGGGTGCAGCAATGACGACGTATCGTTGTGCCTGAGCCAGTAGTTGCGTTAGAACCCCTAATGTCATTCGGCATCGCATTCGGTGAGCCAAAGCTGCTCCATAGGGTTCTGGGGCAGTGATGACGAGTTGAACTTGGGAATCTGGCATACCTTGATGGAGAGTCAAAGGGAAGGATCAAGATAGCCGATTAAGGCTTTATCCAGCAGCCGATCTTGACCACCAAATAAGAATGAGCGTCCCAAGTTCAGGTTAAAAAAGCGACAACTGGTTTCAGCCAGATGGGTACAGGCATGGCAACTTGATTCCCGTTCCCGGCAAACAGGATCGTAGACGCACCGTCGGGCATTGCGTACTGCATTGAGCCACTCTGCCAGGGATTGCTCAAAGAGGGCGGTTAGTGCGCCGATCGTGGCACCAAAACGGTGATTGCAGTAGATAGCAAAGGTCAGAGTTCGGGGCATCAGGTATTCTGACAGGCTGGTGCGATCGAGTCCGCAAAGTAAGGCGGCTTGTCGCACACAGAGATGGCTGAGGGTATGAAGTAGCCCAAAGACCATGCGGGCTTCGGGGCGAGCGCCCTGCAAGGTTTCCCGTAGCGGCACATCCTCAAATAGTTGGACAAAGTAAGCGCGACGAGCCAGATTAGGATCGCTGTCATCAGGGATAGTTGGTTGATAGCCATTACGCTGGAGCCAAGTATGAACCCGGTCTGGATTGAGGCTAATCAGCAGGGCATCGGCTTGAACTTCATCGACATAGATGGGTAGCTTTCCGCCATGATCTCGTTCTGGTGGAAATGGATTTAAGCGACATTCATTAGGAGTTGTTGTAGCACGAGTGTAGCCATAGGTGGCAACGATCATGGGAAAGTCTGTGACCAAATCTAGCTGGGCAATTCCCATTGATTGAGCCGTTTGTTGAGCAAATTGAGCATTCTGAATTTCTTGTGTGAGTGGTAAAAGATCAAACAGTTTTTTGGGTCGCCCATTTTCTAGAGGCATAATAGTCTCCAGAATTTCTTGCCCTACTTGTCGCCACGTTGTCAAGGGAACTCCGGTTTGGTTGACGAGTTGTTGGGCGATCGCGTCTGGCGCATGCTGCTGCTGCTCTTGCTGTCGCTGCTGCCGAAGGGCTTGCATTTCCGCAAGAATCTGTTCTGGCGTCTTATTTGAAGCCATCAGTGCATCTAGATCAGTACCAGAAAGCCCTGGATCTAAAGAAGTTTGCTGATTGGAAGCAGATAAGTTGAAATCCTCTAGAGGACGGTTAGTGATTCCAAGGAACTTTGCAGCAGCTATAGCCCCCCAGTCCGACAAATTGAAAAACGCATCAAGTTGACGGCGTGGAATATTGAGAAGAGTAGTCGTTTGAGCATAATAGGTTCTCCCAGCCCGGTGAACCTCAATACTCATTTCATTCTCTCTCCTATTTGGTGCTTGAGCGTTGTTAGGCTGCTGAGTATTGTTCGGTTGATAACAAACTCTACACAAACCAGGATACAAAGACACTCTTCTACCATTACATTGCGGATTACGGCATACCCAACGGAAATTAGAAATCCGTTCACTTCCACGGGTATCCAGCATCATGTGATTAGAGCTTCCACATTGCTGACAAACGGGTGGCGCTAGCGGTTCTAATGCTCCACAGTGATGAATCTTAACAAATCGGAGTTGCACTAATTTTCCAGTTCGGCAAACCGGGCAGGTTACCTGTCGGGGTAAATCATCGCGGTTGCTATAGTCAAAAACTTTGCCACATGAGCGGTTATCACACCAGAAAACCTTTGGAAATAATTCAGCATCTACATTTTTGGGTTCTAACAACACAAAACGGCTAGCATCACTCAGAACCCTATCTGGCAGACCCGGACGAAATTGTTCATCCCAACCTCTTGCCTCCTCCTGAATTTTCAGCAATAAAACTTGCAGATTTAAGTCATTACGCTGTAAACCACGAATTCGGCTGATACGGGAAATCACACCACCCTCAAAATCAAATGTCCGACCCGGCAAGTAGTTAAAAAGTACTTGTTGCTTGCCACGGTTCATTTTACGTCCCATAAATACCTCCACCAGTGCCTTTTAAGATCTTGCTGCCCATTGAGTTCCATTGCTATCTAGCTCAATAGGAATTGGCTCGTCTACATCCCGTAAACTCGTCATTGGTTGAGGAATTAGAACTCCTGAAATAAATTTTTCTCCTGAACCAGCACTGATAATTTGATCTAGAAACTGCTGTACTTGTAGCCGAATTTGATCCTGAAAAGCTTGTTCACTAACTGATCCAACTGCTTGAACGAGATAAGCTCTCTCCAAGATCGGGATAAATTGATTGATATCCAAATTACCCCTAGTAATTTCCTGCTTCACAAAGTCCAGCATATAGTAGCTATTTGGATTGTTTGCTCCAGAGCGGTTTGCAATGAGTTGGAGCAAAACACCCATGAATAAACCTGGCAAGGTACGATTTACACTGAACTTTGCCCAACGATTAATTGCTACAGGTTCAACAAGCTGACCTAGAAATTCGTGGAATTTCACAAAGTAGGTGTAATGGCTTTGGTCTCGTTCTCTAGCAGGGTGCAGACAGTTGAAAACAATCCCGACGTGAGAACGCCCAACCCGGCTAGATGCCTGAATATATTCAGCATTTTGGCGAGGCATTCCATAGAAAAGCATGCCGTTGAAACGATCTACGTCTACGCCGTGGCTGATCATGCTAGTTGCCAGAACTGTATCGGCTGTTGAGCTTGAGGACGCTGATCGTTCCAATTTTTCGAGGATGCGGGTTACTTCGTCGGTGCTGGTGCCTCCTGTCAGTTGGAAGATCTCTAGTTCTAGGGCTGGAGATAAATTGGGATTGACATCACCATCAAGGTCAACCCGAATAGAATCAAGTTCACGGTTAGCAAGAAAGTATGTTAGGGAGGTGATGTAAAAGTCCATTAGACGATGCCACTCGGGGCTACCGGGACTCAAAACTCCTCCATAGGGATTGGGTTGAACTGCTGGAAGATTCTTTAGATGATGAGTTTCACGGTGGTAGAACTCAATCAGTTCCAGAATGGTGTTGAAAATCGTTTTGTTGTGAGGCAAAATTCCCACAAATAGTCTTGACGGGTAATCACGGGTCTGAGCGTAGAATGATTCCTGCGAATTAGGACCAAGACCCGGAAAAATCCTTGCCTGATTTCGCCTACGACCATATAAATGTTCAACTTGTCGCTCAAAGGCTTCGATCGTGGCAGATGAAGCAATGACTTTCAATGATGGAGAGTTCGAGTCAAATTCCTGCTGTAGTTGCTGGGTAAAGGTTTCATAGTGACCATCAAAGGTTCCTAGTCCTTCTTTGAGCAGATGAAGTTCATCCTGTACAAAGAGCGTGGGGCCAGATAAACCTTGCGGTCTTCCAGCGCGAAGTAGTTGTCCACCAGAGCAGTCCTTTTGACAGCACTTACCCTTGTAATAGCCATGCTGAGTGCAGCGTCCGTCAATTTGCCCAAATACCTGAGATAACTTGCGTTGATTTCCTAAGCTAGCAAGTTTATCAATCGTTCCTACAACAACACAAGGCAAGTAGCGGTAAATTTCGTTATCGATTACATAAATGGGAATCTCCCCATTAGGGAAAGCACAATTGGATTGGGTGCAGCGATGAATGATGCGCGTTGAGTTGGAATCGAAATCTACTTGCACCGTTGAAGAACGACAGGACGGGCACGAAATCACCCGCTTCCACCGCTGACGAGCATTCCCATCATTAGCTTGACTCCAGGAAACAGAATCCTTTGGGTTTGCGTAACGATAAGCTGGACTGACAAGTTCATTGGGTGTGGCTTCTGCACCAACGAAGTAGCCAACGGCAAATTTATCGACATCTCGATTACTTAAGCGAGGATCTTGATGTTCTCTTCGCACTAAATCAGCAACGCCAATTACGTCTGCCATCCGTTGGGTTTGTTGGAGTGTTAGCAGTCGTAGGGGGAAGCGTGTCCAAGCTGTGACTCCAGCCGTCTTTCCACGCAAACGATCGAAAAAGCAATGGAAGACGATCGTGCCCAAGTAAGCTTCGGTTTTACCGCCACCTGTAGGGAAGTAGATGATATCCACCATTTCCCGTTCAGCTACATCAGGGCTGTTTGGATCAGCAAGCGCAGCGATGCCGGGGATCTGACTAATTAGAAAGACAATTTGAAACAGTCTCCACTTTGTTTTTGGCTTTCTGGGATGATCACCTAAGCGACGGAACGTTTCATTCGTTAACTGAAATGCTAGTTTGACATCTTGATTTGTCCGAATGAGGTTGCAGCCTCGACGAAATCGTTCAATTTCATCCTCAAACTGATGAAAGTCCCGATCAAACTCGCTACTGAACTCAGAGGATTCCCAATCTGGATTTTCAACAATATATCTCTGCCGCTCCTCCTCCCACTTTTGCTTATAGCTCTCCATCGTAGCGAAGATGGTTCTTAGCGCTGGAATAGGATCATTGGCAAGATCAGCAAAATTCGCAGGAGGATCTTCTTGCGTTTCGTACCTCATCTGCGTGTAGATAGGTGTGTGCGTTGTCGTGAAAACATCTGCTTGTTCTCGCTCTACCGCACAATTAAATCCACGTCCCCAAAGGTCTCGGTTATAACGAAATCCACGCGGAGCTAGTTCCAGTTCAAAGGGCTGTACCGTCGCACCTGTGAAAATAAAAGTAGCGCAACTATCGAACAGAAAAGCCTCAATATTTGGGTTGTCAGCTTGCGGTGAGGCATTGACAAACTCGATCGCCACGACTTGATCCGTTGAACCTAATTCATCATTAGGGCGAACTTCGGAAGCAATCTCCCACTGCCAAGCTGGAACGACATCGGTTTGGAGCGATCGCAGAAAAGCCTCGTAGTCTGCTTCAGAAGTAAGGGCATCTTCTCTTACCTTAATTTTGTCGTCAGGCGCTCCAGCCGTTCGTACCCGGTCAGGATCACCCAGAGCAACCTGCTGTGCCCTAGTTGTTTCCTGGTCTAGGGCTGCCTGTATATTACTGACATCACGGCTCCAATCACCAGTCGCATCACGACGTAAGACGACTTCACCAGCAGCCGAACAAGGAATTTTACGATACCGAATCGCTAGAGAATCTTGAGGAACCCTGCCCCGACGGCGATCGCGGCTCGATTGCACCACTTCAGGAGACTCTGCCTCAGCCCGTTGTTCCTCCTGTTCTTGCTCAATCTCCAGAGTGTGGTCTGCATCCTCTGCTTCTTCCTGGGGGCTGGCTACCTGCTGGGCGGTCGAACCAGAAGCAGTTGTGCTTGCTGTAGAGGTGGCTTCCGATGAGTCAGAATCATTTTCAGGCTCAATTATCTGCTGTTGATGCCTTCGTTGTTGAGAAAAGGTCGGAAATACTCGGTAGTAGCATGACCACTGGACTTTGACCTGAATGATAACTTCATCACCTTCAGGCTGAAACCGAAACTCTGCCCCAAACGCTACAGGAGCCAGTTTATTAATCAACTCGCCTAAATCACCATCCGCAGGGCGTGGTCGCAGATTGCCAATGAAATAAACATCGCGGGGAGCATTTCGCAGGCACTCATCTTCATTGCGTCCGAGGGCGCGATCGCAAACCCGGCTAGCAAGATACCTAGCTAAAGCCGTCTCTTCATCCTGTGGAGTCCAGGTAGGATTGGTCATTCCAGGTTAGTCCTCTCAAATCTCCCTAAACTACTGCGTAGAAACAATCCCATGATAGGCTGAACCTCTTGAACCCGCAGAATTAATAAAGAATTGCGAAAATCACCAAACGTGATTCCCAATTCAGCATCAAGCACATCGTCGTCCTTTGCCTTTACCGATCCAGATGCCTGTTCTTCGAGCCAGCTATTCAAGCGACGAGCCAAGACCCGATGTAAGCCCCGTATTCTCTTGGCTGCCTGATAGATTCTCTGGTAATGAGACACAACAAAACTCATCTCCAAAATTTCTGCTAAACGGCGTAAATCATCGGGGTCTTCCGGGCACAAAATATTTCCTGACAGCCATCCTCTCAAAGTCATTGGATGGGTGAGAGTGCTTCCACGGCGCTGCATTTGCCAGAGCAACTCATCTAAGTTCCGCACCCCATGCAGCCGCCATCGTCGATAGGCTAATTCCAAATCTTGTTGCCATCGCCGGATTAGTGCTAAATGTAACTCAATTGTAGGATGTCCATGAACCCGCGAGAGGATCAAGTCGTAGAGACTCTGCCTACGTTGATCAGGAATGGCAATCACGCGATCGTTTGGCTTCAATGCCCGTATATACCGCTTGTCAACCTGCTGACCTTTTTCACCCGTCACAATGACATTAATCCTATCGTCGGGTGCAAAACAAACATGCCAGTCATGTTCAAAGTGAACCTCAATGGCACTTTCACACCAAGATTCTTGCTCTAATGCGATGTCCGTTTCAGAGTCTTCTTGAAACTGACCTTCTACGCCCAGTTCATCTTCAATCAGGGTTTGTTCCGATTCTAGTAGTCGTGCTATTTCACTCACAGGATCGTCTGGTTGCCAAAGAGGTTTGATTCCAATCGATCGCGGTCTTGCAACATTCCCTGCATCTAGACCTGACAACTCAGCCAAATTTAGAGTTGGAGGCATCGAAGGGATGCCTTCTGGCACTTCAAGCCCACTCAGTTGACTCAAAAGAGCAGCGGTATCTAAGAGATCAGGGCTAAGCCGTCTTGCCCATTTCGTGAACTGACGAGCAAGCGCAGAAGTTTGATGACCATACAGTAAGAAATCAATATTTTGCTGTAACAGTACAGGTAACAGCTTAGGTGTCAACAACGGACTGGGCAGACCGACAAAAACAGGATGATAGCGTAATGTTTGATCAATAGTTAAGATATTTAGAGGTTCTTCCAGATTTGCAGAAGCTGCATACTGGCTCAGTTTCTTGAGTTCATCTAAACTGAAAACCCATGTTCTGACAGCGTGTAGATCTTCCTCAGTGTGGTTATGCTTTGCCAGTAGCGCCAGCAAAAATAGTTGCTTCCTTGCCCGACTGGTAAAAATGACGAGGTGAGCTTCTCCAGCGGGTGGTTCGTTTACCACAAGATCACAAAGAACCTGCCATAAAGGAGAGCCTGAATTTCTAATATGTTCGGTAGCAGCCTCCAGGGAAGCATGAACCTGTTCCAGCCTTGTAGCCAAGTTCACAATGTTCTGGTTACAAGCCTCGCGGAAATGTTCACACTCATCGGATAACTGCCTCAAGGATTTCAGCCCCCAGAAGTGTGGTGCCTCTGCTTCATAAAATTCAAGGGGAACCGATAATGACTCCAATGCCCTGAGATATTTCCAGTGAACTCGAATGGCATCTCTGGCGAAACGCCCAGATGCAAATTCAAATGTACTAGCTAACAGATGATTTGCTTCACGCAGTGACGTTGCTAGCTTATTAGCACTTGCGCCCTCTAAAACGATAGGTTGAATCTGAGTAGTCCTATTAGGGTAAAGGTATGCCTGAAGTTTGCATTCCGATTGAGACGGTGGTGCAGCTACCAACGTTGGCTGACTTGGCCATGTAAACACTTGACCAAGTTCAAAAAATTCACTAACACATTCAGATAAAGGGTTCTGTCCCCACGCCAGTATCGGTATCTGCTTTTCTAGACTGTATTTTAGGAGGGGTTTCAGCCATCTTAGGCTCTCAGCATCACTACAGTCGATCGCAATCCATTGAGGGTTATGCTGTTCTACAGCAGCGACAGGATCGACTGGAGAATAAATGGTTATCACCTCCGGTAAGGTAATAGGTTGAGACTCACTGCCTTTTCTAGGTTTTTTGCTTCTCCCAACCCTTTTTTGATTTCTCCCGATATCCTGTTGCTGGAAAACTTCAGATAGATTAAGTTCCCAAGCGTTACCTTCTATCCGTACTTGTGAAAGCTGCCCCCGAACCCCGATCGACGAACCAAAGTAGAGTACTTTCTGCCGATGAAAACCATTTTCATCAAGTTGCTGTATTCGTGAGTCATACCACGATCGAATCAATGCGGTCGCAAACATAAGAGAAGGTCGGCTCACTTGAGAGTCAGGAAGGACGATAAATAAACCAGTACAGTGTCTCAATGCAGCACACACTAAACAGGCACTGTATTCATCAATATGATCAGGAGCTTGATCATTGAGCATCAACCGTTTTTTCAGCCAAAGCCCCTTAAAAATATCATCATCGCATCCCGGCAAAACCGCAAACGCTTCTTCTAGCCATGTCCAGATTGTACTCATGGTTACTTAAACCCACAGGAGGTATTAAAAGACGTAATCGTCACCCAGCTATCCATACTGATATCGGGATAATGCTCTAGCAATGCTCCCTGTAAATCAGCCAGACTTGTAAAACCATCCTTCACCGCATCTTCCTGTGTGAGACATCTGAAGCGAGTGTGTCTCACATCAGTGACATTAACAGATACAAAGTCTCCCGTCTTAGCAGTTAAAAGAAGTAGTCCGTTGTTGAACTTTAAACGACCTTTACGAACAGTGCTACATTTCTGTCCTGAACGAACCGCAGATAAATACTTAACAGCGATACTCAAGGTTTGTGCTGAAGAATTTGAACGTTGTGTTGAAAAAGGCTGAAGAAATTCTGAACCACTCATAACTCGATGCTCCCAGGCAGTGGTGAGTTGAACAACTTTATCCGGACAAAGTGCTCGTGCAAAGACCTCCGGTTGTGACGACGCTACAATTAACAATGCTTTTAATTGCCTTGCAATCTTTTGCAACCGATCAGCTACAACATTTGCCGTAACCAAATCTAGAGTTGCACAAAACTCATCAGCAATCCAAACATTGTAGCCTCCAGCAATTAACTGAGCCAATTTAGCGCGGTACTGCTGACCATTACTCAATTCCTCGAACCGCTTCAGGTAGACAAAGGCATCTGATAAGCCTACTAAACCCATCAAGTGCAATGCGGATCGGATATCCCGATTGCCAAGGACTTCAATCAGCGCCTTTTGGGAACGAATTGCGGCAAAGTTTCCCACTCGGTAATTGCTCGGCAACTGAACATCTCCTGTTATCCCGGTGTATTTCCCTTCAGTAAGCAGGTTTAGCAAAGTTGTTTTACCTGATCCAGATGAGCCTGTAATTAAGACAACATCACCAGGATTTAAGGTTAGATCTAAATTGTTTATAACCTTATGACTAATATCATCAGGAGAGATGCTAAATGCCTGATGAATAGCATGAGTTTGTTGAGTACGTCGAACATTTGATTGGTAAGTTAAAGATATTTCCTTAAGGTGAATAGGTTCTTTGAGAGGTTCCAACTCAATTGCTGGTTTGACATGACCATTTTTAGGGGAAACCTCATCAATTCTCTGTTTCAAGAAATTTTCTGAATCGGGAACAAGACCCTTTAGATATGTTGGTTTAGGAAGACTAACAATGTCATGAAATAGATTAAAGTCTTTCAAAACTGATTCATGAGATAGCTTATCCAATCGTTCAACTAATTCTGCTATTGTCCAGCCTTCCTGCTCCATCAAAATAGCTGCCCGTCTCATCCGAGAAACCTGTTGATCAATAATGCCACAAGATTCCTCCTTGACAATTTCACCATCTTCTATCCGTTGTAAATTCTTGAGTAGATAATCCATGTCTTTTGCGACCCGCTTTAGGTTACCTTCAGTCTCACCGACAAAGATCATCCCAGCTTTTTGAGCAAAAGGAACAAACTTCAGCATATCCGCAGAAATTTCTAAAAAGTACGGTTTAACATCAGCAATTTGCCAACGATCTCGGGCAAATTCAGCAGCGTGTTTGATGAGTAATTGTCCTAGCCCTAAACCACGGAATTCAGGATAAACTACACAACGGGCAATACGAACGATGACATGAATATACTGCCGACTTGTTTCTTTATCCCATGCCTCCCACGAAATATTCTCAGCCTGAAATGGAGCATTCAAAATAGCTTTACGAGCGGTGTTCATATAGAATGAAGTCGATATTTCTATGTAACCAATTATTTTGGGATAAATGGGGTGAAAATTTCTGACAACTAAAGTAGCTGTCCGCCCAAAAAGTGTACGGCTACGATAGTGAAACTCAGTTAAAGCTTGATAGGCTGATAATTCTTCTAGTTCTGTAATTTCCTTGACAAGAAACTGTAATTCTAGCCCTCCCACCTGCAATAACTCAAGAGCTTCATAGACAGGGAAAATCTGAGCTTTTCCATTTTTACAAATAACCCAGGCAGCATTTTCGCTGAGTTCGACTTGATCGCCCTTTCCAATACACGCAGAGCGTGGAAGTAAAAGAGTCGTTTCATCGTCAGCAAAACGGACTTCTTTGAGATGTTTACGTGGAGCGATCGTCTGAACTGTTCGCTGTCTTACAGGCTTTATTAAGCCGCAAATTTGCTCACTTAAGTTTTTCTGTTTCCAGAGTTCAATCTCTGATCTCAAAAACTCCCATCGTCGTCCAGACTTCCAGCCAGAGATTGCTCCACTCTGTACAAGTTTATAAATAGATGGTTGCGAGATTCCCAAGTACTCAGCGACCTCTTTTATGGTCATAATATCTGTGGAATCTTTGCCCATTTCTCTTTTCGCCTAGCCTAATTACGCAACTCCTCGCCAACGATTCTAAGCTATTGAGGAGATAACAGATGTGAACTTTGACTAGGATCTGACGCTTAGTGTGGGTTTGAGCATGTTTTTGGGGCGCTTCGCGCCCCAAAAACATGCCTATGTAGAACTACCAAGAACTTTGGCTACATCCATACCCATTTGGGTTGCTCGCTAGATGGTTGATGAAATCCGAATCCTTAGCAGTAGCCATAAGCTCAAAATCCATTGAACTCCAAAAGCTAACCTTAAGCTCCAGCCCTACTGATGCCTCGTGGAATTCTAAACTCAGCAGACAATATTGGCGTACCTACCCCCACCGACAGACTAAGCGTGCTAACTATATATTATCTTGTAAATAACAGGATAATTATTTGTATGGGCTAAATATCTCACAACTTGCTAGATAAAGCCATTAAAAAGTGTAATATTGAGTTTTTTGCTGGGTAATATCCCTCTGTGGAGTTTTATCATGCAAAATGTTGCGTAACATACTCAAGCCTATACTAAAAAAACAGATATCTGTATTTACCCAAAATAGGCAGACTGAACCACCGCCTCGTAAATTACTTGATCGCGTTAGGGATGCTATCCGAGTTAAACATTACTCCTATCAAGC
>Ga0172372_10009758_pt1 | contig 12441 bp, 11 predicted proteins | sample LakKiv5m_2_FD_114544 | JGI IMG/M metagenome (GOLD analysis project Ga0172372, IMG submission 114544) | Freshwater microbial communities from Kabuno Bay, South-Kivu, Congo - kab_092012_9.5m | ecosystem: Environmental > Aquatic > Freshwater > Lake | place: Democratic Republic of the Congo...
CCACGAGCCAGCATGTAGATGTAGGGGTAAAGGGCAAGCCCGAGGCAAATGCCGGCGCCTACGGCAGAGCGTACGCTGACCGCAGGGTCGCGACCAAGTTCCCAGCCCAACCAGCCGCGAAGCCGGGTTTGGAGGGTTCCGGACACGTCGAGAAAGTCGGTGTAGGCGAAGCCCATCACATAGGCTGGCATCGCAAGCGGCAAAAGGAGCGCCCATGACATCCAGCTTCGACCAGGGAAGTTGTAGGCGGCCACCAGCCAGCCACTGAGCACACCGATCGAAGCTGCCACTGCAAGCGCAATTGCAGCCACCTCGAAGGTGGTCCAGGCATAGCGCGCAAGAACATGGTCGAACAAGTGCGCAACCAGCAACCAGTTGTCGCCGGTTTGCACTGCTCCACTGGAGGATCCTTCACCTAAGGCACGGTCAGACGCAATGCTGACTGCGTCGGCCGCGGTTGACACCTCGGTGGGATTGATTCCTGCTGCCAGGAGACCGAGCGCAACCACTGGAAGCGACACACCAATACCCATGAGCCATGGCATCGCGACTGATGTGACAGGGGAAACAAGCAGTTTGCGCATCGGGGCACTCAAGGCTTCCAGCTCTGCTGGCGTCGATCGCAGGTAGCCTATCATCGACCCGTCAGACGATCCCGAATCCCAGTGGAATCCCCGAGCGCGGCACGATGAAGCACGCATCTGCAGCCAGGCTCAAGGCCCTTCGCCTCGAGCAGGTGAGCGTGTCCTATGGCGAGGGTACGGCCCGCCGAAGCGTGCTCGATCGGCTGAGCTTTGAGCTCGACGACGGCGCGATCGGCTGTTTGCTTGGCGCGTCGGGCTCCGGAAAGACCACGGTGCTGCGAACGATTGCGGGCTTCCAGGCGGTGGAGCAGGGCGAAGTATTCATCCGCGACACGCGGGTATCCACCCCGTCGGTGACCGTGCCCCCCGAGCGACGCAAAGTGGGCATCGTTTTTCAGGACTACGCGCTCTTTCCTCATTTGAACGTGATCCAGAACGTGGGTTTCGGCTTGCGGGGTTTGTCGCGAGAGGCCGCGCACATCCAGTGTCTGGACCTTCTTGAGCTCGTTGGACTCGCCGAATTCGAATCCCACTACCCCCACGAACTCTCCGGCGGACAGCAACAGCGGGTGGCACTCGCCCGCGCCCTCGCTCCGCGACCGCACTTGCTCCTGCTCGACGAGCCCTTCTCCAATCTCGACCCCACCTTGCGCGAGCGCCTTGCGATGGACCTGAGGGATCTTCTGAAGAGGGATGGCACCACCGCACTGCTGGTCACACACGACCAGCATGAGGCCTTTGCACTTGCGGATTCGGTCGGCGTCATGTTGGCCGGCAGAGTTGAACAGTGGGATACCGCCTGGCGCCTTTATCACCAGCCTCGCTCAAGACGCGTGGCCAATTTTGTGGGCCAGGGATGCTTTCTCCAGGGTCGCCTCTCCCAGCGCAACGGGCTCAGTCTGCTGATCACCGAAATCGGTGAGTTGCCAATCCGCGACCCTTCCGACCTGGCGATGGCCAGCGTCTGTGCTGCCTTCGATGGATCACTGATGGTGCTTCTGCGTCCCGATGACATCGTGCACGACGACGCCTCCCCCGTGACTGGTGAGATTGTCCGCAAGGCCTTCCGCGGTGCGCAGTTCCTCTATACGCTCCGGCTCGCCTCCGGCTCGGAAGTACTCACGCTGGTCCCAAGCCACCACAACCATGATCACGGCGAGGCGATCGGGATCCGGCTCGATGCCGACCATGTGGTGACCTTCAGAAGCGAGTAGCGGTCCTGGCCTTCAATCGCTGGCTGAGGCCACCGGTGCGGACGCGACGAACGCAGGCTCCACTGCCGCAGGCTCATGCCTCATTTCGTTTCACGGGGGTATTGGACCGACTTGGCAAACTCGCCGGGGTCGGTGGTCTTCCAGGTCTTGCTCAGATCGCCGGTTGTCCCGGCCACGATCGCGAGAAGGACCACTGCGATCACTCCCACGGTGAAGACTGTGAGTTTCCCAAAAGCTGCCCGGGAGGACTTCTCCTCGCGCTCGGCGATACGCTCTACCAGTGGGGGGGCCTCGGTCTGCTCGGCAACCGCGATCAGGCGGTCGGCTTCCACCCGGTGTTTACGGGCACGGTAGGAAGCCAGATGCAAGGCGCCAGCGTCGTCCTTGCCAGCCAGGTCGATCGCCTCGCGGTAGGCGGCAATCGCCTGCTCATACTGCTCGATAGCGGCTTCGTAGTGGCGAATTCTGGCTTTCGGATGCATGAGCAATCACTCCAGCTGGACGGGAGGTTGGGGCCAAACAGGTCAGACCGCATTATCGAGGAGACCCAGCGAAAATCCAAGACCTCCCCTGACCTGCACCGCGAACACCGCGGCTCCCCGGAGTAGCAAAGGTGGCATTCCCGAATGAGGCATACTGTATGGACGTTGGGGCTGGCGCGGGGCGAAGCACGCTCAGGATGATTCAAGCGGATCGGTGCGATGCAACAAACAATCAAACAACGGTTCTGCTCGAGCTGTCGGGTGGATCGCGACGAATCTCAGGGCAAATGGGTCATGACGCGCGGAGGCGTGCGCCGCTTCATTTGCGCGCACTGCATGGCGCGCCGCAAGGCGCAGATGCCAATCAAGCCGGTGAGCACCGCAGGGCCCTGAAAACGTCGGTGGTGGCGGATCTGGGTGGGTCGTGATCGGCTCTTCCCTACAACGGCCGAAGCGGGCGATCGAGGCATTGGAATGCGCTCGAAGGGCTTGAGGAAGCCAACCGCTTCGCAGCAGGACATGCGCAAGCGCAGCCGGGTTGATCACCGGGGCTGCGCTCAAATCCCCGATACCTTGCTAGTTCAGGAGAGAACTCAAGCGTCTGCGCGATTGCCCAACGAGCGCCTGATCCGGGCAAAGCGCAAAGATCGCGAGCAGACTCTTGCGGATCCGGTCGGGAGAGAATTTGCGGTCTTCCGACAGGATCCCGAGCAGAAGATCGATTGCCGGCCGCCACCGTGACGCGAGCATGTGTCGCTGGGCAGCCAGCAGACGCCCCTCCAGGGTGCCCTCGGTGTTGGGCACGGCTTCAGGGCTGGCTGCAGCTTCGCGACTGAGCACGGCTTCGGGGCTGGCTGCAGCTACGCGATTGGGCACGGCTTCGGGGCTGGCTGCGGCTTCGCGATTGGGTACGGCTTCGGCGCCCTCGGCGAGCCTGGCGGCCTGCAGCGCCTGACCAGCCTCCACGAAGACTGCGAGAGTCGCAATGCGCGCATCGCTCAGCGAAGGATCGGCGTGGAGAGCCGACCTGAGAGGCTCGAAAGCGTTTGCAGCCTCGCTGTAGCAACCCGACTCGAGAAGACAGTAGACCCATTCACTCCGCGCTGCGAGATGACCGGGGTTCACCGCGAGCACGCGTTCAAAGGCGTGTGCCGCCGCTTCCAGATCGCCCTGCTCACGCAGACGGCGTGCCGCAACCAGATCCGCATCCTCGGGACGTGACAGATGCGGCTGGATGAAACTGCGTATTTGAGCCTCTGGCTTTGCGCCCGTGAACTGGTCCACAACCCTTCCGGCGCGAAAGAGAAGCACCATGGGGATACTACGCACGCCGTAGCGCTGCGATAGCTTCGGTGCATGGTCGGCATTGACCTTCACCATGCTCACTTCACCCTGGAGCGCCAACGAGAGCCTCTCAAGCACGGGCGAAAGCGTCCGGCAAGGCCCGCACCAGGGGGCCCAGAAGTCCACCAGGACCGGTAGCCGGTGAGAGGTTTCGATCACCTCCCGTTCAAACTGTGCCTCGCTGATCTCGATCATGTCGTCATCCCTGTAAAGTCAACCCTGTAGATTCCGCGCGCACATCATCCGGAGCAGCCCCATCGCCGACAAAAGCGCATCCGGAGTGATCTTCTCCTCCAGCAGCAGACCCATCCGCGTTCGCAGGCGGGGACTTGCGCGGGCAAGACCGACGAGCACTTCTGCGATCCAGGGACTGCGATTGATGAGATTGCCCCGCTGATAAAGCTCGAACCGGGTTTGCAACCCCTCGAGCGAGGCCGCATACGCCGGGCCTGGGTCCTCTCCCGCGCCCTGACGTGACATGCCCGCAACGATCGCTTCTGCGGCAAGCATCCCGGTCTCGAGAGCCTTGCCAATCCCCTCGCCGGTGAAGTCATAGGTGCTACCCGCAGCCTCACCGCATACGAGCATGCCAGGACGCCACCAGCGCGCGCCACCAAGTGTACTGCGCAGGGGTGCTCCCTTGAGCCGACCGAGCACACTGCCCTCCTGGAGCAGGCGATGGGCGACCGCGTTCCCTGCAACAAAACCAGTGAACATCTCCCGCAGATTCCGCCCCTTGGGATCGGCGTTCGGCTGCGACTGAAAGGTGCCCACCCCGAGGTTGTAAACGCCCCTGGGCCCCGGAAAGATCCAGCCGTAGCCCGGGCTGAGGCCCTTGTTCCAGATCACCTGCAGAGCGCCCCCCTGGCTTGCGGTGTCGTGATCGTTCCGCCTGGAATCCCATTGCACATAGAGGCGCGCCGCCATCGCACTTGCCTCACGTCGGGTTGCCATGCCGGCAGCGAGCAGTGACACAGTCGATGCCCCCGTGGCAAGCACAGTGTGCCGCGCGCGAACCCGCTCTACTGGGTGAAGGTGGGCATTGCGCTGATCGCTGGGCTGAAAATCCGCCCCCACCACCCGGCCCCCGACCGCGGCTGCTTCCACGGGTTGCACAAAGCGCAGGCCGGAAAGAAAACGCGCACCCCGGTTGATGGCAGCCTCAACAAGCAGCAGATCAAGACGCCGACGCGGCAAGACGGCAAGCGTGGCACCGAAGTCCACGCTGCGTCCACTCGGCGCGATGCAGCGTACCTGCTGCGGCTTCCAGGCCTCGGCGAGAACCTGCTCAAGCACCCCGAGCCGCCGCAACGCCTGAATCGCGTCGGGAATCAACGCATCGCCACAGACCTTGTCGCGCGGGAACGTATGCTGATCCACCATCACAACCGCACAGCCCCGCGCCGCAAGGGTCATGGCACAAGCTGATCCTGCCGGACCGGCACCAATGACAAGCACATCGCAACGCACCTCATCCACAGTGATAGCCTCGGGTTCGTAGGCAGAGGACCAAATCGGAAACCCATTGTGGCATCAACCTTACACGGGCAAGGCGGAGCAGCCACTGCACCCTGGCACGGGGTTTCCTGCGGCGTGCTTGCAGGCATGCTCTGGGGACTCGTATTCGTGGCTCCGCTTGCGCTACCCGACTACGGGCCGCTGGCTCTCGCGCTTGGCCGCTACCTTGCCTTTGGCGTTGTTGCCGCTGCGATCGCCCTGTGGCAAGTCGACCGACTACGCCGACTCGACCGGGCCGACTGGGTCGAGGCCCTGAGGCTCGCCGCCGTTGGAAACCTGCTCTATTACCTGCTGCTTGCGGCAGCAATCCAGCGTAGCGGCGGTCCGCTCGCCACCCTGATCATCGCCACGCTTCCCCTGGTCATTCCACTCGCTGCGGCGATTGCACGCGTTGACGGAAACCCCGGACAGAGCCTGCGCGGGATGGGTCTGCCGATGCTCGCGATCGTCGCTGGCTTGCTGCTGGTCTACCGCCAGGAGTGGGAGAAGCTCCCTGCGTCGATGGCTTCGGAGGATCCGCGCAACCGTACTGCGCTCGCGCAGGGCGCCCTCCTCGGGCTGGGTGCGCTCGCATGCTGGACCTGGTACCCGATCCGCAACGCGCTGTGGCTTCAGCGTCGCAGGCATCTCACCGCGCAGGCATGGGCGACTGCGCAAGGCCTTGCCACCTTCGGGCTTGCCGGTGTTGCTTCGCTTGTTGTCGTGGCGAGCCTGTGGCTCGATCCTGCGAGACATTCGCCGGATCCATGGCGGCTGCTGTGGGGCCCGAATCCCCTGAGCTTCATCGGTGCCATGCTGCTCCTCGGCTTGCTCGCCTCCTGGCTCGGAACCTGGCTCTGGAATCACGCAAGTACCCGGTTACCTGCCGGCATTGCGGGGATGCTGATAGTGTTCGAGGGTATCTTTGCGCTCGTTTACGTGTATGCATGGCGGGAAGAGATACCCGATGCAGTCAGCCTGGCGGGGATCACGCTGCTCATTACCGGGGTACTCTGGGGACTTCGCCGGGCGACCCATCGCGACCCGGCAGCGGGCGGCGTGCAGCCGGACTGAGGTCGGCAGCAACGGCTCATCCGGGAAGACCCCGGAGGGTCTGTCCCTGGAGCAGCTTCAGGCCACCATCGCCGCGCGCGGGCGCGCTGCGGCTCCCACAGCCCTCGAGTCCTCGGAGAATTGCTCATCCTGAACCGCTGCTGCCGCTACCCTCCAGGGTCGATCTCGAGTTTCACCAGCATCACTGTGCACGGGGCGAGCATTGCCACCCGGACCGCCACCGAATTCGCCCAGCGCTGCACCTGATTGCCTGGGTTGCCAATCCCGAGAACGATCGTGTTCACATGGTTGGACTCCGCATAACGCACCAGGGTGGATGCCACGCCAGACCCTTCCAGGACATGGCACGAAGTAAGCGGTGAGTCCACGCCAAGCTGGATGGCAAGCTGATGCAGCATGCTCAGGTAACGCCGCTGAAGTTCGGTGTGGCTTCGACGATCCTCGCTCGCGCTGATGTCGTCGGTGCGTACTACCGTAACGAGCGCCAGGCGCGCGCCGCTCAGTCCGCCCATCGCGCGCCTTGCAGCCTCGCCGAGCTGGCGACGGACCGGCTCGGAGTCATCGGCATGGTTGATCGCAAGCAGCACGATCGGCGCCGCGGGTAGATCCTTCTCCGGGCGCTTGCTTGGCAGATAGCCATGCCGCAGATAGTTGAACAGCGCGTGCAGTCGAGCCGAGAGAGGCGGGCGGCCAAGAGCTTCCCCGAGCGCACTGGTTTTCACCTGCAACGGATGGCGCAGGTCAAAGACCAGCTGCGCTGCAGACTGGTAGCGATCTGCCGCGAGCGGTTGCAGACAGCGGAACACGATCTCCTGAAACCAGACCGGCAGGTCCGGGCGCAACTTGCGGATGGGCACTGGCGCTGTCCAGATACGGCGCTTGAGTGCGGCGTCTCCGGTGGGCATGCCAAAGGGAAAGTGCGAAGTTGCCATCACGTAGAGCACTGCGCCGAGGGCGTAGAGGTCGCTCCGCAGATCCCCACGAACGCCGAAGATCTGCTCCGGCGCAAGGATCGGCGGAGAACCTACAGGTTGGCGCATCTCCTCTGCGTGCAGGTCGGGGAGGTGTGCGTGGCGCGCAAGGCCGAAGTCGAGGAGAACGACGTGCCCTTCGCGGTGGAGAAACACGTTTGCGGGCTTCAGATCGTGGTGGCAGCAGCGCTGTCGGTGCAGACTGAACAAGGCTACCGCAACCCCGGTACCTATACGAACGATCTCATCGAGAGGGGCCGAACATCCACTTCGCTGCAGTTCGAGCAGCCAGTGCACGAGCGTCTGGCCGGGCAGATGCTCCATCAGCAGATAGGGAACCTGCTCGAGCGATCCGCTACCGTACAAGCGGGGAACATGCTTACCCTTGAGCCTTGGCAGGATCGTGCTCTCGACCTCGAAGCTCACGATCGTCTCCGATCCGTCGCGAACCGACATCCTGGGGACCTTCATCAGCAGTTCGGCTGGAGCCTGCACTTCGGAAGCGGGCGGACCCGACGCGGATGGTTGCGGGCACACCGCGTAAAGTCGTGCCATACCACCTCGATGGGCTTCGTGAAGTATCCGGTATCCGTCGACGACATCTCCAGGCTGGAGTGCCTTCAAAGCCCGCGCTCCAGCCTCTGCGCAAGGACCTCCGGGAGTGAGGCAGCACGTATCGCCTCCGCAGCAGCGAAGTGGTCGTAGCGCACGCGGTGAAAGGTCAACATCGCGTTGCCCACATCGAGCGTTGCATAACAAGCCCGCGGATCGCCGTCACGCGGTTGACCGAGTGAACCGACGATTCCAAGGTGGCGACGGTTGCCTCTCAGTTGTACCGGCACGCCCGGTTCGGGTACGAAGTGAACGGTACGGTCGGGCCCGGTTTCGACGTAGAGCGCCTGCTGATGCACATGGCCGCTGAAGATCCAGCGAATCGTTGGGTCGAAGGCCGCGCCCCGCAGGCTGCGCGCAGCAGCCCCCTCATCCACAACATAGTGCCAGAGCGCCGGCTCATTTGCACTGGCGTGCACGATCAGGAGCGGCCCAAGCCGACGCTCGAGCGGAAGCGCAGCGATCCACGCGCGCTGCTCGACGGAAAGCTGGTCGTGCGTCCACTGCGCGGTGAGCCCGCCCCAGGTTCCCTTTCCAATCTGTGGCTTGAGCGCCAGACTCTCGTGATTGCCGCGGATCACCAGGGCCCCTTCCCTTTCGAGTGCCTGGCAGCGCTCGAGCATCTGCGCCGGAAGTGCGCCGTAGCCCACCATATCGCCAAGGAGCGCAAAGCGCTCGGCTCCTTGTGCGAGGGCGTGCTCGAGGCAAGCATCGAGCGCGTGGATGTTTGCGTGCAGATCGGAAAACAGGGCGATTTTCATAACGTTCGCGACAGCTCCCTGAGTTGCTCGGCAAGAATGCTTTCGAAGCGCACGGCGGTCAAGTCCCGGTCGCTGTCCCGGTCGCTGTCCCGGTTGCAGCGCCCACCCTGGTTGCTCCTTCTGCCCTCGTACCACCCGTGCACGAACCCGGCAAGGCGCAGGCTATAGTGGGGAAACACCGATGAAAAGGGAGGACCGCCAGTGATCCACAGCATGAACCACTTCACGATCCGCGCCGAGAACCGCGAGCGCACGCTTGCCTTCTACTGTGGACTCCTTGGGCTGCGTGAGGGCGATCGGCCACCGCTTGGCTTTCCGGGCGCCTGGCTGTATCCGCAGGGCAGCGACCACGCCATCCTGCATGTGTATTGGGATCGTGCAATGCCGGAACCGCGAACCGGGGTGATCGACCATATGGCCTTCACCGCCAACGGCCTTCGAGCGACCACACAGCGCCTCGATGCTGCCGGTGTGGCTTACGACCTGCGCCAACAGGCTGGCTCGGGAACCTGGCAACTCTTTGTTCACGACCCCAACGGAGCGAAAGTTGAACTCGACTTCGCCGCCGCAGAGTCCGGCGAAGAGGCCCCGAGCCGTTGAGCAATGAGGTCGTTGCCCTCGTCCTGATCGGAGCACTCCTCCACGCGTGCTGGAACACGGTGGTGAAGTCCGGCGCCGACAAGGCGCTCGACACTGCGCTGATCCACACGCTGGGTTCGTTGCTCAGCCTCCCGCTGCTCGCCTGGGCTGGAATGCCGCCGGCTGCAGCGCTACCCTTTCTCGGTCTGTCGGTGCTCATTCATCTGGTGTACTACGCGGCGCTGGCTGGCGCCTACGAGCACGGGGATCTGGGCATCACCTATCCGATCATGCGCGGAGCTGGGCCTTTGCTCGTGGCGGTATCGTCCTCGCTGGTGCTCGCGGAGGTACTGAGCGCGATCGCATGGCTTGGGATACTGGCCATTTCCACGGGTATCCTGATGCTTGCTCAAGCTGGTCTGCGGATGGCGCAGCCCAGAGCCATCGGATATGCGCTCCTCAACGCAGGGGTGATCGCGCTCTACACACTTGTGGATGCCCTGGGGGCACGAAGCGCCCGCGACCATGGAGGAAACACCTTGCAGTACATCGCCCTCCTTTTTGCGCTCGATGGCTGGCCCTACGCACTGATCGTGTTGCGCAAGCGGAACTTGCCGCAGGCGCTCGGCTATGCGCGACAAAGGATCGCATGGTCTGCGGTTGGTGCCTTCGCATCCCTTGCATCCTATGCGATTGCACTGTGGGCGATGACCCGCGCCCCGGTGGCTAACGTGGCTGCGCTACGCGAAACCTCGGTGCTCTTTGCTTTCGCGCTTGGCGTACTCATGCTCGGTGAGCGCCTGAGTCCTGGCAAGGTGGCGGGAACGCTGAGCATACTGGCGGGGATTGTTGCACTTCGGATGAGTTGAACTGGCACGTCGGAGGAAGGGCACAATTCAAGCCTCATGAGCCCAGACAGCCGCTGAATCCCGATGCCAAGCCCCTTACCGAACAAGTCTTCAGGCTTGCCGGGCCTGTCTTCGCGCGCCTCGTCCACGCAAGGTATACCCCCGCGCGCCCCGCCCTCGCGTGCCCCGACCCCACAGACCTCCGCTGCAGGTACTTCAACCCCAGGGGGCCCCACCGCACCGAACCTTGCCGAGACGATCCGTCTCCTTCCCTGGCATCTGGGCAAGATTGCCGTATACCGCTGGCCGGCGCAGGCTCCCACAAGAGCACGCGGCGTGGTGCTTCTGGTTCACGGGCTGGGGGAACACATGGGCCGCTACGCGCATGTGGCGCATCACCTGCAGCGGGCGGGCTGGATTTGCGTGGGCTACGATCACCCGGGGCACGGTCGTTCCGACGGAATCCGTGGGCGTCTTCCGCAGGAATGGGCGCTGGTGCAGGCACTGATCCATGTGGCCCTCCATGTGATCAACGAGCTCCCTTCGCGGGTGGCGCAGGAACTTCCCTTTGTGCTGATCGGCCACAGTATGGGCGGACTGGTGGTGGCCGAAAGTCTCAGGAGTTCCACCGACAAGCTGCCCGACATCGCAGCGGTTGTCCTGAGCGCACCGGCCTTTGGCGCGCCGGTGCCCAGCTGGCAAAAACTTGCGCTGCGCGCCGTTGCGGGCGTCGTGCCCCACCTCGGTCTTGACCATGCGATCCAGCCGCAGTGGGTGTGCCGTGACACGTCTGTGGTGAGGAAGTATGTTTGCGACCCGCTTGTGCATCGCCGGATCTCGCCAAGGCTTGGCCACTGGATTCTCGACCGCGGCGCTCGGGTGGTGGCCGACGCGGGGAAATGGCAGCATCCCTGCCTGATTCTGAGCGCTGGCACCGAGCGTTTGGTGTCGAACCAGGCGATCAACACCTTCCTCGAGCGGGCGCCCTCAGGAACTGTCGATCATCACCATGAACCTGCAATGTTTCATGAAATGTTCAACGATGCAGAACACCAGCGCGTTCTGCAGGCGGTGAGCCGTTGGCTTGAAGCGCGGGCCCCGCTGCCGCTAGCCTGATCGCGGGCGCCCAGCGCCGCTGGGCTGGTGTCAGCCTCCCGCCGCGGCGAAAGGCTTCATGCGAAAGCGCCCCGAGCGCGGGTGCCCCGAGCGCGAAAGCACACCGGGGTCCTTGGATCCCACCACGAAGCTCAGTAAACCCTGCCCTCGAAGTCGGCGGCTGAATGCCGCTCGAGCAACAGCGTCTGAGGCTCCCCCTGGGTCCGATTCACGATTCTCCCGCGACGCACTGGTTCCCGCTCGCCAAGTTGCGCGGTCCACCGTTGCAGATTGGCGTAGCTCTCCACCGCGAGGAACTCCCCTGCCCCATACAAGCGCCCAAGAGCAAGTTGCCCGTACCAGGGCCAGATCGCAATGTCGGCAATCGAGTACTGATCGCCGGCCATGAAGGCATGCGTTGCGAGATGCTGATCGAGCACATCCATCTGACGCTTGACTTCCATCGTGAAGCGGTCGATCGGATACTCGAGCTTTTCGGGCGCATAGGCGTAGAAGTGCCCAAAGCCGCCGCCCAAATACGGCGCGCTACCCATCTGCCAGAAGAGCCACGACATGCACTCTGCCCGTTCAGCCTGCGTTGTTGGCAGGAGCACACCGAACTTCTCGGCAAGGTAGAGCAGTATCGCTGCGGACTCGAAAACACGAACCGGCTGACTGCCGCTCAGGTCGACCAGGGCAGGAATCTTCGAATTCGGGTTGATGGCCACGAAGCCGGTCCCGAACTGCTCGCCCTCGCCGATGCGCACCAGCCAGGCGTCGTACTCTGCGCCCTCGATGCCGAGCGCCAGCAGTTCCTCGAGCATGATCGTGACCTTCACGCCGTTGGGAGTACCCAGGGAATACAACTGCAGGGGGTGCCTTCCAACCGGGAGTTCACGCTCATGGGTGCTTCCTGCCACAGGCCTGTTGATGTTGGCAAATCTCCCTCCGCTGGCCTTGTTCCACACCCATACCGGCGGGGGCTGGTAGCCTGCACGTCCACCGTTACTACCGACGGAACCGGCGACCGGGCCGTCGTGAGGCTTTGCCGGATCCGGGGCCTTGCCCGATGCAACTGGAGACTCATCCGATACGTTACGCGTAGTACTCATGTTGAGGCGCTCCTTGACGGGACCACTGGCGAAGCGTTGCCGAGCCAGATTGCGTCGGCTTTGGCGCGGATCCCCGTATACTTTAGCGCTCCGGAGAGGTGGATGAGTGGTTTAAATCGCACGCCTGGAAAGCGTGTGTACGCCGCAATGCGTACCGCGGGTTCGAATCCCGCTCTCTCCGCCAGGGGTACCGTCCGAGGACATCCGAAGAAGGTCGGAAAAGTCCCAAAAACAGATGAAAAACAGCGGCTTACGGGAAAACACAGAC